>Ga0209075_1004421_pt1 | contig 11280 bp, 10 predicted proteins | sample Stecom2011_FD_187523 | JGI IMG/M metagenome (GOLD analysis project Ga0209075, IMG submission 187523) | Agricultural soil microbial communities from Utah to study Nitrogen management - Steer compost 2011 (SPAdes) (version 2) | ecosystem: Environmental > Terrestrial > Soil > Agricultural land...
GATAAGAAGTGCCGTTTATACACTGTGCAAAAGACATTTGCCCTGCAAAAATCATCATACAAAACGTCAGCAGTTTGAGCCACCGTTTTGTTTTTCGGGTTCGATACTCTCCGGTATCATAAAAAGTTAAGTTGTTCATAATTATAAAGTATAAATAGTTAAAAAAGTCGTCTAATTTAATGTTTTTTTATGAGTTTGTCAAAAAAAAACATGTTTTTTATTTCGAATTTATTTAAAAAAAACAATTTAAAATACTTAGTACGTTTAAAATATGTTAAATATATATTTATTGCTTATTTTTGTTAATGTGTATATTTAACTCTAATTTCCAGTATTTATAGTGTATATCAAAAAAAAGTGCCTTCTATTTAGAAGGCACTTTTTCATAACTATTTAAGTTAATTTTTATAAGCTGTTAATTTTTCCAATCAAATCTTTTGCTTTAGTTTCAAGTTCTTGATTGATTTGTTTAAAGTGAGCTTTTTTGTTTTCGACATTTTTCGCATTTACTTTAGTGATAAGTTCGTCAAAAGTCGCAATTGCCTCATCTATGATTGCATCTGTTTTTTCGGTTGGTTTTCCGCCTTTTGCGATTTCAGCAATATAAGTTGCTTCGATAATATCTCCTAGAACGTAGTTGATGTCTTTTTTTAAATTTCTAACACTTGCCATATTTATATTATGTTTAAAGTTTGTTTTATTTCAGATCTCAAGTTTAATAACTCAAAATAAATTAGTATCTGTAATATTCAGGTTTGAATGGACCTTCTACGGTAACTCCGATATATTTAGCTTGGTCTTCGGAAAGAGTTTCTAATTCCACTCCGATTTTTTCTAAATGCAATTGAGCTACTTTTTCGTCCAAATGTTTCGGAAGCATGTAAACTTCGTTTTTATAGTTTTTAGAATTGGTCCAAAGTTCAATTTGAGCCAAGGTCTGATTCGTAAATGAGTTACTCATCACAAAGCTTGGGTGTCCTGTAGCACATCCAAGATTTACCAAACGACCTTCAGCTAAGATTATGATATCCTTTCCGTTTATTGTATATTTATCTACCTGAGGTTTGATTTCTATTTTAGAAGCACCATGGTTTTTGTTTAGCCAAGCCATGTCAATTTCATTATCGAAGTGTCCGATATTACAAACTACAGCTTTATCTTTCATTTTTTCGAAATGACGACCTACTACGATATCCTTGTTTCCTGTAGTTGTGATTACAATATCTGCGTTTGAAACAACGTTGTCTAATTTTTTAACTTCAAACCCGTCCATTGCAGCTTGCAAAGCACAAATCGGATCGATTTCAGTAACCGTTACGATACTTCCTGCTCCTCTAAACGAAGCCGCTGTTCCTTTCCCAACATCTCCATATCCACAAACAACTACTCTCTTTCCTGCCAACATCAAATCTGTTGCTCTACGTACTGCATCCACAGCAGATTCTTTACAACCGTATTTGTTGTCAAATTTGGATTTAGTAACCGAGTCGTTTACGTTAATAGCAGGCATCGGTAGTGTTCCGTTTTTCATTCTTTCGTATAAACGATGAACGCCTGTTGTAGTTTCTTCTGAAAGACCTTTGATTCCCGCAACCAACTCTGGATATCTGTCTAAAACCATATTGGTCAAATCTCCTCCGTCATCCAAAATCATATTTAAAGGTTTTCTGTCTTCTCCAAAGAAAAGAGTTTGTTCGATACACCAGTCAAACTCTTCTTCGTTCATGCCTTTCCAAGCATAAACGGAAATTCCTTCTTTTGCAATAGCAGCAGCAGCTTGGTCTTGGGTCGAAAAAATATTACAAGAACTCCAAGTAACCTCTGCTCCAAGCTCGATAAGGGTTTCGATAAGAACGGCTGTTTGGATGGTCATGTGTAAGCAACCTGCAATTCTTGCTCCTTTAAGCGGTTTAGAAGTTCCATATTCTTTACGCAAAGCCATAAGCCCTGGCATTTCAGCTTCTGCTAATTCGATTTCTTTTCGTCCCCAATCTGCAAGGGAAATGTCTTTTACTTTAAAAGCCACATAAGGCGAAGTCTGTATACTCATTATTTTAATAATTTTTGCAAATGTACTCAAAATTAACTTTATATTTATTAGGAAGCTTGTCTTTAACTTTTTTTAAATAGATTTTAAACTTGGTTAGGAGTGAAGTAATTGTTTGAATTTTATTTTTAATGTATTGTAATTCAGTATTCTGTTTTTTTTAATCGAGAAGGCTTCATGAACTTATCGAGAAAAAAATGCCAAAAAATAAAATAATTGTTTGCAAGATTAAATTTCTTGACTATATTTGCACTCGCAATTAAGCAATGCCTCCATAGCTCAGTTGGCCAGAGCACGTGATTTGTAATCTCGGGGTCGTGGGTTCGAATCCCTCTGGAGGCTCAAACAAAAAATCCAAAAATAACCAAAAGTTATTTTTGGATTTTTTTTATGCAGTTTTATCAAATGATCTGTTTGATTTGAATCCAATTTTCTCTTACTATAATAAGTCATTCTGTGTCTTAAAGAAGCATGACTTTTCTATATAAAATAGAGTAAAACAAGGAAGGATAGGGGGAGGTTCCCTAAAATCAAAAAAGCCCTCCAATTTAATGGAAAGCTTTTCATCGGTCTAACTACTAAACCACCCGATTTCTCGGGCAAAACAACACAACTAATCTTAAATATTTTTCCGCAAAAAAAAGTTTTCGTTTCCGAAAACTTTCTTTATTTTGCTATTTTTAGCGGTCTGGACGGGACTCGAACCCGCGACCCCATGCGTGACAGGCATGTATTCTAACCAACTGAACTACCAAACCGTTGCTGTAATGCGAGTGCAAATATACAACTGTTTTTAATATCTGCAACTGTTTTTTCAAAAAACTTCATCCTTAACCAAACTTTTGTTTTTCGGTCAAATAGGTGAGCATAATTTTTTCGAAGCTATCTTCCACAGCTACAGGAACATATTTAATTCGGTATTGAGAACAAATAAGCGAAATTTTCTCAAAATATTTTTTTACTGATGTGCTGTAGGCTTCCTGAATTTGCTCTGCAAACAGGTTTATTTCTTCTCCGCTTTCGATATCGATGAACTTTTTGGGAGTATTATTGAATTCAAAGTTCAGTTCGTGTTGTTTGCTGTGTACATGAAAAACAATTACTTTGTGTTTGTTGTGTTTCAGGTGTTGTAAAGCTCTAAAAAGTTCGTTTTCATCCTGGCTCTGGAACATATCTGTAAATAAAACAATCATGGAGCGCCTGTGAATTTTTTCGGCTATCTGATGTAGGAAGTCAATTGTATCGGTAGTTTTGTTTTGTGTAGGAGAAGTAACAATATTTTCTAAAGTATTTAGCAACATTCTGTGATGTCTTTCACTTCCTTTTTCAGAGGCATAATATTCAAAGGTATCTGAATAGACGCTCAGCCCCACAGCATCTCGCTGTTTTTTGAGCAGGTTCATCAAAACGGCAGCAGCTAAAACCGAAAAACCAACTTTGTTTTTATAAAAAGGTTCTTCCGGTTGCAATTTTGGATAATGCATCGAAGAGGAGTTGTCTAGAATCAGATGACATCTCAAATTGGTTTCTTCCTCAAAACGCTTGGTGTATAAACGGTCAGTTCGGGCAAAGAGTTTCCAATCAATATTTTTGGTACTTTCGCCTGTGTTATAAATCTTGTGTTCGGCAAATTCGGCCGAAAATCCATGAAAAGGACTTTTGTGCATTCCCGAAATAAAACCTTCCACAACCTGATGAGCCAGAAGCTCTAGATTCTGAAAAGCAGCAATCTTTTCGAAATTCTGTTCTATATTCATAAAGTCAAAGATAATAAAATAATCACAAAACCTTGCTTTGTCTTTCACCTAAAAAAGGTTACTTTTGTTTAAATTTTATTTTATGAAACGCACTATAAATTTTCTTTTACTGACTTTGTTTTTATGGAGTTGTGATGATGGAGATACGTCTGTAACAACTTTTAATTTTACTTCTCAGAGTTTGAGTAAATGTCAGAATAACTCTTTTATATATAATGTAAATCAGAACGAAGTTTTATTGCTGGATATTCCGTTGAACAATTTTGTAAATATTGAAGAAACACGAGTATATACTTTGGGATCAGGAGATAAATTGGTTTATAGGCTGTATAGCGCACCGGTTAATAATTCGGTTTTGTGTGCTGATTTTCCTGTTTCTGAACCGCAGGTTTTAGACGAATGGACAGCACTTGCCGGAGCAACCATAGAGATTACGACCTATGCTAATCCAGATTCTGAGAATGGAGGAATCCTTGAAATATCAGGATATACACATTATATTGTCTTAAAGGATGTGATTTTCAAAAAAGGCAACAGCCAAATGGTTTACGAGGAATATGTTTTTGGAAATTACACCACTCCCAATCTGGTGAAATTCAACTTTTCTGATATTGTTTATCCTTGTCAAACAAACAACTTGTTGTACAAGCTGAACCTAAGAGAAGCTTTGGTAATGAACCTCGATCGCGAAGCATTATTTTTACAGCAAGAAACCAATGGAATTCCAAGGACAGCTTCGATTAGCTCAACTGTTAATCAAATTATTTATAAAGTATTTAATGCAAACGTAACGAGCGTTTACTTCTGTTCGACCATTCCGCAAACTTCTCCGAATGTTGCTGAAGAATGGTACGCACAAAACGGAGTGGAAGGAGTTTCAGGTAGTATAGAAGTCGAAACCGAAAGGGTTTATGACGAAGTTACTGGAGATTTGGCAGGGTATATCCATCATATTACATTAAAAAACGCAACATTTAGTAATGCAAGTACTTCATTTACCTTCGATGAATACTATGTAGGAGAATACGGAGAGGAAATTTGATAGACTCAAAAAAATAAGAGACAATTTCATCAATAACTAATAAACCAGAACATTCATAATGGATATTAATTTTAATATAAACGAAGATTACAACAAGCTTTTAGTATCGGATTTGCGTCATCGATTTGCTAAAGTAAAATTAGGAGGAGGGCAAAAACGAATTGAAAAGTTACATGCTCAAGGCAAAATGACAGCTCGGGAGCGCATTGATTATCTTTTGGATAAAGAGGCTCAAAGTATCGAAATTGGAGGTTTTGTAGGCGAAGGAATGTATCAAGAGCACGGAGGATGTCCAAGTGGTGGAGTGGTTGTAAAAATCGGATATGTAAGCGGAAAACAAGTAATTGTGGTAGCTAATGATGCTACGGTTAAAGCAGGAGCTTGGTTTCCGATTACCGGAAAAAAGAACCTCAGAGCACAAGAAATTTCGATAGAAAATCGCCTTCCGATTATTTATTTAGTGGATAGTGCAGGAGTTTATTTGCCTATGCAAGACGAAATTTTTCCAGATAAGGAACATTTCGGACGAATTTTCCGAAACAATGCCATTATGAGCAGTATGGGAATCACCCAAATTGCAGCAGTGATGGGAAGTTGCGTAGCAGGAGGTGCTTATCTTCCGATAATGAGTGACGAAGCGTTGATTGTTGATAAAACCGGGAGTATTTTTTTGGCAGGAAGTTATCTCGTAAAAGCAGCAATCGGAGAAAGCATTGATAATGAAACTCTTGGTGGGGCAACCACCCATTGCGAAATATCAGGAGTAACTGACTTTAAGGCCAAAGACGACAAAGATGCTTTGGACAGAATTAAAAGTGTAGTTGGTAAAATAGGAGATTTTGATAAAGCAGGTTACAATAGAGCAGAACCTCAAAAACCGACTTTAAAAGAAGAAGAGATTTACGGAATCTTGCCTAAATCAAGAGCCGAACAATATGATATGTACGAAATTATCAAGCGTTTGGTTGATAATTCCGAATTTGACGAATACAAAGCAGGTTACGGACAAACCATTATTACAGCTTATGCCCGAATTGATGGTTGGGCTGTGGGTATTATTGCCAATCAAAGAAAGGTGGTAAAAACTACCGCAGCCAAAACTAAACCGAGCGAAATGCAATTCGGAGGAGTGATTTATTCGGATAGTGCAGACAAAGCCACTCGTTTTATAGCCAATTGCAATCAGAAGAAAATTCCTTTGGTTTTCTTACAAGACGTTACTGGATTTATGGTCGGTTCTAAGTCCGAACACGGAGGAATTATCAAAGATGGAGCTAAAATGGTAAATGCAGTAGCTAATTCTGTCGTACCAAAATTTACGGTAATTATCGGAAATTCGTATGGAGCAGGAAACTATGCAATGTGCGGAAAAGCCTATGACCCTCGACTTATTTTTGCGTGGCCAAGTGCAGAACTGGCCGTAATGGGAGGTTCGCAAGCAGCCAAAGTTTTGTTGCAAATCGAGGCCTCATCGCTTAAAGCAAAAGGAGAGGAGTTAACTCCAGAAAAAGAAGCAGAATTATTCGAAAAAATAAAAGCTCGTTATGATGAGCAGGTTTCGCCTTATTATGCAGCTGCCAGATTATGGACAGACGCTATCATCGATCCACTTGACACCCGAAAATGGATTTCTATGGGAATCGAAGCAGCCAACCACGCTCCAATTGAAAAACCATTTAATTTAGGAGTAATTCAGGTGTAAGGTTTGGGATTAAGTATGTAACAAAATAGTTTATACCTAACCTAATAAAAAGCTTCTGTGCTTTTGGCTTGATTATTGCCAACCCTTAACCCTTAACTAATACCATTAATTATATGAAAAAAATTGCCTTTATTTTTACGCTCATATCGGGAATGTTATTCTTACAAAATTGTACAGGCCCCGAAGGCCCTCGAGGTCCACAAGGTTTTCCTGGTCCTGCCAGTGAAGTTTTTGAGATAACAGGTTCATTTACCTCAAATAATGATTATACTATAAACGTTTCTTTAAATCCTGCTATATATAATTCTGATGTAGTTTTGGTTTACGAATTAGCCGGAGTTGTCGGAGGAAATACTGATGTTTGGAAACCGCTTCCTGCAGTATATTATCTGAATGACGGGAGAGATTTAAGATATTTCTTTGATTTTACAAGAAATGATGTTCAGATTTATTTGGATGTAATTGACCCATCATTTGATATTCCTGATCCATACAGAATCAATAAAACCTTCCGAATTGTGATAGTTCCAGGATATTTTTCGTTGGACGGAATTGATACTTCGGATGTCAATGCAGTTATGAATGCTTTAAGTTTGACGAGCGATTCAATACAACTTCTGGATTAGAATATACTAATTTTAATGAATACTACGGATTTGAGCGAATAACATAATCGTGAAAATTCGTAGTATTCGTATTTTATATATAAATTTGCACCTTACAATTTTAGAACATGTCAGAGAAAGAAAAATCACTCAATTTTATTGAGCAAATCATAGAAGAAGATTTAAAAAACGGACTTGACCCAAACAAACTTCGCTTTCGTTTTCCACCAGAACCCAACGGATATTTGCACGTAGGACACGCTAGTTCTATCTGTCTGAATTTCGGTTTGGGATTGGAATATGACGCACCTGTAAATCTTCGTTTTGACGATACAAACCCTACAAAAGAGGAGCAGGAATATGTTGATGCTATCAAAGCTGATGTGGAATGGTTGGGCTTTAAATGGGCTGAAGAACGCTATGCTTCTGATTATTTTCAGCAGTTATACGATTGGACAATCGAGTTTATCAAAAAAGGAAAAGCGTATGTAGATAGCCAGACTTCGGAAGAAATGGCGAAACAGAAAGGAACTCCGACCCAAGCAGGAACGGAAAGTCCGTACAGAAGCCGTTCGGTTGAAGAAAATCTCGATTTGTTTGAACGAATGAAAAACGGAGAATTTCCCGAAGGAACTCACGTTTTGAGAGCTAAAATTGATATGTCTTCGTCAAATATGTTGATGAGAGACCCGATTATGTATCGTATTCTGCACAAGGCACACCACAGAACTGGAGATAAGTGGTGTATTTATCCGATGTATGACTGGGCTCACGGAGAAAGCGATTATATCGAACAAATCTCACATTCGCTTTGTACGTTGGAATTTTTACCTCACAGAGAATTATACGATTGGTTTTTAGACCAGATTTATGACGATAAATTAGTACGACCAAAACAGAGAGAATTTGCCAGACGAAATCTTTCGCATACGGTTGTAAGTAAACGAAAACTCTTGCAGTTGGTTCAAGAAGGTTACGTGTTGAGTTGGGATGATCCTCGTATGAGTACGATTTCGGGAATGAGACGAAGAGGTTATACCCCGATGGCTATCCGAAATTTTGCCAATACCATCGGAATTGCAAAAAGAGACAATCTTATTGATGTTTCGCTTTTGGAGTTTTGCGTAAGAGAAGATTTAAATAAAATTGCACCTCGTGTGATGGCTGTATTGAATCCGGTAAAGATGGTAATTACTAATTATCCCGAAGGAAAAGAAGAGTGGCTCGAAGCAGAAAATAATCCAGAAGATGAAGTGATGACATATCGTAAAATTCCATTTTCGAGAGAATTATATATCGAAAGAGAAGATTTTAAGGAAGATGCAGATAAGAAGTTTTTCCGTTTGACCTTAGGAAAAGAAGTTCGTTTGAAAAACGCATATATCATAAATGGAGAGCGTGTTATCAAAGATGAAGACGGGAATATTACTGAAATTCACGTAACCTATGACGAGGATTCTCGTTCAGGAAGTGGAACTGAAGCAAGCAAACGAAAAGTAAAAGGAACAATTCACTGGGTTTCGATTCCTCACGCAATCGAAGCCGAAGTAAGAATTTATGACCGATTATTTACACACGAAAATCCGGACGGAAATAAAGAAGTGGATTTTAAGGAATACATCAACCCAAATTCTCTCGAAGTCATAAAAGGATATTTAGAACCAAGCCTGAAAGAAGCTCAAGTGGGAGATAAATTCCAATTCCAAAGATTGGGGTATTTTGCTATGGATGAAGATTCAACCGAAAATCATTTGATTTTTAATAAAACCGTAGGACTCAGAGATACTTGGGCTAAAGTAGAGAGTAAAGAATAATTTAGCTATTCTGTTTCTAGTTGTTTAGAAAGTTCTAGAATAAAAAAACCTCACAAACTTTTAGATTTGTGAGGTTTTTTTTATAGGTTTTTATTGATTAAGGCTCTAACGGACCTACGCAATTTATGTCTAAATGTACTTTTATAGTACTTCCTTCACACGAAGGAATTTCGTCAAACGAATATAGTGTTCCATCTGGTTTTTTGATTTCTGTTCGAGTGATTACCCCGTCATTGTCATCATCAGTATCTAGATAATTAGGTACTCCATCTCCGTCAGAATCATATTCGCGTGGGTCATCGCCTAGGTTTTCTACTTCTAAATAAGAAGGAATTCCATCTCTGTCGTGATCTCTGTATCGTAAAGTATTTAGATTAAAAGTAAAAACCAATGTTGAATATAAAGGAATTGTAGAGCTAGAAGGAGGTAGGTTATAATAACCTAATCCGGACGGAATAATCATCATTCCTGAACCAACATCGTCAAAAGTATTTGATATTTCGTTAAATATTCCAGTTTTAAATTCAGGGAATATGTTAGTCCATCCCTCAATTACTCCATCTAAAGTAAGCCAAACAGGGTTTGGAGCATAATCAAATTGTGTTCCGTCTGTAAGCCAACCTCTGTAAGAAGCAAAAATAGAATCTACCTGAGAAGGCTTTTGATTTATACCGTCGTTAAATTTAATATAGTACAATTTGTATTCTATACTGTGTTTATTTACAATTTTGTAAGTAAGATTAGGATCTTCCCAGATAGGTGTTTGCGTTCCGTTTTCGGGAATTTCCTCAAGACCAAGTTCTAAACCTGTTCCAGATATATAATGCGATTTTAGATACTCTTCGATTTCTAAAGATTCAGTGGCATACTGTTCTCCGTAATCTCGTGGAGGTGTAATAGTTCTTCTATCATCATCGTTTTTGCAAGAAAGTAAAGTAGTAGCTGCGAGGACAAATAATGTGTATAATTTAAAACTTTTCATTTTATGAATTTTTTCAGGCTGCAAGATACAATTTTGCTTTATTTTTGTACGGATATTAACGTAGATTTTACAAAATTATGCGGATTGATAAATATTTATGGTGCATCAGGTATTATAAAACTCGAAGTATAGCAACTGAAGCCTGTAAAAAAAACCATATTACAGTAAACGGGAACGTAGCAAAATCGTCTAAAGAGGTTTTTCCGATGGATAAAATTACCGTCAGAAAAGACCAGATTAATTATGAACTTACTGTATTGGATATTCCTCCAAACAGGGTAGGAGCAAAGTTGGTGGATATTTACCGAAAAGATGAGACACCTGCTGAAGCCTTTGCTCATTTAGAACTGCTTAAGCTTTCAAAAGAACATTACAGAACCAAAGGTCAAGGACGTCCTACCAAAAAAGACCGTAGAGATATTGAGGGTTTTTATGACGATGATATTTTTGAGGACGAAATTTAAAACTAAAACTTATCTTTGACAAAAATACACTACAATGAATCAAAATTTAATTCTCAATCCCGTTCAGATCAATCATAAAATTAAGCGAATTGCCTATCAGATTTATGAAACTTTTTCAGGCGAAAAAGAGATCGTAATAGCTGGAATAAACGGAAACGGATATGTCTTTGCACAAGAAATAGCAAAAGTTTTTGAAGAGATTTCTCTTATCAAAGTCTTGCTTTGTGAGGTGAAAATTGATAAGAAAAATCCAATGAATAAAGTTGAAACTTCATTGAATCCAAAAGAGTATGAAAATAAATCAATTGTTTTGGTAGATGATGTGCTTCACTCTGGAACAACTTTGGTGTATGGAGTAAAACACTTTTTAGAGGCTCCGCTCAAAAAACTCAAAACTGCAGTTTTGGTGGACAGAAATCACAAAAAATATCCAATAAAAGTAGACTTTAAAGGATTGTCTCTATCAACTTCTTTACAAGAACACGTGAATGTGAGTTTTGATAAAAAAGATTTTGGAGTTTATTTAAGCTAAAAAAACCTGACAGGTTCAACTGTCAGGTTTTTAGTAAATTATACTAGTTGTTTCAAGGCAATTTCAAATGCTCTGGCTGATATATTTTTCTTGTCAAAATTTATATCATAAGTTGCTTGAATGGCTTTTCGGATGGTTTCTGAAGTGTCAGAAAAAATAGCTTCGTCTGAAATTTCTACTTTTTTCTCCATAAAATAAGCAAATACTCGAGCCATTCCGCAGTTTGAAATAAAATCAGGAATAAGACTTATTTTGCTATCCACATCTTCCATTATCGAACCGAAGAAAATTTCTTTATCTGCAAACGGAACATTCGCTCCACACGAAATCACTTC
>Ga0209075_1004422_pt1 | contig 11273 bp, 5 predicted proteins | sample Stecom2011_FD_187523 | JGI IMG/M metagenome (GOLD analysis project Ga0209075, IMG submission 187523) | Agricultural soil microbial communities from Utah to study Nitrogen management - Steer compost 2011 (SPAdes) (version 2) | ecosystem: Environmental > Terrestrial > Soil > Agricultural land...
AAACCATTCCAACTGAATCGACCCAGGCACGGGCAACGGCCCCAGATTCATCAGGGCGGTCGGTGTCGGCGGATCACCATAGCCACCCTCTAGGGCTCCTCCTCCCGACAATGTCCTCACCTGATCAAACCACATGGTCTTCCCCCACACCGGCCAACCTGGTTCGCCTCCGCCAAAGGCCAGTACATACGGATACCAGCTCTCCGAGGTCGAGCGATCACAACCCACCAGGCCCGGCACCAGCAGCCCCAGTCCTGCCCAAACGATGATCCATCTAACGAACTGCATGGGATTTCTGTCTCCTAGCTTTGTTGGGGCGGTTTGGAAAGATGCGGCGCCTCTCCGAAGGTTCAGCGATATTGCCAATCACACTCAGGTTCCACACGAACGGTGTATGGGAAGTGTGAATATAGTCTTCTAGGTAATCCCGGGAGTCTTCGAGCCTACCTCCCGCGTTCTGCCAAGCCGAGAGCTTAGCTTGAAGGTTAGTTGGAATGGCATATACCTCGGAATACTCCTCGGCATTCAGCAAAACACCAACTCCCATCATGTGCTGTTTCATGATCTCCAGGGCGTACAAGGCCAACTCCTTACGAGTCCACTTTCGCCGCCCTACCAGTACATCCAAGCCGCGGACGATGATATACAGCCCGTCGCGCTCGGCGTCTCTCTGAGCTGCTTGAATGGTCGTTGGGTTAGCGCCCAGTCCAACCCGGGCATACTCCGGGATAAACTCCACGTTGGCAAAGTCCACCTCTGGGTTTTCATAGCCCCCTCCCACATCGGAATGCACGCCGGGAAGCTCAATTTCCGTGAAATGGGCTGGCATGGATCCAGAGGAATCCCGAATGCTGGTGAGTGGGAAATTTTTGCGGATTTCATGGTAAGCGGTCAGGTGAACCACCCGTTTCGCCGAATCCGCGGCCAGGTTCAGATTAAATTCTCCCTCATCGTCATTGCCGGGCAGATAGAAGGAGCCGACCGTATCGAACAGGCCGACAAACCGCACCTCGAACTTCAAGGGCTGGCTACGCTTACTCAACCTGGGCAAGCCCAGATTAATCTCGTTCACAAAGTGGCGGGCCAATGCCGCGCCGCGGCTAAAGCCGACCACATCAAAGATGATAGTGTCATGCTCGGGCAGGAGGTTTTCATCCAAAGCCCCATCAAGCTCTTCATATGCCATTTGAATCCTACGAAGTCCACCTTGAACCCCTAGCCCGGTAGCCTGGGAGAAATACTCCTGCACGCCATAGCCATCCCGGAACTCGGTTCCGTTCCATTCACCATCAGCGGTGCCGATGCCGTTGATATAGAATTTGGCCACCTGCCCCTTACCAGTCCGATACATATCAAACAGGCGAGCCACATTGGTAATGTCACGATCCGTAAGGAGGCGGTCGTTATCCTTATGGTTGCCCGTGCCGTCGAAAAACACGCCAATAATCAGCTCATTCGATTTCATTTGGGATTGAGGCTGGTCAGCCGAAGTAGTATCGGCTCCAGTCAGCCCCTGGGCCCGCTGGTTGGCGGAACGTAACTGTTGGGGAAAATCCGGCTGTGTTCGGGCTTCGATCTGGCGGACAGCCTGACCACCCGCCGATATCAGCGTACCCGCTGTCTTGAGTAACGGGTTGGACAGGGGGCTTGATGTCGCATTGGCCTTGGCAGGAGCCGGCGCTGTGGCGGCCCGTGCAGCGGCTGCGGTAGTGGTGGCTGTTCCCTGGGCAGCTGCGGCTTTAAGGGAGGTTGCGGTGGTTACGCTGCCGCCGGCGGGCGCGTCCCCTACAATGACATTGCCTGCCCCACTAACAATGACGCCCCCATGGGCGGTTATATGGCCAGCACAGGCCAGGGGCTGGCCGTTCACAAAGACAGTGGGACTACCTTGGGCAATCACATCCATCCCCCCGGCAGCACAAACCGCCGGATCGCCCATCCGGGCGACGGGAACGCCTGCAATAAAGACATTAGGTGAGCCGGATACGATGGGGCCCCCGACATGGGGTACTTTTCCGGTGGTTTTCGGGCAGCCGTGGAAATCGCCTACCCTGGCAACTGGCTTGGTCATGGCACAATCCTTGTGTCGTGATTGGAGCGGCTCGCATTGTACGATCTTTACTCACATTCTGCGAGTCCGCCTTACCGAGTGCTTAGGCCCGGTAATCCAATTCCCGCCTTTTTGAATGGTTTCCTGGTATTCCAAGCACTCTTTAATGGTTCAGTGAATCTGTTTCATTTCAGTGTATTTTGGACTGTGCGTGATTCCCTCCTCGCCTGAGCGGGCCGCCCTCCCCCCCTCTCAAGGAAATGAGATACAAGCCAGCTCCAGAACCTTTCCCCGCTCTTGTAGTCGTAAACAAACGACCTTATCGTGTTAACCGCCTGAGCTGCAGGAACAGGACGTGCCCCTGGCCGACTCGACCAGTACCGTGCTTCCAGGCTATTCGATACTGACGAAACGGGAGATTCGAGATTGAGAACAACGTTTGGATTCCGCCAATTGCAATGGCTGACAGTGGGGCTGGCAGCCTTGATTCTGTCTGGTTGCGCGATACTCAAGCCCAGTGATATCGAAACCAGTCCCAACGATCCTCGAGCCTATCGGCATCTGGTTCTGGATAACCAGCTCCAGGTTCTCCTGATCTCCGACCCCGCCACCGAAAAAGCTGCCGCAGCATTGGACGTCAGTGTCGGTAGTCGCCATGACCCTCGTGAACACCAGGGCCTGGCCCACTTTCTGGAGCACATGTTATTTCTCGGCACGGAAAAATACCCGGAGCCGGGCGAATACCAGAGTTTTATCAGCCGTCATGGGGGCAGCCACAACGCTTATACGGCCTACGAGAACACCAATTACTTCTTCGAAATTCAGCCGGACTTTCTAGAGCCCGCACTGGATCGATTCTCCCAACAGTTTGTCGCCCCTCTGTTTACTGCCGACTATGTCCAGCGGGAAAAGAACGCCGTGCATTCGGAGTTTACCTCCGGCCTGCGGGACGACGGCCGCCGTTTTTACTCTGCCCTGAAGGAAGTGATCAATCCCCAGCACCCCTTTTCCAATTTCTCCGTAGGTAACCTGGACACCCTGGCAGACCGGGAAGGCCGCTCGATTCGGGATGCCATGCTGGAATTCTACGAACGCCACTATTCCGCCAACCAGATGCGGCTGGTGATTTACGGCAAGGAAGATCTGGATACCCTGGAGCAATGGGCCCGGCAAAAGTTTTCCGCCATTCCCAACCGGAATGTAGCCAATCAACCAGTCAAGGTCCCCTTGATCACACCAGGCACCTTACCTGCGCTGCTGACCGTGGAGCCCATCATGGAACAGCGCACCCTGTCGCTGATCTTCCCCATGCCCTCCATCAAGCCCCATTACCGGGCCAAGCCGGAATACTATCTCACCAACCTGATCGGCCATGAAGGGGAAGGCAGCCTGCTGTCCTGGCTCAAGAAGCAAGGCTGGGCCAATTCCCTAGTGGCCGGCATGGCCCTGGACAATCAGGAAGAATCCGCCCTGAGCATCAATCTGAGCCTGACCCAGGAAGGATTAAAGCACTATCCCCAGGTGATCCGGGCCACCTTCCAGTACATTGGCCTGATTCGCCAGCAAGGCATTGACCGGTGGCGCTTTGACGAGCAGGCCAAGCTGCTGGATGTCGACTTCCGCTTCCAGGAAAAGGCCGCGCCGATCCATTACACCAGCTATTTGGCCTCCCGGATGCGGCATTACTCTGCCAAAGAGGTGCTGGTTGCCCCCTACCTTATGGACCGGTATGACCCCAAGCTCTATCAGGAGCTACTGACCTACCTGACACCAGACAACGTATTGATCAGCCTGATGGCCAAAGGTGTGGACACCGACCGGGAAACCGCCTGGTACCAGGCACCTTACAGCTACCGCCCGTTGACAGAAGCCGAGCGGCAAAACATCACTCCAACAGCCCTGGCCGGTGCCATGCACATGCCGGAGCCCAACCCCTTTGTCCCCAACAACCTGGACATGCGGCCCCAGCCTGACATGCCGGAGCCTGCCCGCCTGCCCTCCAAGGCCAATCTGCAAGCCTGGTATATGCAGGACACCTCTTTTGGGACACCTCGCGGCAACTTCTACCTCAGTGTCCGCTCGCCTCTTGCCAACACTTCGCCCCGCAATGCCGTGCTGACGGAGCTGTTCGTGCAACTGGCCGATGACCAGCTGAATGAATATGTGTATCCAGCCGCACTGGCCGGCCTGAATTACCGGATTTACAAGCACCTGCGAGGCTTTACCATCCGCCTGGAAGGCTATAGCGACAAACAGCAAATCTTTCTGAATGACATTCTCGACCGACTCACCGCCCTGGAACCGACACCGGAACGTTTTGAGATCGCCTATGACAACCTGCGCCGCAAGCTGGAAAATGCCCAGCAATACCGGCCCTATGAGCGCACCCTCTCAGAAGTACGCAAACTGCTGCTTGAGCCCTACTGGACAGAGCAGGAACTGCTGCAAGCACTGCAAAGCGTTCGCTATGAAGATTTGGCGGCCTTTATCCCCGATCTGTTAGGAGAAATGACCACGGTCACCCTGGCCCATGGCAACTTCTCCCAAGAGCAAGCCCTGGAAATGACCCGGTTGGTCGCCGAAAAACTGGCAGACAAGGCAAAGTTTGTCCCGGTGGAGCGAAGTCAGGTGGTGAGCTTGCAACGGGGCAGCAACTGGATCCAAGGCCTGGCCCTTGAGCACCGGGATACAGGCTTTACCTGGTTGTTCCAGGCGCCAGACCGGGAATACCGGACCAGGGCCCAATACAGCCTGCTTGCCCAACTGTTCAGTGCCCCCTACTACCACGAGCTAAGAACCGAACGCCAACTGGGCTATGTGGTGTTTTCCACCCCTATGACTCTGCTGGAAGTACCGGCCCTGGCCTTCGTGGTGCAATCGCCCGGCGCCACACCGGAGCAACTGAAAGAGGCCACTTGGAGCTTTCTCCAACAGGCGGCTGAGCAACTCAAGGCACTACCCGATGAAGTCTATGAACAGCACCGTCAGTCCCTGATGGCAAACCTACTCCAGCAACCCACCACCCTGACAGAAAAGTCAGAGCGGTTCTGGCTTAATATCGATGAGAAGAACTACCGCTTTGATACTCTGGAACGGATCGCCATGGAAGTAGCCACTCTGGACAAGGCGGAGCTGATTGAGCTCTATGAAAATCAGATTTTGGCGAACCCCACCAGCCTGTTGGCTTTCAGCCAGTTCAGGGATGCGGACAAAGCCGAAGCGGCCTGGAGCCCGGAAGGGTTCAGGAAAGTAGAGAGCAAGAAGCAACTGATTGAGGTTAACGGACTCTTTCCCAATCGTTAGCCAGAGATTTATTCAACGAAAGCCTACGGCGCGCACTAGTCATGGTCGCGCCGTTTTTATTGACTGGGTGATTTGGGAGAGTCCGGCAGGATTCATCCGGGGCCTGAAGGGTCGCGGGCAGACACGCGGGTCTACCTCTACTTCCGCAGGTGGCCCTGAGTTTTAATAAGCTACCGGAATCACCGACTCTCCATAGAAATAGAGGTCCTGGAGGATTCCCCGGTCTCGCGCCGTCAAATCCGGCTTTTGCATCAGCTCCTCGATCTGGCGGAAATAATCTTGCAGCACGATGCTGCCCCCACCATTGGGATCCGTCAGCCGATAATAACGATACTGCTCCCAGCGCTCCGCTTCTTCCCCGCTAAGGGTCTCCGGATAGTTTCGGGCCCGGTAGCGGAACAGCATTTCCGCAAGGCGGCTGTCGTCCCGCTGGATTTCCAAATCGCCCAACACATCCGGTGACTGGTTGCGGATAAACTCCATCCACTGCTTGTCTTGTGCTGAAAAGAAGCCGCCGCTGTAGAGCATCAGGTCCGGATCATCTGTTGTACGCTCTTCCACGGGTTGGAACACCTGGGCCACTTTGTCCGCCAGCCCACTAATCGCCCTCAATTTGGCCAGGTTGGCCCGCAGGCGGTCGCCATCCAGCTCCATTTCTTGCAGTTGGGTCGGTGACAAGCTCTTGAGCATGGCCGCCGGTGCCACGATGGGACATTTATTGGTATGGATGGCCTTTAGAGGAATCCGCTCCACGCCTTCCCCCATTTCGCTTTGGGGAGTAAAGATCCGCTCCCGGATCTGTTCTACCGAGAGCCGGGCCAGCGGTGTCGGATCAACGCGCAAGTCATAAACCAGTACGGCATTAGGGTTGACCGGATGCTTGGCCACAGGCGCCACCAGCGCGGCACATTTCAGCCGGGCCGGATACTTGGACGACACATGGAACACCGGCTTCATGCTGGCAGTATCCAACATGGCCGCCACCGAGCGCTTGTCCCGATGCTCAAAGACATACTGGAAGAGTTTGGGCTGTTTTTCCCGGATCAAACGGGCCACGGCAATGGTGGCATAGACATCCGACATAGCGTCGTGAGCTGCCTCATGCACAATCCCATTGGCTCGGGTCAGATCCTCCAACCGAAAGCTCGGCGAACCATCATCCTTGCGGGGCCACTCGATACCTTCAGGACGTAAGGCATAGGCCAGGCGCACCATATCAATGATGTCCCAACGGGAGTTACCGTTTTGCCACTCCCGGGCATAGGGATCATAGAAGTTCCGGTAGAGGGTATGGCGGGTCACTTCATCATCGAAGCGGATGTTGTTATACCCCACCACGCAGGTGCCCGGCTGGGAGAATTCCTCATGGATCTGGCGGATAAACTCTGCCTCTATATAACCCTCCTCCCTCGCCTTCTGGGGAGTGATGCCGGTAATCAGGCAGGCTTCCGGTTGAGGCAACATGTCCTCCGCCGGCTGGCAATAGATAACCAGGGGCTCACCAATGATGTTCAAATCCAAGTCCGTTCGCACACCTGCAAACTGGGCAGGTCGGTCTCGTTGGGGGTCAGCTCCGAAGGTCTCGTAATCGTGCCAGTAAAAGGAGGATGTCATCAGCTACTCCAGGAATTGCAGAGTCCGAAATGTTAGCGGATATAACACCCGATGGACAGGCAGAGCCATATTCGAGGGAGGATGAGGCGGCAAATTATTGTCGCCCAAGCCAAACCTTGCCGCTCAAACTGGACAAATTGCCGCCACTGCCGCTGCCAGCCAGCTCCCTCAAACCCGACCATATCACCGCAAAATCAGCAATTTAACCTGCCACACCCAACAGTTGGCACGAGTCTTGAATACTTCATGGCAACAGCGGCAATTGCCGTCCGATTACCGACAGATGAGTAATCACCACTTACAACCAGGGCCGGTCGTAAAGGCAACAGAGAACCGATTGTCCGGCAGACGTTCAAGATAAGGGGAATAAATATGCCTCAGATTATCAACACCAACATTGCGTCTCTGAATGCTCAACGGAATTTGAACAATAGTCAGTCTGCCGGCGATGTGGCTATGCAGCGGCTGTCTTCCGGCCTACGGATCAACTCTGCCAAGGACGATGCGGCCGGCCTGGCCATTTCCGAGCGCTTCACCTCCCAGATCACGGGCTTGACCCAGGCAGTGCGTAATGCCAACGACGGCATCTCCCTCGCCCAAACCGCGGAAGGCGCGCTGGACGAAGTCACCAGCAACCTGCAGCGGATTCGTGAACTGGCCGTTCAAGCCGCCAACGCCACCAACTCCGACTCCGACCGCCAGGCACTGAACCAAGAGGTGCAACAGCGTATTGCCGAAGTGAACCGGATTGCCAGCCAAACCTCCTTTAACGGCCTGAAAGTACTGGACGGTACCTTCGGCGTGCAGAACTTCCAGGTGGGTGCCAATGCGGGTGAGACCATTTCGGTTCGGGGTGGCGATGCTCGGGGGAGTCAGCTGGGGGCGGTGGTTGCCCAAACAACTGGACTGACTGATACCATGGTCACACGTCCGACAAGTGAAAGCTTCAGTCTGACTGGTCTGACTGGCGCTTTAGAGCTCAACATGAGCGGAAACTTCGGGGGCACCCTGATTAGTTTCACCGCCACTGGCGCCGACGCTGGTGCCTTGGCTGGCGCCATCAATACTGAATTGGGCAATCAGGGCGTAACGGACGTGACGGCCTCCATTGATGCCGTCACAGGAGAGTTGGTCTTCACCAACGAGTCCGACAGCAAATTCAGCTTCACTGGCCAACTCACTGATAGTACCGCGCCGGATCCTGTGACCCGTCAGGTTCAAACAACCCTGGATGAAGCCAGCCTGAGCTTGGCTGATCAGTTCGCCCGACGGGAAGTTCTGTCTTTCAATGTGAACGTCAATGGCACCCAGATCGAAGTCACTGACGCGACTTCCATGCAGGATGTTCTGGCCAAGATCAATGCCGAAACCCCCAACACCGGGGTATCAGCTTATCTTAATGCCTCCAACACAGAGATCTATTTCTCGTCGGAGCAAGGCACCGACTTTAGTGTCACCATCAGCCTGGACACGGACGGGGATGGCACTCTCGACGATCTGCCAGCCATCACAGGTGTCACAGCCGATAACTATATATCCCTGAACGACATCGACATCAGCACCAGCGAAGGCGCGGATCTGGCCCTGATCGCCATCGACTATGCCATTGGCGAAATCAACAGCTTCCGGGCTGACTTGGGTGCGATCCAGAACCGCTTCGAGACCACCATTGCCAACCTGAGCACGTCCACCGAAAACCTGTCGGCAGCCCGCTCCCGGATTCAAGACGCGGATTTCGCCGCGGAATCCGCCGAACTGGCCAGAACCCGGGTGTTGCAACAGGCAGGCTTGTCGGTACTGGCCCAGGCCAACGCCAAACCGCAGGATGTTCTGCAGCTGCTGCAAGGCTAATTCTGGCCGCATCCTCAAAAGCCCCGACTGGTTCGGGGCTTTTTATTTCGGGCTTCAGGGAAATTGCGGGCCTGAGGGTACAGCCGGGGCGGACACGCGGGTCCGCCCCCCCACCCTCATTCTCCAAAAACCCGATCAAAGGCGGCAAACATAAAAACTGGCACAGTATTCGCTTACCTACTTCCAAACGTCAAAATTCCGGAAGAGGTTTGCCCCATGTCCAACCATCAGTCCCAACTGAGCCAACAAGCTGTCTCCCTGACTCAGGCGCAGCAGGCTGTGCTTGCCCGCAAACTGATCGAGGCCAATGAGCATTACCGCCAATCCAACTCCGCTGAAATGGACTTGGACACCCGTGAATATCATCGTCTGCAAGCCCAAATGCTCGCTGAGGAAGTGGCGGGGCAGGCTCCGGATAACGCTGCTGCCCTTAACCTACTGGGCCGGATCTGCATGGATAATGGCGAATTGGATGATGCCGCCGGCTATCTGCTGGCCGCCATTGAATTGGCGCCTGCAAATGCCAACTATTACATCAACCTCGCCTACGTCCGCCTCGCTACCCGAGATTATGACCAGGCAGAAGCCCTGTTCTCCAAGGCTTTGGAACTTCAGCCCGATAATGCCCAGGCTTATGGTGGCGTGGCCCTGGCCCATTTGCGCCGCCAGGACTATCTGGGTGCTTTCCTGCGGCTGCGCTCGCTAATCTCCAAAGGTTACGCACCGGCCTATTGCCGCAAGGCACTGTTCGATGCCGCCCAAAACCTCTGGGCGGATCGTTATGACGCCGAGTTGGATCAAGACCTTCAGGAATACTTTACCTGGACCGAGATGGATGCCTTCCAGCTGGGATATCTAACCTGCAGCCTGCTGGTCCACAAGTACAACCTGGGCAGCAACCCAGCACTGGATCTGGATGTTTTGGCTCAAGACCAGCTTCTGCGTATCGCCCTGCAACGTTCCCTGCTGCCCAACCATCTCGTTGAAAACATGCTGACCCAGCTGCGCCTGAGCATTCTGGTGGAAGTGTTCGAAACCCGGAACCTGCGGGATTCCCTCCAGCCACTGGTATGCGCCCTTGCCCAGTATGCAGCCCGTACAGGATATGCCTTTGCCTTTAAACAGGACGAACAGATCCTGCTCAACGAATTGCATCTGGACCTGCAGGAAAGCCTGAGCAAACGCGACTGGCGCCATGGCGATGTGATCGGCGCCCTGTTGCTGGTGGCAATGTACGAACCACTGTATAGCCAACCCTATGCCTTCCACCTGCTCCGGGATGACCTGGCCGACTGGCCGGTCGCCGCACAACCTGTCCTTCAGGCCGCCCTTCATGATCTGGCGGAACAGCACCTGGTGGAACATGAGCTCAAAGGTGGCCGCACTGTCGAAGAATTGGCGGCAACCCCGGTAGTACGTGGCGCCGCCCCGAAATGGGAAACCCTGGGAGCCCACCCGCAAACCGATTACCGCCAGGCACTGGCCCGGGAGCTGGGCGGCAATTATCTGCCGGAGCCAGTCAACGACCAGCCCTTGCGGATTTTGGTCACGGGCTGTCGTAGTGGCCAACGGGCCATCAGCCTCGCCCGCTTCTTCGCCAATGTGGAAGTTGCCGCCGTTGACCCCAACCCGGATAACGTGGTTTGCGCCATCCAGGCCAGTCGTCGCTATCAATTGCACAATATGAGCTTTGCCTGCTTGCAGGTAAATGAGCTTCAACCCGGTGACGAAGGCTTCCAGGTCATCGAGTGCGGCACCGCCCTGGGATATCCGGAGCAGATTGTCAGCAACATGCGGCATCTCACCCAACTGCTGAGCCCGGAAGGGGTGATTCGCTTTACCTTCCCCCGACGGGCGGGACGGCTTGAAATCGAAGACGCTCGAGCGAGCCTGATGCACAACAACATCCTGGCGACTCCAGACAATGTGCGGGCAGTGCGTCAAGTGATTATGGAAGAGGCAGCCTTAGGGCTGTGGCAAGATATTGTCGCCAATCCGGACTTCTATACCCTGGCGGGAACGCGGGACTTGCTCTTCGCCTTGGATGAGCCCGCGTTCAACCTGCAAGAAATCCAGCAAATGCTCAATGAGGCCGGGTTGGAGTTTTTGGGTTTTGTGGATCTGGATCCTACGAGCCGCCAGCGGGTTCAGGCCCTGAATCCAAAAGATCTGCTGGCGTGGCATGCTCTGGATGAAAGCCCAATGTCGCCATTCCATGGGAGTTATGAGATTTATTGCCGGAAAGCCGTTTAGTTTCCCTTGGGCAAAGCAGATACCCCCCCTTTGTAACATCTCCCCCCTTTGTAAAGGGGGGCAGGGGGGATTTCCACCGAGTACCCGGAGGCATCAGACGCTGGCTGTATTGCATGTTGCAAGATATTAGCCGCACAGGAATATACGCCAGCCGGCGTGTCTGTCAGCACAGATGATGTCTACTGAAATCCCCGCCTAACTG
>Ga0209075_1004424_pt1 | contig 11269 bp, 10 predicted proteins | sample Stecom2011_FD_187523 | JGI IMG/M metagenome (GOLD analysis project Ga0209075, IMG submission 187523) | Agricultural soil microbial communities from Utah to study Nitrogen management - Steer compost 2011 (SPAdes) (version 2) | ecosystem: Environmental > Terrestrial > Soil > Agricultural land...
GGCGTGTCCCGCGCACCATGCAGCGGCCGCGGCGTTGTTTATCCGAAGCGATTTAGCAGAAGTGTTTTTGTTGAGAGCAGTGGTTCTGGCAAAGGTCACGCCACAGCCACCGGGACACGCCGTGAACCCATCCCTGGGGGACTGTGCATAGCATCCCTGCTATGCACAGTCCCGGTGGTTGCACCGCAACCTCCGCCGCTCGAACAGCGCGGCTATTCCAGTCAATCTAAATCCCACAAAACTTTCCGCTGGCGCCGAGCCGGGGTCGATGTCTGGTGTGGGGGACTCTCTTAAACAGGGACGTTTAAGCGAAGCCTACAAGGATGTATTTACGGCGTGTCCCGCGCACCATGCAGCGGCCGCGGCGTTGTTTATCCGAAGCGATTTAGCAGAAGTGTTTTTGTTGAGAGCAGTGGTTCTGGCAAAGGTCACGCCACAGCCACCGGGACACGCCGTGAATCCATCCCTGGGGGCTTGGGCATAGCATCCCTGCTATGCACAGTCCCGGTGGTTGCACCGCAACCTCTGCCGCCGCACACCGCAGTTCTTCCATCCAGCTTATCAATAATCAATCTAGATAAAAAATATGAATCTGATAGCGCTAAGGACTTGGCAGGATTTGTGATCTGCGTGCTATAGTCAATAACTATTAGAGCTGGCAAATGGTGAATATGCTTAGATTACAAACGACAGATGCTTTATTTCTAGATTTTGATGGCACCTTGGTAGGATTTGCTGATACTCCAGAGGCGGTTGAGGTATCACAAGAATTACGCACTTTACTCACTGCATGGCATAGCAAACTGAATGGTGCGCTGGCATTAATATCTGGCCGTGAACTGTCGTCGCTTCAGCGGCATGTGGATTTACCTCTGCCGATGGCGGGTAGCCATGGGGCCGAGTGGTGGTATGGTACTGGCCAGGTGCAGAGCCTCTCATTGATCAACGACGAGTTCAGACATATAAAACAGCAGCTGAAAATCCTGGCGCAGCAAGAAAATCTTTTGCTGGAAGATAAAGGCAAAGCGCTGGCAATACATTTTCGACAACAGCCCGAGAAAGAACAGCGGCTGGACTCTTATCTAGATGAAATATTGTTTCGCTTTCCATCGGCAAAGGTACGGTTAATTAAAGGCAATTGTGTTCGTGAGCTACAGCCCCTGGGTGTTGATAAAGGCGTCGCCCTTGCGCGCTTTATGCAAACCAATACATTTAAAGGTCGAAGACCGGTCTACCTGGGTGATGACACCACTGACGAAGATGCTTTTGCCTGGGTCAATATGAATCAGGGACTGTCTATTAAAGTCGGTGAAGGTCCAAGCTGTGCCAGAGCACGAATGAACAATCCTGGCGAGGTTTTTGCCTTCTTAAAGTCGCAACTCATTAAGTTGGATGGATAAATGCAACAACGCAATCTGGAATTGGCGCTAATTGGCAACTGTTCAATTGGCGCGTTAGTGAATAAACATGCAGAAATCATATGGTGCTGCTTACCGCGCTTTGATGGGGAACCGGTTTTCAGCGCATTGTTGAAAACGGATACGGCAGAGGCGGCGATAGGAACCTACGCCATAGACATCATGGATTTTAGTCATGCCGAACAACATTATGAAAAAAATACAGCTATTTTGAAAACTCTGCTGTATGACATCTACGGCAATGGTGTGTGTATTACAGATGTTATTCCCCGTTTTATGCAACATGGACGAATGTTCCGTCCCATAATGCTTATACGCAAACTGGAGCCGATAGGGTCACCCAGATTGCGAGTTCGCCTGCGGCCAGCTTTTAATCAGGGGACACAGGCTTATACCCGTGTCCAAGGCAGCAATCATATTCGCTATCAGGGCAAAGATCAGGCATTGCGATTGACTACGGATTTGTCGATAACCGCCATTATGGATGAAACGCAATTCGTCCTTGATGGCGTGCGCTATATGATCTTCGCAGACGATCAATCCTTAGACCAACCCATTGCCGATCTAAGCGAATATTTTTTGTCTGAAACAGAGGCCTATTGGTTGGAATGGTCGCGCTACTTGGCAATTCCTTTTGAATGGCAGGAGGTGGTAATTCGCGCGGCTATTACTTTAAAGCTCAGCTCTTATGAAGACACAGGCGCAATTATTGCGGCTATGACTACTTCTATTCCCGAAGCAAAAGATTCGCAACGCAATTGGGATTATCGTTTCTGTTGGTTGCGAGACAGTTATTTTACAGTGCATGCACTTAACCGTTTAGGTGCGACGGGTACCATGGAAGGGTATTTGCAGTATCTGGTCAATATTGTAGCGGAAATGGATGGGGATCATCTGCAGCCGGTGTATTGCATCAATGGCACACCGCAAATGCCCGAGCACATCGTTGAGGCTTTGCCCGGCTATCGTGGTATGGGGCCGGTACGGGTTGGCAATCAGGCAGCGGACCAAATTCAGCACGATGTGTATGGTGCTATAGTACTTTCGGCCACACAAATGTTTTTTGACGAGCGCATCAGGCGCCCCGGAACCTGCGAGCTTTTTCGCTTATTAGAAAAAGTTGGCGAGAAAGCCTACGAGTATTATGACAAGCCGGACGCAGGGCTGTGGGAGTTGCGCGGTAGTAAACATGTGCATACCTTTTCCAGCATGATGTGCTGGGCAGCCGCAAGTCGTTTGGCAAAAATTGCACGAAAACTTGAGCTGCGAGATCGATACGAATACTGGTGTCAGGCGGCTGCTATTATGCGGGATAACATTGAGAAACATTGTTTTAACGCCGAACTTAATAGCTATACCGCCACTTGGGACGGCGACTCTATGGATGCCAGTTTGCTGTTGGCTTGCGAACTGGGCTATATCGAAGGGACTGATTCTCGGTTTCTAGGCACTATTGCTGAGATTGAGCGCCGCCTGATGCCCAAAGGAAGCCGTTATTTGTTTCGCTACGTTATAGAGGATGATTTTGGGACCCCCGAAAATGCTTTTACCATTTGTTCTTTCTGGTATATCGATGCATTAGCTGGCGCTGGCCGTCAAGAAGAGGCCCGAGAGCTCTTCGAAGAGTTACTGACTCGCCGCAATCATCTTGGTCTGTTGTCAGAAGATATTGATCCAGTGACAGGGGAGTTGTGGGGGAACTTTCCCCAGACTTACTCGATGGTAGGGATTATTAATAGTGCACGTATGCTCAGTAAACGGTGGGAGACTGAATTATGAGTCGTTTGGTTGTGGTATCTAATCGAGTTGCTAAAAGCGATGGTGCCAATAAAGGCTCAGAAGGTGGTTTGGCAGTCGGGGTAATGGCTGCAATGGAAAAGGCCGGTGGTGTGTGGTTTGGCTGGAATGGCAAGGTAGACAATCGCAGCAGGGAAATAAAAAGGGAGCACCGGGGCAAGATTGAATATGTAACCGTAAGCCTGAAACAAGCTGAATATAATCAGTATTATAAAGGATTTGCTAACAGTGTACTTTGGCCCCTGTTTCACCAGCGTCCCGAGTTAATGCGCTACAGTGATAAAGACTTAGCGGGCTATTTACAAGTAAATAGTAAGTTTGCTGATGATTTACTCACAGTGATTCAACCGAGCGATACTATCTGGATTCACGATTATCATTTGATTCCTCTGGGTAAGATTTTGCGTGAACGGGGAATAAAGAATCCCATCGGTTTTTTCCTGCATACACCTTTTCCCTCCTTGGATCTGTTGCGTACCGTGCCGGGCTATCAAGATATTTTAAAGTACATGATGCACTACAACCTGGTCGGCTTTCAGACAGACTTTGATCTTCTGGGGTTTTGCATGGGAGTCGCCCAAGGGCTGGGCGGAGAGATCTTAAAAGACAACAAGCTGCGTTTTGCCAATCTGCATTGTTATGCGCGAGTTTACCCCATCAGTGTGGAAACAGGAGCGCTTGCCGGCATTGCCACAGCGGGCACTAATACTGATGATTTTAAGCGTCTGAATAAAAGCCTGGCAGGACGCAAACTTATTATTGGTGTCGATCGATTGGATTACTCCAAAGGCTTGGAGCAACGCTTCAAGGCCTATGAGCGGTTGCTGGCCCATTACAACCAATTTATCCGTGAGGTGGTTTATTTGCAAATCTCTCCCACTTCACGCGGTGATGTGCAAGCCTATGGCGATTTGGCAAAACGTATTGATCGGGAAGCTGGCCATATTATCGGCACTTATGCCGACTTTGATTGGATGCCATTGCGTTATATTAATCGTGGCTACCGTCGTCATACCATTCTCGCTATGTACAGCCTGGCAAATGTGGGGCTGGTAACACCTTTGCGCGATGGTATGAATCTGGTGGCGAAAGAGTATGTGGCAGCGCAGCCTGCGGAAGATCCTGGTGTGTTAGTACTTTCGGAGCTGGCTGGTGCAGCCGCTGAGCTGGACGCGGCTCTTATCGTCAACCCTTATGATGTGGAGGGCATGGGCGCTGCTTTGGCGCAGGCGTTAAATATGCCGCTCGATGAGCGGCAAGATCGCTGGCGTAAAATGATGGATGTGCTAGAGCATCAGGATATTCAACGCTGGCAGAGTACATTTTTACATGATCTGGCCACTTTGAGTTCTGCTGCTGCAGTTAATAACTAAAGCGCTTTCGTGCGAGACAAAAAGAATGACGTCTTTTTCCTTTATAATTTTTTCTGATTGTGCAGATTGCTGAGACTAATCTCCTCTCACATATTTTTGTCCCCAGCGGGTAAGCACCAAGGTAACTACACCGGCGACCAGCCAAAGAGGCGATAGTAAGACTGCCAGCACCAAACCGTCCACCAGGCCCATAGCCGCCAGCATCCAGGGAATTACTGGAAAAGGGTAGCCTTGTGGGAAGCGATGCTCCAGTCGCGCTACCGCTGTCACCAGTAAGGTCCAGCCGCACTGGATAAGACCGAGCATCCACACAGAGGTTATAAGTGACCCGGTGAGGGCGTAGCTTGTCACGAGATAGACACCCAGACGTGCCCCCGCCATTAACACTACAGTCAACCAGTGTTGCTTATGAAAAAGATCGTAAGCAACAATAAGCGTGAGCAACCCTATACCCGCAATCAAGCCGTGCCGATGAGGTACGAACGTCAGCATCAATACGCCGAGAGCAAACAGCAGCAAGCTGATAAAGAGTGCTTGTTTGGCAGTGACTTTGCCGGCAGGTATCGGGCGATAAGGTTGATGCTGGGCATCCCAGTGGCGATCGCAATAATCGTTAAAAGCCATGCCGCCCGTATAAAAGCAGGACATGGCCAGTAACAATAATAATCCTGAAAACACAGGGAAGGGCGCCCCCACTGCTCCGCTTGCCAAGGCAGCGGCGGCCAGAACGTTCATCCACACTGTAGGCAGATTGCTGACTCGACAAAGAGCCAGCCAGGCTTTTATTTCAGGCATCACAGTGTTAATCAGTAAAAATATGATTGAGAATGATATTGCAGACCTCAGTGGCATCGACCTGCTGCTTGGGCAGTAACGAAGGGTTGCTGCTCATTAAGACAGGGGTCGTATAATCCGTGCCATCGTAAACCCCATGAGAGCCTTGCACCTGAGAAGCTTCGGTGGAAATCACATCCAGCACATAGCGAAAGCCCAGTTTCTTTTGCAGCAGCCGGCGGGCTACCCGCAGTTTTGGAAAGCGCAGCTTGGGGTTAAGAAATAATTCACAGGGATCAAAGCCGGGCTTTTTGTGAATATCCACCTGATGGGCATAATCCGGAGCGCGGTCTTCGTCTTCCCAGTAGTAATAGCTGAACCAGCTGTCGGGTTCTGCCAGTAATACCAGCTCTCCCGAGCGAGGATGATCTAATCCATACTCGGCTTTCTCGTTACCGGATAAGACCCGAGCGATACCGGGCGTTGCGCTAAACAATGCTTTTAATTCTTCCAGGTCTTCCTCGGACTGCACATACACGTGAGCAATCTGGTGATCACTCATGGCAAAAGCGCGGCAGCTGGCAAAGTCCAGATACTCCCTACCGAGATCGACTTTGAGCGAAAGCTTGCCGGCTTTGCGCAGGATGCGGTTGGGATGCACAGGGCGGTTAACTGGAGCGATGCCGTACTCTGATAGCACCAGGATGCGGCAGCCGCGGGTGTTGAAATAATCCACCAGCTCACCTACCAGGGTGTCGATCTCTTTCAGGTCTTGCGCAATGTCTCCGTTGGGCCCTAATTTTTGCAAACAATAATCCAGATGCGGCAAATACACTAACTGCAAAGTCGGTTGATGTTCCGCCTCTATATGCATAGCGGCATCGGCAATCCAGCGGCTGGATTTAATACTTGTGGCCGGACCCCAAAAGTGAAATAGAGGAAAGTCACCATGCTTGCGCGACAGAGTTTCGCGCAACTCTAATGGATAGGTATAACAGTCGGGTAGTTTGCGGCCGTCGGCCAGATACAATGGACGCGGCGTCAGCGTGTAATCCGCGCCTGTGGCCATGGCATACCACCAAAAAGTATTGCTGCAAGTAAAATCCGGGTTGCGCTGTCGGGCGATATCCCAAATTTTCGGCGCCTCGATCAAGCGGTTGCTTTGGCGCCATAGCCACACTTCATTGTGTTCACGAAAATACCAACCGTTAGCGACAATGCCATGCTCGCTGGGTGATTTTCCCGTGAGATAAGTGGCTTGTGCGCTGCAAGTTACGGCGGGGGTAACGGGTTTAATGGTGGTGGAATTGGCGGTCAATTTATTAAGGTTGGGTGTGTTTTCTCCCAGAAGAGCAGGAGTTAAACCCACCACGTTGAGAACAACTGTTCTGTGCATAATTTACCTCGAACAATCGGATTGCAGCAGGTCTGTCACCCACTGTAGCTCCCGAGCAATGTTGTCGCTAACGCTACCGGAACGCAAGGCCGGAGGAATAGCAGAAAAGCTGTAGGTTTCTACTTCCAGGGGAATAGGAGAAGGTAGCAGCGGTAAAAATTCACGCAAGAAAAACTGGGTGGTGCCAACCTGGCCCAGATGTTCCTGAAAAATAGGGATATGAAAGTGCACACGGCATTCAGTAAAGCGCTCTCCTTTATCCAAAGCAAGACGAAGGTCTGATAAGTCAGGGTAGCGACTTAAAGCACCGGTATGCTCATGTTGCGCGACCACCTGATGCAGATAGACAGGTTCGTCGAAGGCGAAGAGGTTTTCAATTTCCTCGCCGCGTGCGCGCAAGGCACTGGAGACTTGTACCTTGCCGATGGGAATGCCCGCCATTTGAATTTGCTTGAGACACTCTGCTGGCTCTTCGAACTCCACCGCCTGGTGACAGCAGTCGAAGCACAGACCCACATAATGTCGCAGGCGCTCGGGCAGATCCAGGCGAGAAAAAAACGCCAGAGCTTCTTCAGTGGTTTCAAGTACACACAGCGGCTCGGGCTCCAGCGCTAAAATTAACGTAATTCCCGTTTGCTGGTGTAATTGGTAATAGTGTTCCGCCACTTCACGGATATATTTACAGACCTCGTCCCAATCGGCTTCATCAAAGTCAGGTTTAAAAGCCACCGGCACCGTAGAGATGGCAATGCGTTTGGCGTCGGGCTGTAAACGCACAGCGATATCACCCAGTTGCTTGCTGTATTCGGCGCGCTCGGCTTGGCGCCAATCGGGCTGATACACCTGCTCTTTGACGCGCTGTTGATGGAAGGTGCCGTAGGGGAAGCCATTGATTGTCAGCAGATAAGAATTGTGCTCTTGGCACCAGCGCTGAAACTCCTTTATCGCGGCCTCATCAATTTCTCCGGCTGCCTGGGCGGCAATACGCAAACCCAAAGGGAAAGGCTCTTGGTTATTGCCGAGCTGAGCCTTGACCTCGAGTACATGCGTATTGAGATTGTGCAACACATCCGCCCAGCTTTCACCGGGGTGGATATTGCTGCAATATGTCAGCGGGGCCATGTATTCTCCAGCAGCTGTGTGCGGCACGCCTGCATGGTGGGATAATCAATGACGCCGACTTCTTTAGCGCTGCCGGCAGAGGTTAACAGGGTGATGCACAGCTTGCCGCCCAGGTGCTCACGAAAATCTTCCAGTGCCTTTTCGATATCAAGCGAAGCCAGAGCCGAGTGCTGCAAATGAAAGCCAACTCCTTCCAGGGTTTCGCGAATCTGCGTCAAGGTAGCCGTGTCGATCATGCCCTGGGCGTGTGAATAAAGAGAGTCCAGCGCGATGCCAATCGCAACGGCTTCGCCGTGGCGCAATTCGTTATCCGAAAGCTCTTCGAGTCGATGCGCACACCAGTGGCCAAAATCCAGCGGGCGGGCACTGCCTTGTTCGAAAGGGTCGCCACTGGTACGAATATGGTTAAGGTGTAATTCAGCACAGCGAATAATCATCCGCTCGCTCACCTCAGTATCGAAGTTGGCCAGTGCCTGACGCTGCTGGTGCAGCCATTGAAAAAATTCACTGTCGCGAATCAACGCTACCTTGATGGCTTCGGCAATACCCGAGACGCGATCTCGTGTAGGCAGGGTTTCGAGAAAATCAAAATCATTGATAACCGCATAGGGCGCGGCAAAAGTGCCCAGATAGTTTTTCCGGCCACGATAGTTAATCGCATTTTTGACACCGATGCCGGCATCATTTTGTGCCAGCACCGTAGTGGGCATGCGAATCAGGCGGATGCCCCGGTGAGCAGTGGCTGCGGCGTAGCCTATGGCGTCCACCACGGCGCCACCTCCGATCACCAAAACAAAACTGTGGCGATCGATATTTTGTGTTTGGGTGCGCTGATAAAACTCATCCACTTCGACGGGGTCAGATTTGCAAATTTCACCACCGCGCACTATCAGCGGTGGCTCAATCAGTTCAATGGTTTCACCGTGCATCTCAGCGTAAAGCTTTAAACGCTCCACTAACTGTGGGTGGGTCTGTAACACATTGCTGTCGATAACCGGCAGCACCCGGTGGGGTCCCGCTCCGGCGCGACCGATAATATCGCGCAACAGAGAATTTTCTGGTGCCAGAGTATCCCGGTCAAAACAAACCGGAAAGTGATAAGGCAGGGTAAAGCTCTGATCAATCTGCAGCATTTCAACCTCAGTTTTGTACTGGCTCATCAATACGTGGCGCCTGGCCGCGCAAGATCGAGTTTTCGCTGTATCTCTGGCTCTGGTCAATAACCGGTGCCTGCATCAGCGCTTCAACATCAATTTGTCCGGATTGGGCATAGGCTTCCAGAGCATTGCCCCAGCAGGTCAGCTCAATGGCCTTGGGGTCGATACCATTTTTTGCCATCAGGTGGGCCGTCTTGGGTACGGATAGTGGATCACTTACACCCCAGTCGGCAGAGCTGTCGACAATAATGCGCTCGGGACCAAATTCTCGCACAATCTCAACCATGCGCTCCGAGCCCATTTTGGTATTGGGATAAATAGTGAAGGCTGCCCAGGCGCCTGCGTCGAGCACACCGCGTACTGTCTCTTCGTTGTTGTGGTCAATCACCAGCTTGTTCATGGGTACGCCTATTTCGCGCGCCACATCAATGGAGCGCTGAACACCATTTTTTTTGTCGCGGTGGGGCGAGTGCACCATGACGACCATATCGTGTTCCACGGCAAACTGGAGTTGCGCCTGGTAAACAAATTCTTCCGCCGGCGTCATTTCGTCGTAGCCAATTTCGCCAATGGCCACCACACCTTCTTTCAGCGCGAAATGGGGTAGTAACTCCAGAGCTTCACGAGCCAGGCCTTCGTTGTTGGCTTCTTTGGAGTTGATGCCAATAGCGCAGTAATGGGCAATGCCGAATTGCGAAGCGCGAAAGCGCTCCCAACCGACCAAGCTGGCAAAGTAATCGATAAAGCTGCCCACATTGGTGCGTGGCTGACCCAGCCAAAAAGCGGGTTCAATCACAGCCCGTATACCGGCGGCGGCCATATTTTCGTAATCGTCGGTAGTGCGACTGCACATATGAATATGCGGATCAAAAAACTTCATAATTAAATCCCGGTTAATTAAGCGGCAAGCAGCCGACTAAAGGTTTGCTGATCGTGATTGTTGGCAATCGCAGCCGCGACAGCTTCCAATACACGCGCTTCGGTTGTTGTCTGTTGTAGCTCTTGCAGGCGTTCGTTCAAGCCGGCGCGACCCAGCGCCAGAGCCATGGCGATACGCTCTTCAGTTGAGGCGCTGTGCCACTGTTGCTCTACCAGAGCGGTCACCGCTTGAGGCTGATGGTTGCCAGGCAGCAGCCAAAATCCGGGGATAAGCCGGCGTCCGGCGCTGAGGCGCTCAGCGGCAAAGTCCAGTGCCATACGGGTCAGTTCCGGCGTCAGCCGTGAGTCTAAGCCTTCGATGCGCTCAATGGCTGTTTCCACAAACACGGCTTTCATAACCAGTTGATACCAAGCGGTATCGTCAAAGTAATTGACCGGGTAGGGCGAGTCCAGAGCCACGGACTCGAACAAGCTCAACATGTTGCTGCGACAGGCCTCACCGGCACGCCAGACAAAGCGCTCGGGAGCAGGAAGCAAGGGCAGAGCGCGATACAGGGCGCAGGACTCTCCCTCATCGGCAAAGCGAAAAAGGTTTTCCAATTCTTCGGTAAACTCTTTGCTGTCCAAATCGGGACGCGCCAGCAGCAGGGCCACACGCAATAACTCCAGCCGGTTCCAAGCGCGGGGATTGAAACCCTCTGCCAGCTCGGGCTGGGATAAGGCTTGGCGGCGTGCATAACGGCTGGACAGCGCCAGCAATGCGGCAAAGCGCTGGGCGGATACGCCGAGAGCAATTTCTTCAGCGGCCAATTGGTAGAAATCCAGAGCCCGAGGATCCAGCTCAGCTTCCAGTAATTGGGTAAGAGAATCTTGCCTTGAAACTGCCATGAGCCATAACCATTTATCAGACAAATAACCCGAATTATACGCTATCGCGCAAGGTTATAGCGACCGCGCAACCGGGGTTTAAGTCGTCGTAAGCCGGTTTGGCTGTAAAGAATTGTAGACAATCTGTCAGTTATCGTTCGCGGGTAAGAATGTTAAGCTGGCGCTTTTGCACAGGCGAGTTGAGGGGCTATGGGTAAGCTGATTGGTGGCATTTTAGGATTTTTGGTGGGCGGCCCCTTGTTGGCCATTCTCGGGATATTTTTCGGGCATATGTTTGACAAGGGGCGGCATCTGCAAGAGGTCATGGGGTCGCCGGAAGTGCGAGCCCGAGCCAGTGAGAGTTTCTTTGTTACCACCTACACATTATTGGGTTATTTGGCCAAAGCTGATGGCCGGGTCAGTGAAGCTGAAGTGGCGCAGACAGAAGCCTTGATGAGCCAAATGGGACTGTCGGCGGAGCAGCGC
>Ga0209075_1004425_pt1 | contig 11269 bp, 12 predicted proteins | sample Stecom2011_FD_187523 | JGI IMG/M metagenome (GOLD analysis project Ga0209075, IMG submission 187523) | Agricultural soil microbial communities from Utah to study Nitrogen management - Steer compost 2011 (SPAdes) (version 2) | ecosystem: Environmental > Terrestrial > Soil > Agricultural land...
GTATATGGTCTATGGATTTTGTTTCATATCCAACTGGCGCGCTTTGATGAATTTGATAAACAATTGCGGTATAAATTTTTGTTTTCCCAAATGGTACAGCCACGCGCATTCCTTGTTTAAGGAATCCCGCTTCATCCTTATTAATACCATAGGTAAAGGTTTGCTTTAAAGGAATTGGAAGGATGACATCAACAAAATACACTTGTCTAAATTTATAATTAGTAGTAGGCTTACGTTTTCAGAAAACAATTAAAAAAGGCCACCGTATTAGGGCAGCCTAAAGATATAATTTATATGCGTTTTATTTCACTCTGTGCCAGTATTGAGATCTTCCTAAAAGTGAAAAACCTACGTACCCACGTACTTTCAACTTATCGGAGTTTTCTAACGCGATTAAACATTTGTAAACCTTTCCGTTACTTGGATCAAGGATTGTCCCCCCACTATACTCTTTTCCATCTTTTTTAAGGTCCTTTAGAATCACAAGATTCAAGATAGGCTTTCCTTTTGCATCACCTGGACAATCAACACAAGTAGCATTTTTCTTACTTGGGTTTAGAATTTCTATGACTTTACCATATACTTTTCCGTTTTGCTGATAGATCTCAACGATAGATTTAGCTTCACCTGTTTCATCGTCTATAGTCTTCCATTTTCCAAAGACATCTTGCGCTGTACCTGATAAGACAGCACATATCATAAATACGATTGTTAACATTGTTTTTTTCATAATCAATTCAAAATTAAATTAGTGTTCGATTCTTTCTTTAAGTCTCTGGATGGAAATATTTAGTTCGAATCCTAGAAGCAATAAATTTGCGTTTATCCAAATATATAACATCAAAATTAAAAGTGCACCTATAGATCCATATAACTCGTTGTAATTTGAAAAATTATTGATGTACACTCCAAAAAAATAGGTTGTCAACATAAAAAGTAACGTTGTAACCGCAGCTCCTATCGAGAAAAAACTTGAAGATTTACCTTTTTTAGTTCCATAGTAATATAGTATTGATATCACAGTGTAAATCATCACAACGAAAATAAAAAACTGAAGCAGCAAAATATAAAACCCATCGTTATCGATATAAGCTTTTGTCTTCAAGTCTCTAATAATATATTCTCCATACAGAATAACTCCAACCATAGTAAGCAATAATACTGCCAGAAAAATTGAAACTGCTACTGCAACCATATATTGTCTAAAGAAACCTCTGTTAATAGTTACATGAAACGAATCTTCAAAAGCTGTGAAAATTGCATTTACGCCATTTGCAGACAGAAAAACAGATAAGAAAAAAACAAATGAAAGTAATCCAGCGCGAGGATTCACAGCAATATCTGCTATAATTGGATAGAAAAACTGAGTAGTTTGAGCAGGTAATAACGCTTCTATAAATATTAAAAATCGAGCTTGAAATCCATCAATAGGGATATACGGAATAAGGTTAAGCAGTAATAATAAGAAAGGGAATAGCGCCAAAAAAAAGCTATATGCAATAGAGCTTGCTCTTGGCGAGAAGGATCCTTTTAAAATTCCAGTTACATAAATTTCAAAAAAGTGATAAAGTGAAAATTTTCCTAGCCCCGGCAATTTGATTTTTTTACTAATTCGAATCAAATCACGTATAACTGGAATATTAATCTCACCCTCTTTCTTCTTATTCATTAAACAGCTTTTAGACTCAGGTCCATATTGCTAACCGAGTGCGTGAGGGCTCCACTTGAAATAAAATCGACCCCACATTCAGCATAGGCTCTTGCTGTTTCAAAAGTAATTCCACCACTAGACTCTGTTTGGCACTGATCACCAATTAATTCAACAGCTTTACGAGTATCTTCAAAATTGAAGTTATCTATCAAAATTCTATGAATTCCTCCTACTTGTAAAATCTCTTTAATTTCTTCAAGGTTTCGAGCCTCTACTATAATTTTTAGATCCAAATGGTTACGCTCTAAATACTTTTGAGTTTTATTAATTGCTTTGGTTACACCTCCACAAAAGTCAATATGGTTGTCTTTCAACATAATCATATCGTAAAGAGCAAATCGATGATTTTCACCTCCTCCAATCTTTACAGCCCATTTTTCAAGAGCCCGGATTCCTGGAGTGGTTTTTCGAGTGTCCAAAACTTTGGTTTTTGTTCCCTCAAGTAATTTTACATACGCATTGGTCTTAGTAGCAATTGCACTCATGCGCTGCATGGCGTTAAGCACTAATCGTTCAGATTTAAGAATAGACTGTGACAATCCCGAAACATAAAAGCATATATCTCCATATTTAACAGGACCTCCGTCTTTTATCTTAATATCGAGTTCCAATCCTGGATCTACATATTCAAAAATTTGCTTGGCGAGTTCAACACCAGCAATAATTCCTTCGTCTTTCACTAAAAGCTTTGCCGAACCTAAAGCATCTTCAGGAATACAAGCCAACGAACTGTGGTCTCCTCCCCCAACATCTTCACGTATCGCATTAGCAATAATTAGATCTATCTCTTTTTCGAATTGTTTTTTTGAAATCATAGTTGCAAATTTTTCGCTAATTTACTTTAAAAAGTTTGAAGGACGATAATAATCAGGTTAGTTCCATCTTTAGAAAAACTAACTAAAACTATTATATATTCCTATTTTTACGCCTCAAATCTGAAAAATGAAAATAACACTTATCGTTATTGGTAAAACTGACAACAAGAACTTGATCTCATTAATGCAAGATTATAGCAAAAGATTAGGGCATTATATTCAGTTTGAAATGAATGTTATACCTGATATAAAAAATGCTAAAAACCTTAGCGAAACTCTTCAGAAAAAAGCTGAAGGAGATGAGATTTTAAAACGAATTACTTTTTCCGAAACCCTTATCCTTCTTGATGAAAAAGGAAAATCATATTCTTCTGAAAAGTTTTCGGAGTTTCTCCAAAAGAAAATGAATAGCGGACTAAAAAACCTGGTTTTTGTGATTGGTGGTCCGTATGGTTTTAGCGATGAAATCTATGATCGTGCCAACGGAAAAATTTCACTTTCCTCCATGACTTTTTCTCATCAAATGGTGCGCCTTTTCTTTATCGAACAATTATACCGTGCATTTACAATTCTTAGAAATGAACCTTACCATCATAGGTAATCGCTATTTCTAATTCCACAAACAATCCTGATAATCGGTGAAAAGGTGAAAAACGAGTCCAACGGCTGCAATTCTCGTCTTTTTAAAAAACAACAATAACACATACACTCCGAGTGCCCAGTATGTGTGGAGTGGATGAAAATTAATACTACAGCGGCCTGGATCGAAAATAGGGTTTGCTAAAAGATGATCCAAATCAATCAACATGGTGGCAAGCATTATTAACCAAGCTTTTTTCCATTGACTTCGAAAAAAAATAAAAGCAATAAGCCCAGGAGCTAAAAAATGTAGACTATAATGGACTATTGTTTGAAACATAATTGCTCGTTTAATTTAAATTCTCTCAAAGCTTAAGGTGTTGAAACCCATATTTTCTTTTGAGCAGTACCAAAGTCTCCTAGTTGATATATAGCCAAAGAAGGAGCTTTAAACTGAATGGGCTGGAAAACATTTCTAGCTAAACTATCTAAGTATAATTTGTTGGCTGTTCCTAAACTTATGTGAGGATCAAAATTTTCATAGCTGTACTTCTCAACAAAGTTTGGAACATAGTCTACAGTAAATTTGTTAATCGGACTTCCATCAGGATTAGGAACAAAAGACTCTTGAGATCCGTTTTGGACAATAAACGGTTTTAACTGGTCTATAACCCTCGAATGAACGTCTGCTAAAACTAAAGAATTATCAACCTGTATCATGGCAAAACTATCTTCAGTTTCTTTGTCATAGACAATCTTACTAGCATTAAAACTTTCATCTTTTACTGCTTCAAACAATCCCTCTAATGATTTTATTATTTCAGGCAAATCACTTTCTTTCACAAAACACTGCAAAAGTGTTATATGAGGAATATGATTTTCATCTAATTGCAAAGTGGAAGGATTATTTTCCTTTATAAGAGAATTCAATAAAATGGAGTGTTTATTTAATTCTTCTGAAGGAGTCAATAAAACATCAATAGCGATGATGTTTTCGATTTTCGACTCACATGCTGTCGATAAAAAAACTCCCATAATAATTACTATTAAATACTTTTTCATAGAAAACACTATCTTTTAAAACCAAAGAAGTTACTTCATTAGCCAACGCATTAGCTTATACCTAAAAGAAGTGTGTGGAGAATAACGCACAAAAGGATCAAACCAAGTTGGCTTGTCCATTATACTTTTATAATGCGTAAATGCTTTAAATCCAGCCTCACTATGATAATTACCTATTCCGCTTGGGCCAACTCCTCCAAATGGAAGATTCGGGTTTGTAATGTGCATAACGGTTTCATTGATTGCACCACCTCCGAACGATATTTCATTTTGTATTCTCTTTTTCTCAGATTTCTTTTGAGTAAACACGTAGCAAGCCAAAGGTTTAGGGAATTTCTTTACTACCCTAATTGCTTGATCCAATGTTTCATAAGTAATAATAGGCAAAATAGGCCCAAAAATTTCCTCTTGCATAACCTCATCCTCAAGCGAAACACCAGTCATTAGTGTAGGCTGAATATATCGATTTTCAGAATCGGTTTCTCCACCAAAAACTATTTTCTCCGGAATGAGCATTCTCTTAAGTCGTTCAAAATTTGAATCGTTGATAATTTGAACATAGTTATCTTTCTCAAAACTAAAATCTTGACTGGTTATTTCAGATTTAAGCTGCTCGATAAATTTCCCTTCAATACTTTTATGAACCAACACATAGTCGGGAGCTATACATGTTTGTCCTGCGTTCAATAACTTACCCCAAACAACACGTTTAACTGTCGTTTTTAGATTACAACTTTCCGTGATGATTGCAGGACTTTTCCCTCCCATTTCTAAAGTTACTGGAGTGAGATTTTCGGCCGCAGCTTTATAGACTATTTTACCAACTTTTGTGCTTCCTGTGAAAAATATTTTATCAAACTGCTGACTTAATAACTCTTGAGTTTCTTCTACACCTCCTTCAATAACCGTAAAAAAAGCAGGGTCGAAATTCTCTTCAACAATTTTCGCCATGGCAGCCGACGTGTGCTTTGGGAGCTCACTTGGTTTTAGAACAACTGTGTTTCCTGCAGCGATTGCAGCTATAACTGGAGCAAAAGACAATTGATAAGGATAATTCCAAGCACCAATAACTAAACACACTCCTAAAGGCTCTGGCACTATATAACTAGATGCTGGAAAGTTTATAATTCCCGTAGAAACCCGCTCTTTTCTAGCCCATTTAGAAATCATCTTTCGAGCTTCTCGAATGTCTTTGTAAAGTAGTGCTAACTCTGTGGTGTAGCTATCAAATTCAGATTTTTTAAAATCCTTGTAAATAGCCTCGTGAAGTAATTGTTCGTTGTCTTTAAGGGCTTTATGAAGTGTTTTAAGCTGCTTTCTTCTAAACTGTATATCTTTTGTAACTAAGGTGTTAAAAAATGTACGCTGATTTTCTATTATTTCTTTCATAGCAAGAGTTTAAGTGCACTATATTGGTTACAACTTATGGCTTCAGCGTCTATTTTTGTCTGTTTAGAACTCTATATTCTTCGTAGCAATTACTTATAGCATCGAGAATTTGAAGGTCGTTTGCAGTGCGAATAAAATCGCTTGAGTAACTGCATTTATTGAGAATTTCATCAATATCAACTCGCTCTAACTGCAATACCATCATTAAAGTTTCTCTATCGAATTTGCTTTGAAGTAAATTTCGAATTTCATCATCGTCTTTCATTTTTCGAAGTTTACGCATCTCCCTCGGCTTTTTCCCAAAAACATTATATAAGAAATCAGCAGGGTTAAAAATCGAACTCAGCACTTTGCCTACTGCTCCGGGCTGACTACTTCCTCCTTCATATCCCGAATTTAGGCCCGCAATACGATAACGATAGTTATCATAAACAGGTATTAATTTTGCGTCAATTTCAACATATCCTGTCAATTGAACCGGTTTAACAACCACTTCTTCCAAAGCAATTCCTAATTCAGTCATTTTAATTTTTATTTCGCCAAATCTAAGCCAGTCATTTGTAACACGCACTCTTAGAGATTTAAACCCCAAGTAGGAAAAATACAATGTGTCATTAACGGCTGCGCGAATAGCAAACTCTCCCTTTTCATTACTAATACTACCTATTACTTGATTAAGGTTTACAATGTTTACATTTTCTAGAGCAACGTCATTAGCGTCGTTCATTACAATCCCTTTAATTATGCTTTCATCTTCTTGGGCTATGGAGGCGACGCTTATTAAAGTAATGACAAATAGGAGGAGTGTTTTTTTCATATAAAATTTAATATACGGAAAGTTTAATCGATTTGATAGTTTTATTTCCGTTCAATCTTGAGTCAATTATCTAAATGATCTGCTTATTTCTTCAAGACCCATTTTAGGTTTATTATAAGTTTCTTATCTCTCTATTTGATATTATCTTGAAAAGAAACATTCATACAAATATACTTATATAGCCGAAGTTTTTGCGTGATAATTTGTGTTCTGAAAGTGATATATAGTTATTTAAATAATTAGGCTATAGGTGAAAAATATTGTCTGAGTATTATTCAACTTCTTCATAATCCACATATTCTCCAACCTTATTATTGGATTGCGGATTTCTTTTGGGCATTTTATCAATAGTTATGCTGCCTTCTTTTTCTTGTGTTTGATTATTCATATTCGGAATATCATCAAAGAATTTTTCAAATTGTTGTCCTGCTTTTTTTGAAAGGTACCGCATTAAATAAGGGGTTGCGAGCCTAATTAAAAACTTAAGCCCAAAGTAAACCAAGAGAACGATTAAAATCGTTTTTAGGAATGTCATCATAGTTATCAAAATTCCTTCCAAAAATAGCCATAGACGTACAAAAAGACGAATATTCATTGCTAAAATAATTGTAAATTCCCATATCTTTGGGCTAAACCCTCTAACTCCATGAATACCCAATTCCGATTTTTAGTTTTGCTATTTTTTGTTTCTATAGCACAAGTTTCTGCTCAATATACAGAAGTGATAAATGCCAATCGACCTGGAGGCTCTCAAGGTGCTTTTGCTGTTGGCCGAGATGTAATTCAATTAGAAACCGGAATTGGCTTTGGAAAAGAAGAACACAGACTTTTAAAAACGGAAACTAACGCACTTAGTATTGACTATTCTATCAGATATGGACTGCTCAAAGAACAGCTGGAGCTAAGTTTAATGGGCGAGTTTCAATCTAATTCAGTTACCCAGACACAGTTTGAACCTGCTAAAAAGTATAAATCGGCTAACTTCAAAAGCAATACCATTGGAGGGAAATATCTTATTTATGACCCGTATGTAAAGATAGAAGCAAAAGGCCCCAATCTTTATAGCTGGCGAGCTAACAACAAATTTCAATGGGAAGATTTAATTCCAGCTATTTCAATATACGCAGGTGCAAATATTGACTTTGGAGAAGACAACCCATTTGTACCTGAAGACCAAATATCTATTAGCCCTAAGTTTGTCATTTCAACACAAAACAACTGGTTAGGAGGGTGGGTTTTTGTAACAAATATTATTGTCGATCGAGTTACAACTGAATACCCTAGCTATGGATACATAATCACACTTACACATGCTCTTAATCAAAACTTTTCAATTTTTGTTGAAAACCACGGATTTAAGAGCGATTTCTATGCAGACCAATTATTTAGAGGTGGTGCGGCAGCATTAATAACAAAAGACCTACAAGTAGACCTTTCACTAACCTATGGTTTTAAAGATACTCCTTCAATATTCTATGGGAGAGTTGGTTTAGCATATCGTTTTGACCTACATGCAAAAGACGACTATATAGAAGACATGCTTCCAGGAAGTAAGAAAGATGAAGTAAAAGACAAGAAAAAATTACGCGATCAAAAGCTGGAAACGGACGATGAAAACATTATAGAATAATGATTACAGTTAAACAAATATCCTCAAAAAGTGAACTTAAAAAGTTCGTCACTTTTCCCTTTAAACTTTACATAGACAGTAAGTACTGGGTTCCTTCATTAATAAAAGATGAATTAGAAACTTTAGACTCTAAAAAAAACCCCGTATTCAAAAATGCTGAAGCTTGGTACTATCTGGCATATAAAAACAATGAAATTGCAGGTAGAATTGCTGTTATAATAAATCATCTCGAAATTAACGAACAAGGAAAAAAGAAAGTCCGATTTGGTTGGTTAGACATGATTGATGACCTTGATGTAACTAAAGCATTGCTTGAAAAAGTATATGAAAAAGGTCGTGAACATAATCTAGAGTATGTTGAAGGCCCTATGGGTTTCAGTAATATGGAAAAAGCTGGAGTTCTAACTATGGGGTATGAAGAGATGAACACCATGATAACATGGTATAACTTTCCATACTACGTAAAGCATTTTGAAGAGTTAGGATTTGAAAAACAAGCTACATGGGTTGAATATACAATGAAAATCCCTGAGAGTATTTTTGAAAAGGTAGCTAAATTTTCTCGAATTATTCGCGAACGATATAAACTCTCAGTAATTCGTTTTAAAAACAAAAAAGAAATTCTACCGTACGTCGATGATATGTTTGGACTACTCAACATGACCTATAATACACTCCAAACCTTTGTCCCTATTCAGCAATACCAGATTGATTATTACAAAAAGAAATATTTTGACTTTATACACCCCGACTACATCTGTTGCATTAAAGATGAAACAGGGAAATTAATAGCATTTTCAATAGTAATGCCTTCTTTTTCAAAAGCCTTAAAAAAAGCAAATGGAAAGCTATTCCCTTTTGGATGGAAGTATATTTTAGATGCACAACGAAAAAATGATACAGCAGCTTTTTATTTAATTGGAATTGATCCTGAATATCAAGGAAAAGGTGTGACTGCTATTATCTTTGAAGAAATGCAACACCTCTTTAATGCTAAAGGAATTCAAACCGTAGAAACCAATCCCGAGTTAAAAGAAAACACAGCAGTTCAATTGCTTTGGAAGGATTACAATCCTGTTCAACACAAGGAACGCAGCACTTTTAAAAAGAGTCTGTAAATAAAAAAAATCCACCTTTAGAGGTGGATTTTTTTATTAAAGCTTGTTTTGTTTACTGCCCCATTGCTTCAGCAACAGCTGCAGACAATCGCTTGTATGTTCCGTTTTCCAATCGCTCACGAATAGATGAAAAAGCATCTAAAGTCTCTTGGATATCCTCCATAGTATGAGACGCTGTTGGAATCATTCGCAATAGAATTAATCCTTTTGGAATTACTGGATACACAACTATCGAACAGAAGATCCCGTGGTTTTCACGTAAATCTTTTACTAATGCCATTGCTTCAGGGATACTTCCTTTTAAATAAACTGGAGTAACACAACTTTGAGTTGTTCCCAAATCAAATCCTCTTTCACGTAGTCCTCCTTGAAGTGCATTTACATTTTCCCAAAGTTTAGCTTTTAGCTCTGGCATGGTTCGAATCATATCCAAACGCTTTAGAGCACCTTCAACCAACTGCATTTGCAATGACTTTGCAAACATTTGAGAACGTAGGTTATACTTCAAGTAATTGATTATTTCCTGATCTGCAGCAATAAATGCTCCTGTACTCGCCATAGCTTTAGCAAACGTAGCAAAGTAAACGTCTATTCCATCTTGAACTCCTTGCTCCTCTCCTGCTCCGGCTCCCGTTTTTCCTAAAGTTCCGAATCCATGGGCATCATCAACAAAAAACCTGAAGTTATATTTTTTCTTAAGTTCAATTATTTCCTTTAATCTTCCTTGCTCTCCACGCATTCCGAAAACTCCTTCAGAAATAAGAAGGATTCCTCCTCCTGTTTTCTCGGCTACCTTAGTAGCTCTAATAAGGTTCTTCTCGATACTTTCCATATCGTTATGCTTGTATGTAAAGCGCTGACCTAAATGAAGACGAACTCCATCAATAATACAAGCGTGAGCATCAACGTCATAAACAATAACATCGTCTTTAGAAACCAAAGCATCTATGGTAGAAACCATTCCTTGGTAACCAAAGTTCAACAAGTAAGCCGCTTCTTTTTGAACAAATTCGGCTAACTCTCGTTGTAATTGCTCATGTAATTCAGTATGACCACTCATCATTCTTGCTCCCATTGGGTATGCTGAACCCCATTTCACACCAGCTTCTGCATCTACCTTACGAACTTCGGGGTGATTAGCAAGACCTAAATAGTCATTAATACTCCAAGTTACTACATCTTTTCCCTGGAACTTCATCCTATTCGAAATAGGTCCTTCCAATTTTGGAAAAACGAAATAACCCTCCGCCTGATCAGCCCATTTTCCTAACGGACCTTTATCTTTATAGATTTTATCAAATAAATCTCTCATGTAGTAATATTGAATTGTTTAACAGTTTGCAAAATTAACGAAATCTAACGTCGGAAACAATCTTTTCATAGTAGAAGCTACTCGGCTAAAGTCATAAATTAACATATTTAGCTATTTAGATATCTAAAAATGACTAAACACTCTTTATTTGTCGTCAGATGTAATACCAGACCGTGATTTAATATTTGGAAGTAAAAACGCCATTATCCCTATAAGTGGTAAAAATGAACACAACTTATATACGAAATCTATACTTGTATAGTCTGCTAAATATCCCAAAACAGCAGACCCAAGTCCAGCAATCCCGAATGCAAACCCAAAGAATAGACCTGAAATCATTCCTATTTTTCCAGGCAGTAACTCTTGCGCAAAAACGAGAATTGCAGAAAAAGCAGAAGAAAGAATTAATCCAATGGTTACAACCAACACTCCCGTCCAAAACAATCCTACATAAGGCAACATTAGAGCAAACGGTGCAGATCCTAAAATAGAAAACCAAATTACATATTTCCTTCCAAAACGGTCGCCTAATGGACCACCGAGAAAAGTTCCTAAAGCCACAGACCCAAAGAACAAGAATAAATAGAACTGTGATTCACGGATAGACACCCCAAATTTATCTATCAAATAAAAGGTGAAATAGCTACTAATACTCGTCATGTATATATACTTCGAAAATATCAACACCAATAGAACACCTATTGCTCCCTTGACTTGTTTTTTTCGTAAACGCGGTGGGTAGTCACGCACCTTTATTTTATTTGTTTTCTGTAATTCTAAATGCTTTTGATACCAACGAGCTATTTTATACAATACCAATATTGCAAGAAATGCTA
>Ga0209075_1004427_pt1 | contig 11265 bp, 8 predicted proteins | sample Stecom2011_FD_187523 | JGI IMG/M metagenome (GOLD analysis project Ga0209075, IMG submission 187523) | Agricultural soil microbial communities from Utah to study Nitrogen management - Steer compost 2011 (SPAdes) (version 2) | ecosystem: Environmental > Terrestrial > Soil > Agricultural land...
CATCCTGCTGGATGCGCCAGTGGAAACCGGTATGGCCCGGGCAAAAAAGCGGGGAGAACTCGACCGATTCGAACAGGAAACCCTGGCCTTTTTCCAGCGCATTCGCGATACCTACCTGGCGCGGGCAACGGCGATGCCTGGCAACTACCATGTGGTTAACGCAGCACTGCCGCTGGAACAGGTGTCGGCCAGTGTGTCGGCGTTGTTGGCTGCTCTGGTTAAAATGTCGGAATCCGCCTGATTAACCGGAGTACGGCCACAGTTGCGTCGATTTCGTGCACTTTTTGTAATGTTCTGCTTTAATTGATGTACATTCTCAGTTAACGGCCGGCAGCATTAATGCTCAACGCAAAACTTCTCAAGCTTCCCATTGCCGCTCACCAACATCGGCACGAACACCACCAGATTGTCATCGGGGTGAGGGGAGAGGCTGAGTTGAGTGTCGACGGCACCGGGGCTCACCTGGACACCTGGAAAGCCTGTGTTGTGCCCACTGAGGCAAGCCACGATTACTGTGGCGATGATCAGAACCACGTTCTGGTGATCAATCTTGACCCGCTCACCCCTGCTATCAATACGCCGGCCCATGCGGATTACGAACGGATGATGCGGTTTTTCGAGAAGCCGCGCACCCTGCAGATGGACAGCCGGTTACAGGGGTTGGTCCAGTTTACCGCCGGTGAGTTTGACCGCGCGCCAGATAACCTCACCCTGCAGCAGCATCTGGCTTCTAGCATTCTTTACTGCATGGCGGACCGCATTGTGGACCGTCAGGTCCAGTCTTCCAGCCGGGCAAGCATCAGCCCTGAGGTGATCCGCCGTTATATCCTGGCCAACCTGCATCGAAAAATTACTGTCGAGGAAATGGCCAGTGAGGCGTGCCTCAGTGTCAGTCGATTCCATGAGGTTTTTCGGGAGGTGGCGGGCATAACCCCTCATCAGTTTCTGCTGCAGACCCGCCTTGAGCAGGCCGCTAACCTGCTCGCTTCATCGTCTCTCTCGGTGTCGGAAATAAGCTACCGAACCGGGTTCTCCTCCCAGAGTGCCTTGACCAATGCGTTGCGCAAATATAAGGGCACAACACCCTCCAGATTGCAGATTAATGAAAGTGTTGCCTGAACTGGGTCGTAAATTCGGTAGTCCCGTAGGATTATGCAAAAGAATCGTAGGATTTTGTAAGCCGTAGGTCCGTAGTAATACTAACTTAATGCTTCTGTAGAATCGCACTTTTTGCTCGGCAATCCTGGTCGTAAAGGTGTGAATAATAACTATAGTGAAGGAGTGGCTGTGCGGGGGCTTGCCTCGCTCCAATTCGGATGGATTTTGGGTAAACAAGAACAACGGCCAGTCAACCAACAGTGATTGTGGTACCTGTGCCTTAAGAGCGGACTCAGTCCGACTCAATAAACCGGAGGAGCCTTATGGCTATTGGCGTTTGGATCAGTCTATTTGCGTATTTTGCGATTATGATCGGCATTGGCGTTTACGCCATGCGGAAAGCCTCGGCGACAGCTGAAGATTATATGTTGGGTGGACGTGGGCTCAGCCCAAAAGTAGCGGCCTTGTCGGCCGGTGCTTCCGACATGAGTGGCTGGCTGCTTCTGGGCTTGCCCGGGGCGTTGTTTGTTACCGGCCTGGCGGACGCCTGGATCGGTATCGGCCTGTTTGTGGGTGCGTTTATCAACTGGGTGATTGTTGCACCCAGGTTGCGTGAACAAACTGTTCACTACGGTAATGCTCTGACCATCCCGGCCTTCCTGGCCAACCGTTTTCCAACCAAGGCGTTGCCGCTGCGCACCGTGTCGGCGATTGTTATCGTTGTATTCTTTGCGGTCTACACGGCATCTGGTCTGGTTGCAGGCGGCAAGCTGTTTGAAAGTGCGTTTTCCGGCATCTTCAACTTTGGCGGCATGAGCGACTATGGCGTAGGTATCGTGATCACCCTCGGTGTGGTTCTGGCGTACACCGTGGTTGGTGGTTTCCTCGCAGTGAGCATGACCGACTTTGTACAGGGCTGCATCATGATGCTGGCTCTGGTGTTGATGCCGGCAGTGGTATTGTTTGGTGAAGGCGGCGGCGGTTTCGCTCAGGCGTCTCAAACCCTGAACAGCGTTGACCCAACGTTGCTATCGTGGACCGAAGGATTGACACTGATTGGTTGGCTCTCGGCCGTAGCCTGGGGTCTGGGTTACTTCGGCCAGCCGCACATCATTGTGCGTTTCATGGCCATCCGCACCGTGCACGAAGTGTCTGTGGCCCGTAACATCGGCATGTCCTGGATGGCCATTTCCCTGATTGGCGCTATCTCTCTGGGTATTTTCGGTCGCGCATACGCTATCCAGAACGGTATGGACGTGGCTGACCCGGAAACCATCTTCATCATCCTGGCGGACCTGCTGTTCCATCCGCTGATCACCGGCTTCCTGTATGCAGCCCTGCTGGCCGCGGTAATGAGTACCATCTCCAGTCAGCTGCTGGTGGCTTCCTCATCCCTGACCGAAGATTTCTATCGCCTGTTCCTGCGCAAAGAAGCTTCCGACAAGGAGTGTGTAAACATCGGCCGGGCGTGTGTTGTGGCTGTTGGTCTGGTCGCTGCGGTGATTGCTTCTGATCCGAACTCGCAAGTTCTGGCGCTGGTCAGTAACGCCTGGGCCGGCTTCGGCGCTGCCTTTGGCCCGCTGATCATCCTCGGCCTGATGTGGTCCCGCACCAATGGTGCTGGCGCCTTGGCCGGCCTGATCGTGGGTGCCGGTACGGTGATGGTATGGATTTCCATGGGCTGGAACGGAAGCTTCATGGGTGGTCCGGGCGTGTATGAAATCATCCCTGGCTTCATTGCTGCCTTCATCGCCATCGTTGTGGTCAGCATGGCGACCAACGATGCTGGCGAGTACCAGCATATCGAGCGGTAACAGAATTCACTGGTAACAATCAGTGTTCTGACAAGGGCTCCCTACGGGGAGTCCTTTTTTTGTGCCTGAAACCCGCACATGGTTCAGCGCTGGTCGTGGGGTGGGGGAGTCTTTTCTGCAGGGAAAAAGATGTTTGAGCGAAGCGAGTTGTTTTTCCCGGAAGAAAAGACTCCCCCACCTCGCGGCCAGCACACTCCGAAACCTGAATGCCAGAGACAGCCAATTCCAAACTAGAGACACAAAAAAACGCCAGCCCGAAGGCTGGCGTTTTCAGATCAGAGGTAAGTTACCTCGGAGGGTCTCAGGCTACAGAAGCCTCAGACGCCTTCTTGGTGTACTCTTCCATCTGGTCGAAGTTGAGATACTTGTAGATCTCTTTGGACATGCTGTTCAGGTCCTTGGCGTACTCCATGTACTCCGCCGGAGTCGGGAGTTTGCCCAGTACCGCACCTACAGCTGCCAGTTCCGCAGAGGTCAGGTACACGTTGGCGCCATCACCCAGACGGTTCGGGAAGTTACGGGTAGAAGTGGACAGAACGGTCGACTTCGGTGCTACACGTGCCTGGTTACCCATGCACAGGGAGCAGCCCGGCATCTCGGTGCGAACACCGGCGGTGCCGTAGGTGTTGAAGTAGCCTTCTTCCATCAGTTGGGCCTGGTCCATCTTGGTGGGCGGAGACATCCACAGACGAGTGCTCAGGGGGCCTTTGTGCTGCTCAAGCAGTTTGCCGGCGGCGCGGAAGTGGCCGATGTTGGTCATGCAGGAGCCGATGAACACTTCGTCTACCTTGTCGCCAGCCACTTCAGACAGGAACTTGGCATCGTCCGGGTCGTTCGGACAGCAAACGATAGGCTCTTTAATGTCGGCCAGGTCGATTTCGATCACGTGGGCGTATTCTGCGTCTTTGTCAGCACGCATCAGCTTCGGATCGGCCAGCCACTCTTCCATCTGTTTGGCACGACGCTCCAGGGTACGCGGATCGCCATAGCCTTCGGCAATCATCCAGCGCAGCATGGTGATGTTGGAGCGCAGATACTCAGCCACGGATTCTTCAGAAAGGTTGATGGTACAACCGGCTGCAGAACGCTCAGCGGAAGCATCAGACAGTTCGAACGCCTGCTCAACGGTCAGGTGCTCCAGACCTTCGATTTCCAGGATACGGCCTGAGAATTCGTTGATCTTGCCCTTCTTCTCAACGGTCAGCATGCCTTGCTTGATGCCGTACAGCGGAATGGCGTGTACCAGGTCACGCAGGGTGATGCCCGGCTGCATTTCGCCCTTGAAGCGAACCAGAACGGATTCCGGCATATCCAGCGGCATAACGCCGGTAGCAGCGGCAAACGCGACCAGGCCAGAACCGGCCGGGAAGGAGATGCCCATCGGGAAACGGGTGTGGGAGTCACCACCGGTACCCACGGTGTCCGGCAGAAGCATGCGGTTCAACCAGGAGTGGATGATGCCGTCGCCCGGGCGCAGGGAAACACCGCCACGGGTGCGGATGAAGTCCGGCAGGGTGTGCTGCATTTCCACGTCAACCGGCTTGGGATAAGCGGCAGTGTGGCAGAAAGACTGCATCACCAGGTCAGCCTGGAAGCCCAGACACGCCAGGTCTTTCAGCTCGTCACGGGTCATCGGACCGGTGGTGTCCTGGGAGCCAACGGTGGTCATGTGCGGCTCGCAGTAGGTGCCAGGACGAACGCCTTTGCCTTCTTCCAGGCCACAGGCCTTGCCCACCATCTTCTGGGCCAGGGTGAAGCCCTTGTCGCCGGCTTCCGGATCGTTCGGCAAGCGGAACAGGTCCGTTGCGCCCATGCCCAGGGCGGCGCGGGCCTTGGCGGTCAGGCCACGGCCGATGATCAGCGGGATACGGCCGCCGGCCTGCACTTCGTCCAGAATCACGTCAGACTTGAACTTGAACTCGGAGATAACGTCTCCGGCTTCGTTCAGGATCTTGCCTTCGTATGGGCGGATTTCGATCACGTCGCCCATGTTCATGTTGTCTACCGGTGCTTCGAACACCAGGGCGCCGGCGTCTTCCATGGTGTTGAAGAAGATCGGGGCAACCTTGTTACCGATGCAGACGCCGCCGGCACGCTTGTTCGGCACGCCCGGGATGTCTTCGCCGAAGAACCACAGAACGGAGTTGGTGGCAGACTTACGGGAAGAGCCGGTACCTACTACGTCGCCTACGAAGGCAACGGGCAGGCCTTTGGCCTTGATTTCGTCGATCTGGCTCATGGGGCCGGTTACGCCGGGCTCTTCCGGCTTCAGGCCGTCGCGCTCCATCTTGTAGGCGGCGCGGGCGTGCAGTGGGATGTCCGGTCGGGACCAGGCATCCGGTGCCGGGGACAGGTCGTCGGTGTTGGTTTCACCAGTCACCTTGAACACCACCATCTTGGTGCTTTCGGGAACCTTTTTCTTGCTGGTGAACCATTCGGCGTTGGCCCAGGACTCAACAACAGCTTTGGCGACGGCGTTGCCGGCGTCCATCTTTTCCTTCACGTCGTTGAAGGCGTCAAACATCAGCAGGGTTTTCTTCAGCTGTTCGCCAGCCAGCTCGGCCAGTTCGCTGTTGTCCAGCAGTTCAACCAGGGTCTCGATGTTGTAACCGCCCTGCATCATGCCCAGCAGCTTCACAGCATATTCTTTGCTGACCAGCGGGGAAGTGGCTTCGCCCTTGGCGATGGCAGACAGGAACGCGGCCTTAACGTAGGCGGCTTCGTCTACGCCTGGCGGAATGCGGTTTTCCAGCAGGTAAACCAGGGTTTCTTCTTCACCGGCCGGCGGGTTCTTCAGCAGGTCTACCAGAGCGGCAGTCTGCTCGGCGTTCAGGGGCTTGGGTGGGATACCCAGGGCTTCACGTTCGGCAACGTGTTCACGGTAGGCTTCTAACACGATATGGACCCTCATCAGTTGGAATGTCCCGCGCCGGAGGCAAGCTTGCCTGGCGGGAGGTTTTTTGGCGAAAAGGCCGCAGGAGCCTCTGAATAAGGCCTCAAATCACCGATGGGGTTTCAGGATTTATTCAGAGACTCCTTGATCTGGCGCTGCATTCTATAGGAAACCCCTTATAAAGTTAAGTTGGACAGAGGTCGGAGAGATCTGCTAGCTGCGCTATACTGCCGCGCTTGATGAATCAGACTGCTGCTGAAGCCATGAATGACGCCCTGAAAGAGATACACGAATTTTTGCCCTGCCGCACGCCGGTAAAGTGGATTGAGAATGCGCTGGCCAACCAGGATGTGATGCTGATTGACCACGCCCACTGCGAGAAGAAAGCGGCTTCCACCGCGCTGAGCCTGATGTACCGCTATGTGGACAACACCGATCTGCTCAACAAGATGTCCCGCCTGGCCCGGGAGGAGTTGCGGCATTTTGAGCAGGTGCTGGCGATCATGAAGAAGCGGGGTGTGATTTATTCACATCTTTCGCCGGCCCGTTACGCTGCAGGCATGCGCGAAGCCGTTCGCAAGGATGACCCTGGCCGCTTGGTGGATGTGTTGATTGTAGGCGCCATCATCGAGGCGAGATCCTGTGAACGCTTTGCCGCCCTGGCGCCGCACCTAGATGACAAGCTGGCGGAGTTCTACAACAGTTTGTTGAAATCTGAAGCGCGGCATTACCAGGATTATCTGGTACTGGCGCAGCAGGCCAACGGTGGCCCGGTGCAAGATCGGGTGGCGGAGTTTATGGCCATCGAGCAGAAGCTGATTGAAGAGCCGGATACGGAGTTCCGGTTTCACAGTGGGCCTCTCGCTTGCTGACCCTTCGCCACGGACATTCACAGACGCTCATCACGGACAAAAGAGTAATCAGCTTTGTTGTTGTCCGTGTTCTTCCGTGAGTGTCCGTGGCTAAAAATTTTAAAGCTCTTCGCATAGAGTCATCCACCGGGCAATCCCCGCACTTCGGTATTTCTGCTTGTGCAGGATGAAATAGAAGTGCCGGTCGAACTGGCGGTGGGGGATGGCCAGGGGCACCAGGCTGCCGCGTTTGAAGGCGTCGGCCAGGACCACCTCTGACAGGCAACCGATGCCCAGGTTGGCTTCTACTGCCCGCTTGATGGCCTCGGTGTGTTCCAGTTCCAGTAGCACGTTCAGGTCTGGCAGTAGCCCGTGCATGCCCCGTTCGAAGCTCTGACGGGTGCCGGAGCCCTGTTCCCGGAGAATCCAGGTGGCGGCGCGCAGATCGTCATCGGTTAACTTGGTTTTTGCCGCCAGTGGGTGGCCAGGGGAACAGAACGCCACCAGCCGGTCTTCCCGCCAGGGAATGACCTCCAGCTCCGAAGCCTGCAGCTCGCCCTCGATCAATCCGATGTCGAGTTCAAAGTCCCGAACCCGTCTTGCAACGGTGCTGGTGTTGGCAACTTCCAGGGAGACTTTCGGGTGGTTTGGTGAGCTCATGTACTTGGCCATCACGCCTACCGCCAGGTAGTTGCCAATAGTGAGTGTGGCACCCACTTTCAGAGCGCCAACTTCGGAGTGTTTGCTGAAGTCCTGTTCCAGTTCCTTCGCCTGTGCCAGCAGGGCTTCGGCTTTCGGCCGGTACAGGCGGCCCAGCTCGTTCAGTTGCAGCCGTTTGCCCACCCGGTCAAATAGCTGAATATCGAACTGGGATTCCAGTTCCTTTAGTGCGCTGCTGGCTGCGGATTGTGACATGGCAAGGGACTCCGCCGCCCGGGTGATGTTCTGGAAATGGGCGGCGGCGAGAAAGACCTCGAGTTGGCGGAAGCTGTACTTCATAATCGATCAGGCCGGATAGATGAAAGAAAATGTCCTGTCTGATCGATACGTTAGCCGGTCACTGCCGCCAACACAACCGTGATGGCCGGTTCAGGGGATCATCAGTACCGGGTAGGGGCTGCCGGCCGCCACATGTTCCGTGGTACTGCCGATCATGATCTCCTGAATGGGTGTTGAGCCCCGTTTCCCCATAATGGTCAACAGGGGCCGGGTGTCATTGATGGTTTTCAGGATCTGGTCCACCGGCCGGCCGGTCAGGATATTCCGGTGTACGTTTGGGTGACGCTCTGCCAGTTCATTGATCCTCTGTTCCGTGGCTTCATCAGATTGTTCCGGCTCCTCGGAATGTGCCCATACCACGCGCCCGGTGCGCTGGTTGGCCATGAGCTTTTCAAAGACTGCCTGGGCATTGAATGACGCCTTTGATCCATCGGTGGCCAGCAAAATCTCCTCTTCGGCCGCCGGTGGCTCGTCCTGGACCGGAATGATCAAGAGCGGAACTTTGGTCATTCGGGCGAGGTTCAGGGCGGTGTTTCCGAAGAACAGTTCCTTGGCTGCCCGATGGCTGCGGTTGCACGCTACGACGCCGTCGGCGTTGAGTTTCTTGGCCAGCGCCTGGACTTCCTGGGCAACAAAGCCCTTGGAAACGTGGGTGGCGGTTTCTATGCCCAGGCTGTTCTTGAGGTGTTCCCCGATCCTCCGTAACCGTTCTGTAGCCGAGCCTTCGGTGTCGTCCGGATGCAGTCGTTTATGGGTCTGCAGGACATAGGTGAGCGTAATCTTCCGGGTGCCCAGGAGTTTGAGCAAAGCTGGCAGCTGTTCCATAGCCTGTTCCCATTCCTTGGTGTAGTCCACGGTCAGAATCAGGTGATCGAGCATGGTGTTCTCCCTAGTGGTTGTTTGTTCTGGGACCAATTTCTTTCAGGCTAGTTCAGGAGTAGGCTTAAGACCATGACCCCGGTCAGTTTGTTATCGATGTATATCTATAAAATCGAACACATATATGAGTATTGCCTGTTTTGTCGATTTAACCTGTCGGGTTAAACTTTACCCATTGAATTCCCATATAACCTGTATGAAGTCGCAACATCGAGGCTGCCATGAGTAATCTGATGAAAGAAACGGTCACCAGCGTTCACCACTGGAACGATACTCTGTTCAGTTTCAAGACCAGCCGGGACCCGGGGTTCCGCTTCAAGAACGGGCACTTTGTGATGATTGGCCTGGAAACGGACGGCAAGCCGCTGATGCGTGCCTACAGTATTGCCAGCGCCAATTACGAGGAAGAGCTTGAATTTTTCTCGATCAAGGTACCGGACGGCCCGCTGACGTCACGACTGCAGAAGATCCAGGTAGGGGATGAAATTCTGGTCAGTCGCAAGCCCACCGGCACCCTGGTGCTGGATAACCTGTTGCCTGGGCGCAACCTCTGGCTGATCAGTACCGGTACCGGGCTTGCTCCGTTTATGAGTATTATCAAAGACCCCGAGGTGTATGAAGCCTACGACAAGGTCATCCTGACCCACGGTGTAAGGTATGTGTCTGAGCTTGCGTACCAGCAGGATATCCAGGACTTGCCCGAGAATGAGTTTTTCGGTGAGATGGTGCACGGCAAACTGATGTATTACCCGACCGTTACCCGTGAGCCTTTCCGCAATCAGGGGCGGCTGACCGATGCCATGGAGAGTGGCAAGATCACTCGTGATCTTGGTTTGCCTGATTTTGATGTGGAACAGGACCGTTTCATGATTTGCGGCAGCCCGAGCATGCTCAAGGACACCTGCAGCATTCTCAATAACATGGGCTTCCGTGAGGCTCGCGGCGGCGACATGGGCCACTATGTTATTGAGCGGGCGTTCGTGGAGCAGTAAACCACAACTGAACCGGCTGGCTGCCTGATGTCCCCATCTCGCCAGGAAATAAGGCGATCTGAACACTAACGCAGCCAGTTGCGAATCTGCATTGCCAGGCGCTCGCCATCGCTGAGCCCTGCGCGCTCAGCCATCAGCTCAGCCAGCACATCCGGGCGGTCGGTAATGATGTTATCGACGCCCATATCCAGAAAGCGTGCCATGTCGGACGGTTGATTGACTGTCCATACATGCAGCTCATTGCCCGCCTTGTGGGCCCTGGCAACCGCTGCCGGGGTGGCCCGGTTCAGGCGCAACGCCAGAATGTCGTAACGATCCTGCCACAACGGACCCACCACGAACTGTGCCAGCAAGGCGGTTTTGAGCCCCGGTTCCATTTGCTTTGCCAGTTCCAGGCTGGGCCAGTCAGCTGCCGCAAGTATGGTGCCTTTCACGGCATTATTCTCTTGCAGGCTCTGAACAACGGCAGTTACCAGCGCCCGCTCGTTGCGGTTCGGTTTCAGGTCAACAAACAGCCGGGCCTGGCCACGGGTGGCCTGGATTGCCTGTTCAAGCGTTGCAATGCGCTCATGGACAAAGTGATCACCAAACCATGAGCCGGCATCCAGATGGCGGATGTCGTCATACCGGACATCGCCAATCCGGTCCGGCTTACCGAATATCCTTACCATATCCTGGTCGTGCCAGAGCACCGGTACGCCATCTGCGGTCAACTGGACATCGATTTCAATGTAGTCGGCACCGTCCTCTATGGCCTGGTTTATGGCGCTGAGCGTATTTTCCGGGGCTTTGAAGGCGCTGCCACGGTGAGCTGTGATAGTCACTTCATCTTGCTGGTTCAGCGAGCTGACCACTTGCACGCTTTGGGTCAGCACCAGTGCGATGACCAGGACCTCAAGCAGCCAAAGCCGTCGCCCGGTTCTTGCATCCTGTCGGGCGTGAGGCGGCTGCTGCCATTGCAGCTCGCGCCCGGGAATGGCTTTGTAGCGGGCGACGATCAGCGTACCCAGTGCCGAGCTGGCCAGGAAGGTAAGGGCAAGGCTGACAAGGAGGTAGCTCCCCACCAACAGGATAACCACGGGCAAAAGCAAATTGGCTTTTGCTGGCAGTAGCCGGAACACACTGGCAGCCAGAAAATCAAACACCAGCGTTACCACGGCTGGCATGGCCAGCACCGCGACAATACCAAGCGAGAGAAGACCGACCGTTTCGCGATGAGTGCCGCGGGTGTCGCGGGCACTTTGTTGGAGGGCCGCCATGGGTGTTTGTTGGTCCAGCATCAGGGCCGGGATGGAAAGAATCCAGCGGAGAAACAGGGTGCCGTTGGCCACCACAATGGCGCCCAGCATAAGCAGGCAAAAGCCAAGGAACCACCAGAGAATCGGTGGGCGCTCGAGGTTCAGCAGGTAAGGGTCGAAGTTATTGAGCAATAGATGTGCGGCGAAGCCCATGGCCGCGAGGAATGGCAAGGCAATGAACAAATGTGCGAGGGTCTGAATGATTGCCAGAAGGGCCAGTTGCGGCAAGCGCCGGCCAATTCCCGCCAGGGCACGGATGGCGGCCCGGTTGGAGTGAGTGCCGGGCTGGGCTGCAATCAGGGTGACCCCTGCCAATTGGAGGACGATCAGCACCGCGGCGAGTAACAGGGTTACCAGCAGCCAGAGCATGCCGCCTGGGGATGCGAGAAAATCCACCAGCCCGCCGGTGGTTATGGCCGCGTCTCCAGTCAGTGGCCTGAG
>Ga0209075_1004428_pt1 | contig 11263 bp, 13 predicted proteins | sample Stecom2011_FD_187523 | JGI IMG/M metagenome (GOLD analysis project Ga0209075, IMG submission 187523) | Agricultural soil microbial communities from Utah to study Nitrogen management - Steer compost 2011 (SPAdes) (version 2) | ecosystem: Environmental > Terrestrial > Soil > Agricultural land...
TAAAGCTCTGTTACAGGCTTTTTAAAGCGGAAGCTGGCGATGAATAAGTTCATGCCCACCGGTGGAGTGAAATAACCCAGCTGCATATTGGCTAAGAATAGGATCCCCAAGTGTATGGGGTGAATACCGTACTGAAGAGCAATAGGCAGCAATATAGGAATCATGATTACGATTGCGCTGAATATATCCAGCATCATGCCTAATATAAGTAGGAACAGCGTTAGCAACAGTAAAAACGTGATTGGGTTACTTATGTGTTGCTGTATTACATCAAAAATTTGTTCAGGTATGCCTGTGTCAATCATATAATTAGTTGAAGCAATTGAAACCGCAAGAATCAGTAAAATTGCACCGACTAGCTTCATGGAATCACGCATTACCACGGGTAAGCGTTTAAAAGTAATTTCACGCCTAATAACAACAGTGACTGTAAGTATGTAAATTGCGGTTAAAGCAGCAGCTTCTGAAATAGCAAAAAAACCGCCATAAATACCACCCAATACTATGAATGGTAAAGGTATCTCCCAAGCGGAATCTTTAATAGCTAGCCAAGCTTCTTTGGCATTAAATTCCTTTTTAGGGGCTGGGTTTTCAGTTTTCTGCAAAGCACTATAAACAGAGAGCGCTACAAGCATTAATAAGCCTGGTAATATTCCAGCCAGAAACAAATCGTCAATACTAACCGGCGTACCGATATTCATTTGTTGCACAACTACACCGTATAGAATCAACGGTAAAGAAGGTGCAAACAACAAGCCTAAACTGCCTGAGCTAGTTACTAAACCAAGGTTAAACTTTTCGTTATAGCCCGCTTTAGCCAGTGCCGGAACAAGCAAAGCACCTAATGCCACAATAGTAACGCCGGAAGCTCCTGTGAAGGCTGTAAATAACGCACAAGCGGTAATAGCGACTATGGCTAAGCCCCCGGGCATCCAGCCTAAAAACACGTCTGTCATGCGTACCAAGCGACTGGGTGCTTTACTCTCGCCTAATAAGTAGCCAGCAAAGGTGAACAAAGGGATAGCGATAAGTATTGGCATTTCAGCCAACTGATAAATATTAATAGCCATTACTTGTAAGTCAGTACCAGTTTGCCAAAAGCCCCACATCGCACTGGCAGCAATAATGACAAATAGAGGGGTGCCCGACAAAGCTAAGGCTAAGAGTAAAACAGGGAAGAGCCAGCTCATTCAGGCTTCCTTATTGAGGTGCGGGGAGTTAGACGCTTGATTACTTGCAGGCTGGCTATAATGGTTTGTATGGAAAAGCGTATTCCCATTATAAGAAAAGAAATAGGGATTATTATTTGCAGTGGCCAAGCAGGTACACGAGCAAAGGCTATGTCACCAAACTCTTTCGAAAAGTGAACAAACTCTTGCGAATACCAAGCTATTAAAAGACAAACAACAGCGCTAAATAAAGAGGTAATTACAAGTAGGAACTGCCTCAAGGTAAATGGAGCGAGACGTCCAACAATATCGATGGCTATGTGCTCTCTAGTACGAGTCGCTAAAAGTGCACCAAGCAAACCAACCCATAACACCATGATTTTCAGTATTGGCGGTATCCAAACAACACCGCCACCAAATAGTGAGCGCGCTAAAATATCAAAGCCCGCCAATAAAATCATAATCATAAGCAGCGTCACTAGAATTGCATCCTCAACTAGGCGGATGTACTTAGTAGCTTGGCGTATGTGTTTTTCAGCGTGGTCTAGATAATTAGGGGAGCCCTGCATTAGTCTGCCTGTACTTCGCGGTAAGACTCTAAACGCTGTAGTAACTTCTGGTATAGCTCGACAGGGTAGATATCGTTTTTCTGTAGCTCGGTAAGAGTATCTGCCGCCATTTGTTGCCAAGCTTGCTGGTCTTCTTCGTTTAACTCTACAAATTGAACGCCTGTGTTTATTAGTGCTTGGCGAGCTGCAATTTCATCTTTTTCGTTTTGCACGTCCATTGCGCGAAAGGCGGTATCCATAATGCGTTGCACTGTTACTTGGTCTGCTTCATTGATTGAATCAAAAGCACGGGAGTCAACCACCAACATGCCAAGAATAAATACTAATGGGTAGTCGGCTGCGTAGTTCAGTTTATTGTGCCACTGCATAGCGATAATAGAGGAAGGGTTAGCCGCTAATGTGTCGATCAAACCTGTTTGCAGGCTAGTGTACACATCAGATACCGGAAGAGAGATGGGCCTTACGCCTGCTTTCTCAAAAATAGTCGCACTGATACGATCGCCTTCAGGTGCCCAAACTTTCTTTTGTTGTAGTTTGCTTGAGTCGTGCAAGGGAGTGTCTGACATTAGATAAGCAAAGCCACCTTCAGAAAGACCTAGCAGGGTATAACCTTGTTTAGCTAAGCTTTCTTTAATGTAAGGATCAAACTCTTCACGCACAGCACGAATTTCAGCAACGCTACGGAAGGTGAAAGGTAGGCTATAGATTTGAGTAGTATTATCAATGTGCGCTAAAGCACCAGTAGATACAGCACCGCCTTGAAGTTGGCGAATCTGCATTTTACGTAGAACACTTTTATCACTGCCTTGTACACCACCTGGAAAGAAGCGTAAACGCACGCGGCCATCGGTTTCAGCCTGAATATCAGTAGCTGCTTGGCGCATTAGTTTCATCCAGCCTGTGCCGTCAGGTGCAAGGGTAGCAATTTTAAGGGTAACGGTTTTAGCTTGTGTAAGAGGCAACCAAGCGACGGTTAAAAAAGCGAATAAAATAATACGTTTGATCATGGAGTTACTCAAAGTAGTCTGACGATTCATCAAGCAGCACTTGTGCTTGCTGCTGGGCTAAGCGGTTAATAAGGGTTAACCCTTCATGTTTAGGATTTTTTGCAAGTGCAGTGGTTAGTAATTGATCATGCAACTCTTGCTCAAACATAAGGCGAGCATACTTTTCTGCGTAAATAACGTAGGCCATTAAGTTATGACCCTCACTGACTTCAATGGCTGTTTCGAAATGTTGGCGTCCAAGTTCAGGCTTTCCACCTAAAGAAGGAGGCAGCAGTGTTTCTAGTGCGCCTAAATAGACCTGAGCCATGCCGTTATCGTAAGCAGCATTTATTTCTGCTACCCATTGTAAGGTGTATTTGACCTTACTGATTTGGGCGATAGCGTTCCAATCATCGCTGTGTGCTTGTATCCAACCAAGCCAAGCAATAGCGACGCTATAAACCACTTCTATATCTTTAGACTTAAAGTTATTAGTGAGTTCATACTGAAGCTCATCTTGGCTGCCATCAATCATATAGCAAGATTTTTTCTTATGTTTACAAAGAGCACGACGAGCATATTCCATGGCTTGATCGGCCATGTTTTTGGCTTGGTTGTCGTCTTTAACGAAACCACCGGCATAGGAACCGTATAAACGTGAACCAGCTAGTAGCAGCTTTTTATCTTCAGGGTAAGTAAGGATAAGTGCATCTAGTAGTAGTAAATAAGAAGGAGCACCCACTTCAATAATAGCTGGGTCATCTTGGTTCATCATGGCCCGTGAGAAGTTATCCGGAAGTTTGCTTACAGCACAGCCACTTAACAGAAAGAAAAGTGTTAAAGAGGTGATTAAACGCATGATTTAAGGCATTAATAATTAAGAAAAGTGGATTGTACACTGTTATTCTGATTGTTTACATTATCTGAACTGATCAGTCTGTAAGCAATTTCGGGACAATCCGAGCCTGTGTAAAATCACACCTAGGAGTTTTATCTGTATCGGTATATGCTTATGGCGGAATGCAACTAAAGTGTTTGCTAAAAAACAGAGTGGAGAGCTCAAAATGAAACACATAATATTGTTAGCAGGAATAATTGTGGCAGTAACACAAGTGCAGGCGCAAACAGCAGCCAACTTGGCAGAACTGTCGAAAGAAGCAAAAACGGTAATACAGCCTTTTGCTAGTAATCTGCAAGCAACCCTTAAAAAGGGCATGCAGGAAAGTGGCCCTGAAGGTGCCATACTGGTTTGTAATACCGATGCGCCAGAATTAGCAGAACAAGCCAGCGAGAATGGCTGGACAGTTGGCCGTACCTCTTTAAAAACACGTAACTCAGACAACCGCCCCGATCAGTGGGAGTTAGAAACCCTATTAGAGTTCGAGCAGCGTAAAGCAGCCGGTGAAGACCCAATGAGTATTGCCAAAGCGCAAATAATAGAAGGCGAGTTTCGCTTTATGAAAGCCATACCTACTGCTGAAGCTTGTACAGCATGTCATGGCACTTCTATCAGTGAGCCTGTACAGGCAAAATTGTCGACTTTATATCCAGAAGATCAGGCCACAGGTTTTAGTGCCGGCGATCTACGTGGTGCATTCACATTACGTAAAGTGTTGGAGTAAGGTATGTCTGAACATAGTATTGATATTCGCTGGCAAGTGCAGGGCGATTTTACCCCTAGCGAGTTTTCACGCGAGCACCAAATTCAGTTCCAACCACAAGTGTCGGTAGTGGCTGGTGGTGCCAATAATGATTTTGGTGCCGACCCAGAACAGCTCTTAGCGGCCGCCTTGGCAAGCTGCCATATGCAAACATTTTTAATGTTAGCGGCTAAGAAACGCTTGCAAGTAGAGAGCTATCAAGACCAAGTTGTTGCAGTGGCCGAGCCACGAGAAGACGGAAAGATGTGGGTAAGTCACATTCAACTAACGCCTTTAGCTAAATTTGTTGGTGACAAACAGCCCGATGAAGCTACAGTGCAAGCCATGCACGAAAAAGCCCATCAACACTGTTTTATCGCTAACTCGATCAAAAGCGAAGTTACAGTTAACCCCCGCTTTTAATCTAACAGTTCGATCGACAAACGGACGAAGTCTTTCGAGCTAATAATACCTAACAGCTGTTGTTGCTCATCGGTAATGAGCACACAGCCAATACGAGTCTTTAATAATAGTTGCGCCGCTTCTTTTAAAGAAGAGTTTGGCCCAATACTGTTAATGTCTGTATTCATACACTGTTCAACCGGTGTCTTAGCTAGGTAAGCTTTAAGATTTTGTGCCCCAAAACGGTCGGTAATACGAAATGCTTCTGCTAAAAACTCTCTCTGGGTTAACAAGCCAATCACTTGGTTGTCAGCATTAACAATAGGTAAGTGGCGGATTTGTTTGGACCCCATTAACTGCTCGGCATCTTGCAAGTTGCTACCAGTAGGTAGTGTGTGTACTGGTGCAGCCATCAATTCGTTTACTTGTTTCATTTTAAACTCTGTACTATTAGGCAAAACTTTACTCTGTATAAGTAAAGCAGGAAAAATATAAAATGCTAAGCTCAGAGGTAAGTTTAAACCATTTTGCGGAGGTTGCATGAGCGCAATTACCAACATTCAAAACTATTACGAACGCTTGGTGACAGATGAGATTCGTAATCATGTTAAACATGAAGGCTCTAATGTAGACTCTGACTATCTTAGCGATGTCGCTTGTGTAGCTTTAAATAGATTACCAGCTCGCTATATTCGTCATGAAGTCGATATGGCTTTTTATATGACGCAAGAGGAGCTATTGAACACCAGTAACGAAGTGAAGCATGCAGTAAAAGAAGCGTTTTCGTTTGTGGCTGAGCGTCGTCGACAAAGCTAAGTGGACTAATAAAGCGTACTAGTAAAGAGCACTAGATAAAGCTGAAAACTATAGGCGCTTTCATTGCTGTTAAAAATATAACAAAAAAAGAACAGGGGAAATCATGAACATATTGTTAGTTGATGATGATCAAGAATTATGTGCGTTACTTAAACGTTATTTAGAGCGTGAGTTGTTTCGTGTGAACGCCGTACATAATGCAGAAGAAGGTTTAACCGAAGCTTTAAGTGGTAAATACGAAGCCGTTATTTTAGACATTATGTTGCCCGGTGGTAATGGCTTAGATGTGCTCGCCAGTATTCGCCAACGCAGTGATATTCCTGTGCTTATGCTCACGGCTAAAGGCGATGAAATGGATAGAATCAGTGGCCTAGAAATAGGTGCAGATGATTACCTGCCTAAGCCATGCAATCCTCGTGAGTTAACCGCTCGTTTACGTTCAATCACCCGCCGCAGTCGCTCTAACGAAGTTGCTGACGCACAGCTAGAGGTAGATGATCTACTTATCGACTTCGACCAGCATCAGGTTTTAAAAGACGGCGAGCCACTCGACCTAACCATTACCGAGTTTAATATTTTAGGCGTGCTTGCACGCGAGGTAAATAAAGTAATAGAAAAAAACCAATTGGCAGAAAAATCGTTACAACGTTCGCTAACACTGTTTGACCGTAGTTTAGATATGCACTTAAGTAATTTGCGTAAAAAGCTGGGCAACAACCGTCAAGGTAATGCCCGTATTAAAACCATGCGTGGCATAGGCTATATGTACGCCAGCGAAGAATAACAGCCCATGCGTGGCATATTCGTTAGAATCTATTCCGCTTTTGTAGTCACCAGTTTAATCACTACTCTGGTGACTTTGCTGTTGGCTATGTATTACCGCCAATGGTCTAACGACTCTATTAACTTAATTGCTCCTACAGGTGGCTATATTTCTGCGGCTGAATTAATGCTGCAGCGTGGGGGCGAGCCGTTATTACTAGAATGGCTACTCACCTTCGAGCGTCACCCCAGCGTTAATGCCTATATCATCGATAGTCGCGGCCTCAGCTTAACGCCAGAAGTGCCAGACGCTGTGCTTAGTTACGCATTAGCAGCAGATTCTTACAGCGCCCAAGTAAACGTACTGAGTTATTCAGAAATTTTAGTGAAAGCACCTATTCAAGCAACCGACGGCAGTATCTACCTGTTAGTGGTCGAGTTTTTGCACCCATTGGCGGTATTTAACTTACCGGCTTATCTGGCTTGGGGCGTTGCCGCCTCATTTCTGCTGTTTGCTCTGTGGGGTTTTTTGTTATCACGTTACTTAACTCGACCACTGCTGTCACTACAACGCAGTGTCAAAGCATTTGCTAACGGCCAGTGGCCTGTTTATTTATCCCCCAGAGTGCTGCAAAGACAAGATGAAGTGGGTGAGTTAGGGCGTGAGTTTGGTCAAATGGCCGAAAGAATACAACGATTGTTAGCAGAGCAAAGACAGTTATTAAGCGATGTGTCACACGAGTTGCGCTCACCTTTAGCTCGCAGCACCATTGCCTTAGAGTTAGCGCGGATGGACTCAGTGCCAGAACAAAAAGAATACTTAGATCGAATCGAACTAGAAAACATAAGGCTTAATGAGCTAATTGAAGACTTGCTGAATATGGCACGCCTAGAAATACGCCAGAACAAACAACAATGGCAACGCCTAAATTGTGGTGAGTTACTGCAGCAAGTCATAGACAATGCTCAGTTTGAATACGCCAATAACACCATTAGCTTTAAACAGCCAGAGCAGCAAGTTTGGGTAAAAGGCGATGAGCGTTTATTATTATCTGCCTTTGAAAACATTCTACGCAATGCACTAATTCATACCGCTGAGCAAACTTCAGTAGAAGTCACCTTAAGTGTGGGTACAGAAGTGAGTATTCGTATTCGTGATCATGGTGCTGGCGCACCAGAAGAATTACTGCAAGATTTATTGCGCCCATTTGTACGTGCCGAGCAAGCCCGAGAACGTAGCCTAGATAGCCTAAAGCAAGGACATAGGGGTTTTGGCTTAGGTTTGGCGATTGCACAGCGCGTGGTCAGCTATCATCATGGTGAACTTAGTCTTAAAAATGCCAAAGACGGCGGCTTAGAAGCGCTAATTGTCTTACCAAAGGCTGGCCCTGAATAGCTTTACTTTGGGTTTACGTGAAAGAGTGTGCCAATAGCAGTAAATATGACTAAAATCATGCTCATTCTTATAATAATATTTAAAGAACAGATAGAACCAAACCAATGAAAATTGTCCTACTGCCATTAATACTGTTATTTACTCTGTTAGGTTCAGCAGCTACGTTTGCCGCCGACCCTGCCTTGTCTATTGAATGGAATAATGTGCGTCCTGAACAGCGTCAAGCTTTGGATAATTTTTATCATTCTATTCAGCAACAACAACGCCTGCAGCCCGAAGTGATCCATCAGCGTGAAATACGCTTACAGCATATCGAGCAATTGCGAGACATGACCCCAGAACAGCGCCAGCAACAATTTATGGATTTCGTCCAGCAGCGTCAGCAACAACAGCTGCTAATGCCTCAACCTTAGCTTTCTTTTCCGTTATTTGCGCTTTAGGATAGCGACATTCAAATTAAGGATGTGGCTATGAAAACGCGTATTACTGAACTTCTCAATATCCAACACCCTATTGTGTTACCCGGTATGAGCTGGATATCCACCCCTGAATTAGTGGCAGCAGTATCTAACGCTGGTGGTTTAGGCATATTAGCCAGTGGCCCGTTGTCTCCGCCAGAAACTAAAGCAGCCATTCAAAAAATACGTGACCTTACCGACAAACCCTTTGGTATAGGCGTAACCCTACTAATGCCGGGTGCTAAAGAAAATGCCGAAGTCGCTCTTGCAGAAAAAGTGCCAGTGATTAACTTCTCACTAGGTAAAGGCGATTGGCTGGTAAAACGCACTCACGAATACGGCGGCAAAGTAATTGCTACTGTGGTCAGTGAAAAACACGCACGTTCAGCAGAAAAAATTGGTGCCGACGCTTTATTAGTGACCGGTCATGAAGCTGCCGCTCATGGCGGTGATGTCACTTCATTAGTGCTGATTCCAGCCATTTCTAGCAAAGTAAGTATTCCCGTTATTGCCACCGGTGGTTTTGCCGACGGCCGTGGTTTATTAGCTGCCTTGGCTTTGGGCGCAGATGGCATTGCCATGGGTTCACGCTTAGCCACAAGTTTAGAAAGTCCGCTGCATCAAAATACCAAGCAAGCGGTGTTGGATAAAACCGAACAAGATACTATCTACTCCAACAACTTCGATGGCCTCTATGCCCGTGTAATGCGTACACCCACCGCCATTAAAGCTACGCGCAAACCAATGGGCTTTATTCAGGCCAGTTGGCAGGCGACTAAAGCAGCTAAAATTGTTAACCAGTCCATTTGGAAAGTATTGGCTGGCATGTTGTTAATGGTTAATAAAGTAAAACTGTTGGCTTACTTTGGTGCCAGCGTGCCGAAACTATTAGCAGCAACCGTAGACGGTGACTTAGACAAAGGCGTGCAATTCATTGGTCAAACCCAAGGTTTAATTAATGATATCGCCAGTGTAGAAGAAATTCTGCAGCGCACTGTCAGCGAAGCGCACAGCATCCAGCAAAACCTTGGTAAAGTATTTTAATAAAGCGAACTAACAAACGGTTATGACCAAAGTACACCTGATTACTGGTTTTTTAGGAACCGGAAAAACCACCGCAATCCTACACCTGTTAAAGCAAAAACCTGCTCATGAGAAATGGGCAGTGTTGGTCAATGAATTTGGTGAAGTAGGTATTGATGGGGCCATCATTAGAGAGTCTGGTGTGGCCGTCAGAGAAGTCCCTGGCGGCTGCCTCTGCTGCGTATCGGGCTTGCCCTTTCAAATGGGCTTAAATATGCTGCTGGCACGTGAGAAGCCCGATGTTCTATTGATAGAACCCACCGGCTTAGGTCATCCGCGTAATATTCTGCAAACGCTTAAAGACGAACACTACCAAGACGTATTAACTCTGGGGGCAACAGTATGCATGCTCGACCCTCGTCATTTGCTTGAAAACAAATATTTAGAAAACGATGTGTTTGTTGACCAAATTCAGCTAGCCGATGTGCTGGTGGCCAACAAAACAGACTTAGCCGATGAGCAAGCCAAAGCTGCATTTGAAGCATTACTAGCAAGCTCTCAGCCTCAAAAAGCAGCCTCTGTTTGGATAGAGCAAGGCCAAGTAGATATTGATCTACTTAATAGCCCGGCCAGTAACCAACGCTTAGCTGTTCATCCAGACGCCCATAAGCACAACCGTAAAGAAAACTTAACCATAGTCTTACCTTTAGGCGCTAACGAGCCATATCGTCGTTTTGAAAATAAAGGCCAAGGCTACTTTTCTATTGGTTGGATTCTAAAAGAAGACCTAGTATTTTCTGCAGAAAAGCTCCGCGACTGGCTTAATGGTTTATCCCTAGAAAGGGCCAAAGGCATTGTTTGTACCGATGAAGGCCCGTTGATATTAAACATGCGCGAGCAAGTACTCAGTGAAATGAAAACTCGAACCCTAGAAGAAAGCCGTTTAGAAGTAATAGACAGCGCACCACTAGCAAGCAGCCAACTAGAACAACAAGTGCTGGCTTGTTTAGCCAGTCCTTTAAACTAGCCTCTTAATAGCCATAGACTTATTACCTAACCAATAGATACAGCCTAGGAAACCCGCCATGAAAGTGCTAATAATATCGAATCCTACTTCTGGTAAAGCAAACCAAGAGTTTGTAACTCAAGTACAGCAAGAGCTGGTTACAGCGGGTGCAGAAGTCGAACTCTATTTAACTCAGGCGGCCAACGATGCTACTGCTTATTTAGCAAACTACAGAGGTGACTTAGACGTAGTGGCCGTGGCCGGTGGCGATGGCACCATCAATGAAGCGATTAACGGCTTAAAAGAGAAAGACAGCCGCACCTTCCGCATAGCATTAATTCCTACCGGCACCACTAACGTTCTAGCCGGTGAGTTAAAGATAAAACGTAACGCTAAACGTATCAGTCAGATTATATTACAAGGCAAAGAAAAGCTTATTTACCCCGGGCGAATAAACGACCGTCGCTTTTTGTTAATGGCCGGTGTCGGTTACGACGCATGGGTGGTCGATAACGTTGATTTGGATTTAAAAAAGAAGGTCGGCAAGCTGGCTTATGTACTTTCTATGCTTAAACAATTACGCCACTTTGGTAAAAAAGAGTATCGCTTACAGGTCGATGGTAAAGAGTACTTGGCTAACTCGGTAGTGATCACTAACGGGCGTTTGTACGGAGGTTCTTTTGTGCTGTCTAAACAAGCCGATTTAAGTGCGCCAACCACTCAGGTATTAATGCTTAATGGCAAGAATATGTGGAGCCTGTTGTACTCTTTATTAGGGTTACCTTTTGGGCTGGTGGAGAAAATGCCGGGTGTGGTATCCATCCCTGCCAAGCAAGTGCATATTGAGTTAGTCAGTCAGGCCGGTAGTGAGCAAACACAGCCAGAACCAGTACAAGCAGACGGTGATTCTTTAGCGCATCTACCTATTACAGTGGTTATGGAAGCCCAGCCGCTGCGGGTGTTGGTGCCGTGATGTAGGCTGGGAGCTTGGTGCCGAGAGCCAAGAGTCTATCGTGGTTTGCACCTGACTCTAGGC
>Ga0209075_1004429_pt1 | contig 11262 bp, 7 predicted proteins | sample Stecom2011_FD_187523 | JGI IMG/M metagenome (GOLD analysis project Ga0209075, IMG submission 187523) | Agricultural soil microbial communities from Utah to study Nitrogen management - Steer compost 2011 (SPAdes) (version 2) | ecosystem: Environmental > Terrestrial > Soil > Agricultural land...
TTCGATTATATCGAGGTCTTTTATAACCGGCAGCGCAAACACTCGGCGCTCGACTTTCGCAGTCCGGCCGAGTTCGAAATGGCTGATGTGGCCTAAATTGGGTGTCCGTTAAATCAGAGCAACGTCAGTAGATTCATTAGCACAATATATTACAGTTAATGTTTCTGCTAATAGCGTAGCCTTTTGGAGAATTCATGTCATCTGTTGTCCACACGTTACCCATAGCACCGCTACGAACAAATTTTCACATGTCGGCACGCATTATACTTCTTCTTTTCTTTTTGTGGATGCCGTTTTATATTGGCTGTAGCTCCTCAAATGGAATTTCCGATTCGACGGATACATCAACAAGTGACTCCACTAATCTGGAAGTTGGCACCGACCCGAACACCGAAAAATTATGCGATGCCTCCAACGAAATTCGGCTTTATTTTCGGAGCAAACCACTTTGGGGCACCATGGGCGAATTCGCCAATGTTTATTATGAAAATGGCTTTAGCTACTTCGTTGTCGACGGACATTGTCGCTACTGGGCCTTTGATGGCTTCGATAAAGGAGGGCCTTATGGCAGATGGAATGATGTGTGGTCAGGCGAGTTGAACGAGCAAGAAGCCGCAACGCTCAGCGCCGAGGTGCGCTGGGGAGGTCTCGAAGCTCTTACCGGACATTCCACAAACCGCGATGTGGACCACGGCGGAGTCTGGCAGATTACCGACGGGCGCACCGGGATGCTGTCTTGTGAGACAGAGTGCCCCGACGAAGAAAACCAGAGCGTCATCGCAGCCGGACAGAAATGGTTAGAGTGGATGCTCGACCATGGGGAGCCTACCGATCATAGTTTTCGGGGGATTATTGCGTTGATGCCCGAAGAGGAAACCGGAACACATTTCAGCACCATTGAGCTTCCGGAAGAATTAGAACCGTTTGTGGTCGACGAACCATCCTATTTTGGCTTTGCTGCATGCCCCGGCGAGACGATCGAGTTTCCACCCGAGGTCTATGATCTTATTAAAGGACTGCGACAAGAGTATCGCGACGGAGAGCACGGATTCTTTCGAGATCTTATCCCCATGGTCAATGACGATGGACGGATTATTCAGATGCATATTCGTCCAGGGATTGAGCCTGAGGATGAGAGGGGGCTTTTCAACTTTGGGTTTGGTTCGCCCGATGAGGAGATAATTAATTCGGGAAACCCTTGCCCATCGGGCAACCAATAACCATTGTAAACAATCAGTAAGTCCACCTAAAAGTAGTTGTTCCTGACCTGCCCCCAAAAGCTACACCAGCCGTTATGTTAGTTGGAGGCGTTTCGATTTTGCTTGGACGAATGCATCGCAGAAATTCCAGCTGCATCCTGAGGGCGTGAAGTAATTTAAAGAGATTACGTGCACGAAAAAGCCCCGACGTCGCTCGCAATGCGACGCCGGGGCTTCTCGACGGCTCATTCACTCAAGCACAGCTCGGTAAAGCGCCCCTGGCTCATAGGGGAAGGTCGCGCAGTTTCCATAGGTGGCCACGTAGGCATAACCGTTGGCGGCGGTCGACCAGGCGACAACACCTTCGAGGTGACCGATGGAGGCATCGAAAGTCACACCCGTCTGCGCATCATAGGAGGCGGTGCGCACCCAGCCGGTACAAAAATCGCCGTAGAGCACCTTGTTGTCGAGCTGGTTGTTATAGCGATCCGTCTGGTCGGGCGCGTCATAAGCGAGTCCGACCCAGGAGACTCGGCGCGTGGTCGGCACGGTTTCGGGGTCGTCGAAGATAAAGGGATGATCGGCGCTTCGATCCCAATAGATAATCGGCTCGCTGACGCCCTCGCAATTCTGAAGGCACGGGCCCTCGGAATCCGGCCATCCGAAGTTCTGACCGGGCACGGCGGCGACGTTGATTTCTTCGTATTTTGCCGCGCCCACATCGCCGATCCAATAACGCCCCTGCTGGTCAATAACGCCGCGCCAGGGCGAGCGCAGACCCCAGGCGTAAATCGCCTCATGTTTGTTGGACTGGCCGATAAAAGGATTGCCCGGCGCAGGCTCCCACGAGCGTCCCTCGGCGTCGGGCGTCGGCTTGATTCGGATAAGTGACCCGGTCGCGCGTTCCTGGTTTTGTGCTTCTGTCCCGTGGGCGTTCTCGCCGAAAAGGGCCCATAAATAACCTTCATCGTCGAAATTAATCGAGCCAATATTATGCCAGAACTCCTCAGCATCGGGATTCACCACCCGGATCACCTCCGCCGTGCTCTCATTCAGCAGATTCAAATCAGAAGTATCGAGGATGTGTCGGCTGATGACATTAACTCCCTTGCTAACGCAATATCCGAGATAAACGAACCCGTTCTGCTCGAAATTAGGGTCAAAAGTCATCGATATAAGTCCGCAATCGTGCGTGTCGTCGACCCCGGCAAGATTGACGGCTCCGAGTTGCGTGGCCGTATCACCAACAATCCGAAAATACAGCACCTCGCCGTCTTTGCGTGTTAATAAAAGCTCGGAGTCCGACCCCGGAATGAACCCGAACTCGGTGATCGCTGTCACTTCGCGCTCAAACGCGATCGGCTCGAATTTCAGGTGCAGGGCTTCAGGATCCGCGACGTCTTTATCGTCATCGACATCATTGACATCATCACCATAAACGTCTGGTTCTGAATCGACATTATTATCCGGCCCACAACCCGAAAGCGGCACGCAGATCAAAAGTGAAAAAAATATCGGTATAAAGCAGAGTTTCATCACAATTCCAAATTAGGGTGTGTCAAGATCATCGATCCACGCGCGAAAGGCCGCGATGGCCTGTGCGTCGCGAACCTGAACGCCAAGCGGCGGCATCGGCTTGACTTCTTGGTTCTCTTCATTGCCCAGCAGCGCCAGGTAGAGAATGCTCTGCTCCGGATGCCCGGGCACGACCCGGACTCCCGCCGCGCTGGCGTTGCCTTGGGTCGGTTGTCCGACCGTATTGGCGATAAAATCAGATGGAAATAAACTATACGCACTATTCGGGGCACCGCTTCCGTTATGGCAGTTGACGCAATTTCCCAGGGCATACTCTTTAACCTGGCGGGTCAATTCATCACCTTCGATGGGCGCTGGCGTCTCGGGCAACTTGCTGAGATGACCGGCTTCGTACCAAGTATTAAGCGGATCGCCCGCTGCGCTGGCCAATTGCCGCGGGTTCAGGCCCAGGATCATGTGATCGCCGGCCTCATGACACATTCTGCATTGATATTTATTAGGCACCGAGTGCGTGAAACTTTCGCCATCGGCCGTTAAAACCGGGACATCGACCGGGCGCACAAGGTCGATGCGCGTGGCGTCCAAGCCATCATCATCCCACAGAAAAACGGCGTAATCCCAACCGCTTTCGAGCTTGCGGATCAGCCGAGTTTCGACGGGCTGGATTCCTTGTGCGGTTTCGAAGACAAAGGTTTTGAATAGGATTGTGCCGACTGGATATTGCCAAACGTCCTCCGTCGTGTCGATGGTGCTGCCCTCAGGCAAAACGACGTGGCGATATTTAAGACTTCCATTGCTCCACAGTGGATAAGCCGGCTGGTAGGCCAAGACCCCGTCAGGCACGACCTCAAACTCACCAGAGTCCGGAAATAACCCCAGAGTCGACAATTTCTCCGGGAGCTCCGCGGTGGGCGTCTGAAACCAGACTCCGAGCTCAGCCGGCGGTCGCGACGCCTCGTCGCCGTCGGGCCCGCAACTGGCGCAAAAGGCGGTGCAGAACGCGAACCGAATTAGGGCGGCGGATATAAAGGGGGATAAATTGAATGGGCTGCGCATATACTGTTAAACCCGGTGCGTTAGGTTGCGAACTGTTCGCAGCTTCGATTGCCCGCAAGCCTAGCCTTTAGTGCGACTCTTAATCAAGTTCTTATACTAAAAAATAACCGTAAGCGTTCAGTAGGCTTATGAAAAATCAACGGCGGCGACGTCTTTTTTATCTGGAGCGAGGCCCTCGGGGCCTCGCAGAGAGTCATTTGCTTGCCAGCCCGAGAGAAACCGGCTCCGAATTAAGAGAACCTATTGAATGCTTACAAATAACTTTACCCCAATTTAACAAACACAAACTTCAGGCCACCTACCAGTTTGATTAACAATCATACTAAATATGAGCCAATGCAATGAGATTGTATATGTGTATATGTATATAAATTCGTTGAAAACATAATACCCTATTTTCCACCACTGAGTCACGTATACGAGGAGTTCCGTGCCTGCGCAGCACCGACTTCTGTAGAAGTAAAATTTTCTCCTGCCGGAAAACGGACGGCTCATTCGCCCTGAACAAAGCTCAAGGTGAATTCAGCGGTCCAAGCAATATCCGGGTATCGGCCGGCGAATACCTGCTCGAAGCACGCCGCTCGTCGAGCACTGCGCCGATCCAGTAATGCGAGAGGTCTTCATGCGCATATGTCTGAATAAAGGTTTGGATTATAAACGTTGGCCATTCGCCCGCTCAATCAAATAAATCATCCAACTCATCGAGCCCATCGCCCAGCCGCTCGTCGGCCTGTTGGGCGTCGATGGGGCGTTTGGCTAGCGTGCGCGGCCAGGCGAGCATCTCTTCGAGGAGCAGGGATTCGATGGTCTGGACGGTGGTGGGGCCGATGCCCACGGCGGATTCCAGACGGTTCTTGGACATTGGCAGATCGGATAGCGTCAGGAGCTCTTTTTCGTCGAGTTCGGCCCATTCGCGCCAGTAGTGGATGGCGCTTTCGAGTTTGGCGACGCGACCTTTTAGGGGTGCGAAGACTTCGCGAATTGGGCGTTCGTTGAGCGCGGGGCCGAAGAGCTCGTGGGCGACCTCGCGAAGCTCCGAGTAGCCCGGCAGGCTGAGCTCAAATCCCAATCGTCGCAGGCTACTTGGCGGCGCGCTCGGCGACGGATCTTCATTGGCCAAGGCGCGGTGGTACGTGATCAGGCTGACCCAGCGCATTTTGGCGAGGTGGCGGGTGACGCTTGCCTCAAATTCCTCGCGCAGCTTTTTGTGGCGATCTTCGAGGGATTTTCGCGCGCGCGAAATGGGAAGATGCGCTTTGAGTTGGGTTTTTTCGACCCAGTCCTCGGGCAGGTCGAGCATCTCGATGGGCTGGCTGCCAAGCGGCGGAAACGCGCTTAAGTCGAGCGCGAGATCGGGAGAAACGCCCATCCAACTGAGCAGCTCTTCGTTGGGCAAAAGCCTGCGAAGCGCGTCTATTTCGACCTTATCGCTGCTATAATAATTGACCCGATTTTCGACCGATTCGCGCAGCGTCTCGAACCAGGCAAAGAGTTCGGCGCGCGCTTTTTCGTCGCAGGCGCGCGCGATTTGCAGGTGCCATAGAGGCGTATCGGAGCCCGACGCGCTGGTGATCCGGCGAGTGATCTCGGTGAAAAAGCGATTGGGAAAAGCCTTTCGAAGCGAGACGGGCAGGAAATAATACGCGCCGAGCCCGCACTCGTCGTAATTGGGTGAGGCGGCCTGGGTGAGGATATCGCGCTCGTAATCGGCGCGCATAAATTCGGTCTGCTGGGCGCTGATTTGGCCGTGCCAGCCGCGGCGCGCCGCCGTCTTCTTAAGGCGCTCGCCTGCCTGCGGGGCCAGCGCGATCGAGAAGAGCAGGGCGGAGCAGCCGGCCAGGTCTTCCTTAAAGCGCGCGGAGTTGCCGATGGCGAGGTCTTCGAGGTTGACCAGCCAGCCGGCGCGGATGTCGCCGAGCTTCGCGCTCAGCGGCTGGCCGGCGGCGTCGGTGATCACGCGCACGCGGGTGGGCGAAAAGGTCGGGGCGAGGTCGGCGTTTTCGTTGCGGTCGGGCAGCCCGATCGCGCGCCATAAAAAACCCTCGCGCGCCTCGGAGTCGTTTCCGACGCACTCCCAGGCGGCAAATGGCGAGGCCATGATTCGCTCGCGAAACGCGCGCATATCCTGGCGGACCAGATACTGAAACTGGCGCGCAAAGACGCGGCGCTCGCCCACGACGCTGTCGGCGGCAAAGAATATATAATTACATAAAAATTGAAATTCGCTCGACGTGCTGCGCAGCCGTGGCACCGCCCGAAGCGTGTCGGTGACGCGCCGAAGCGTGTCGATGCCGAGGTTCTGCGCGACCGTATTATAGGCGTCGACGCAGTAGCGGCGCAGCACGCCGCTCATCTGAATGGTGGTATTGAGCGCGACGTTTTTCGAGTTGACCTTCCAGCGGTTCATCGCGAAAAAACCTCGTGGTCGGGGCAAATTTCGCGCAGTTGCTCCCAGGGGTTCTCGGCGTCTCGGATCGTATCCAGGGTGAAGGGGAGCATCCATTCGGTGACGAATTCGGGCGGATTTTCGGAGCGCACCATCGCGCCAAGAAGCCGCTCGGCGACCGGATACCAGCGCGCCGCCTCGCCCTCCCAGCGCACCTGGACGCGCCGAGTCTCGGTGTCTTCGCCGGCGCGAATAAACGCGACTTCTTCGGCCAGAATCTGCTCGAAAAGTTCGACGGGAACCCGCCCATGCGCGACCTCGGCCCAGAGCTCCCAGCGCGAGCGCTCCGTGGTGGCCAGGTCGTCCATAATGCGCACAAAAATATCCTCGCCGCGCGCGTTTTTCTTGGTCGCCGGCAGCGCGACCGCGCCGCTTCCGCCGAGCCAATCGGCCAGGTATTGAATCGCCTGAAAAACGTTATAGCGCACCTCGCGCGGGTCGTGGTTCGCCATGATATCGGAGGTTTCAATCGAGGCGGCGAGCACGGCGCGCAGGTAATTGGGGTCATCTTCGCGAAGCCCCTCGACGTCGTCGCCGGCGACGAACGCAAGCAGCGGCGCGCGCTCCACCGGGTCCGGGACGAGCTCGGCGATCAGGCGCTCCAGCACATCCGACTGCGGGTCGGCCTGCCATCGCCCAAAGGCCTCGACCAGCGCAATGCCGGTGCGCACAAAGTCGGGATGCGCGACCCAGAAACCGTCCAATCCGCGCTTGAGCTGGGTGACCACATCCTTGATATAGCCGACCATGCTGACCTCAAAAGAGGCCGGATTTCCCGCTTCGTAGAGCACTCCGTACATGCCGCCGAGCGCGAGCGCGTCGATCGGTTTGAGCGCCCGGACCAGGATCTCGTGGGATTCCTTGATATGCTTGATGACGATATCGGGGTCGGCCTTGATCGGGATTCGATAGCGCGGGTCGTTCTTAAAAAGCCGCGCCGTCGAGGCCAAAAAGTCATGCCAGCCCAGGCTTCCGCCCAGAAAATGCGGGTGCAAGACGTCGGCGATCTCGCGGATGCGAAAGATCGCGCGTGGATTTTCAAAGACCACAAAAAGACGCACGCTGCCGGGCTCATAGGTGGGGTGCAGCTCCACGAGCATCCGCTCGGCCTCGGTGATCAGCGACTTGATATAGGCGGCTTCTTCCTCGTTCTCGAGCTTCGGCAGGTAGAAGACCAGCGCCTCTTTGAGGTGCCAATTTCGGAAGAGATGCAGCGCGAAATCAAAGAGATGCAGCGGCAGCGGGTTGCCGTCGAGCAGGTGATTCCCGTCGGGCAAGGCGAGCCCTGGAATGCGCTTGATGGGGTTCGAGAGATGATCTTTTTGGAGCGCGTAAATCTTTGGTTTGTCTGGGTTTTTAGGGTTTTCTTCGCGCAGTGCGATGGTGCGCTCGAAGCAGCCGCTCAGGTTATTCGTCGCGCGCAAAAGATCGCGCATAATCGGCGTCTGGGAGTCCTCGTTATCGGCCCCCCAGCGCGGATTGGTCCCCGACGCCTCGACCAGCTCCGTGATTAGCGCGGGTTCGTCGGGAAGACGTCGATGCCAGGCGTTCATCGCGTTGATCGCCATCTTTTTGGTATCGGGCGGTCCAAATAAAGTGACCTGCTTGCCCTTTAAAAACGCGGGCGTCGTGACTTTATTGGGCGCACCGCTCGCCTTCTTTTGAAGCGGGCCGATCACGGTGCGCCCTTGCGTATCGGCATGGCCGATCGCCGTCTGATAATCGGGGGAAAGATAGTCGAGCGCGGCGTTCGCTTCGGCGGCTTCGGCGGTGATTTTATCGATGAATTCGCGGTCCTTTCCGCGCCTTTCGAGCACCTGGCCGAGCTCGGCGCGGGTGCGCCGGTAGAGCTCGCAGATAAACTTGAGCGCTTCGGCCGAGCTCAGCTCGGGAAAGGCTTCCACGAGTCCGGGGGCGACGGTCAAGCCGGCAACGCCGGCGACCGTTTCGCCCTCTTGCTGGAGTTTTTTTAGAAGCGGGGCGGGCAGATAATCTAAATAATAGGGGATATCGTAGGTGGTCATAAAAACTCGTAGCGTTCAGCGTTATTTAAGTAGCGATATTTTAATGGCGGTTTTGTTGGGCGGTTTCGCGCGCGGGTTCTTCGGCGGATTCCTCGGCGGAGGACGCTTCGCTTAAGAGGGCGTCAAATTGCAGGGCGACCTCGTCCTCGTCGCTCAACACCGACTCGCCGTCAAAGGACTCGCCGTTGAGGAAGTCCGAGAAATAATAGACTTCCTGGCCGGACGCGCTCAACTGTTGCTCGCAGACGCCTTCAAGATAAAAGGCGTCGAGGATATCGCGCGCCTCCTCGGTGCTCAGCCGACATTCCAGCGCGGCCTCACCGACGGTGATCTGCCCGGCATTGGCTTTGGCCACGCGCAGGACTCCGCGCGCACCGCGGCTCTCAAGAAGTGTGCTGCGCGCGGGCGTGGTCACTGATTTTCGCATCGAGCTGCGCACCATCCACGCCGCCGCGACAAACCCGAGAAGGGATAAAAACGCGCCCACCAGGCTCGCCGCGCCCAGCCCGTCGCCCAGCGACTGCCAGACGACGCCGCCGGCGATGCCCAGGCTTAGCAAAAAAATGAGGACGCCGATAAAACCCAGGCCAAGCCGGCGCATGGCTTCGATCGGATCGCGTTCGTTCTGGGACTTCGGTGATGGCATAGCTTTCGTGGTGGTGATTGGAAAGAGAAAGACCCGGCCACCATAGCATAACTTCGCGCCGTCGCACCCCGCGCAATTTTGCCTGGCTTTCAGGCAAATACGCCCGACGATGCGTCGGGATCGCCGAGGTTGAGCTCGAAGCCCATCGGGTGAACCAACTTGGGAAAAAGTTGAATATGCGCGTGGGCATAGGCCGCGGTGAGGGCGATGGTGCCGAGGATATCGCGGGTCTGGGCGGCGCGTGAGACCAGCCCGATCGGATATTTAAAGCCGTGAAGGATCGGGCCACACACGGTCGCAGACGATAGTTGCTGGGTGATCTTGATGGCGATATCGCTGGAGTTGAGGTCCGGGAAGATCAGGATATTGGCCTGGCCGGCGACCTGATCGCGGCGCATTTTTTGCGGCGAGAGTTTGCGCTGGGCCGCGTCGACCCCGAGTGCGACGTCGAGCTGGAATTCGCCTTCGACGCGCAGCCCGGGCGCGCGCCGGCGCACCTCGTCGAGCGCGTGGGCGACATGCTCACAGCGCACCTCAAGCGGGTGGGCGTGCGTGGAGTGCGAGAGCATGGCCACGCGGGGCTCCCATCCCAGAATCGCCTCGGCCAGCGCGGCGGTGCTCAGGGTGATCTCGGCGAGTTCTTCGCTGGTGGGTTGCGGGTGGACCAGGCAGTCCGAGAGCATCAGAAGGCGCGGCTCCTGACTGGCGGAGCCCGGCACTTCGAGCAGGGCGAAGCTGGTGGGCAGCCGGGTTTTCGGGCGAACCCCGATGGCCAATTCGATCGCCATCAGCATCTCCTGGTTTGAGCAGATGCACCCGGCGACCATCGCGTCGGCCTGGCCCTGGTCGAGCATCATTGCGGCGAAATAAAACGGAATGGCGCTCATCGCGCGCGCGCTATGCGCGGGGATATGGTGGGCTTCGGCGAAGTCCTGGGCACAGTCGTCGAAGCGATCGGAGTCCTCCGGGTCGATCACCACAATGCCTTCGAGCCCAAAGCCCAGCGCGGCACTTGTTTCGGCGATCTCATCGAGGGGGCCAAGCAAGATGGGCTGAATCAGGCCGATGCGCTCGGCGCGCCGCGCCGCCTCGACGACCCGGGGATCGTGGCCGTCGGGGAAGACCACCCGGCATGGGGGCGCGTCGAGGTCCAAGAATAGATCAAATAAGCCGCGTTTTTTTATGGTCATGAAAGTCTCGCTCAGTTTGATGTTTAGAGATGTCGCGCTTTTGATCGCGTCGCCATCGGATAAAAACTGCGGCACAAACTCCCATAAAAATCGCTCACCGTTGCGCATGCCATCTCGACCCGCCGGCATCGAGGAGCCGGTGTGAGACCCTGCGCGCTCGCCCTAAAACGAGGGCATCACGGCAAAGCTATTGAGAGGAAAAGATTCCCGAATACTTACTGCTTGGGTGCCGATATTTAGGCCAGATTTCCTCTCAAAGATCAAGGGCGATTTCGAGCGTGCAGGGCAAGACGCACTGAAGCCCGAGCGCGAAATTCACCCCGTTCCAAAGGTGAATCGCTTAAAAAGCGCGCGATTTTGGTCGGTTTGGTTGACGAACTCGCGTCCTTCGTGTTTAGGTGCCGCGCTTGGTGACGACGGAGTCTCAGAAGACCCCTTGAGCTCGTCGCTGCAGGCGTGTCGGTGAAGAATCCGAGGCGTGTCGAAATAGGCGGCGTTAAACTGTTGTTTCCTGCGTGTGTAACGCATACGGGGTCGACATAGGTTTTGACGAGAGTCAGAGCAATTTATAGAAATTGTGCCGATTATTAATAAAGTAAAGCACTCATCCGAAATGCGATGAGGGTAAGGAAGAGGAAATTATGCCAAAAAGAACATATCAGCCGAGTCGTACAAAGCGTCGTAATACACACGGATTTCGCGCCCGTATGGCCACCGTGGGCGGGCGCAATGTGCTCAAGCGTCGCCGTAATAAGGGACGTAAACTGCTTTCGGTGAAGAAGTTCAGCAAGAAATCCCGACGCAGATAGTCCCCGTAGAATCGCGGAGTACCCGTTTAAATGAGTATGCCTGAGCGCCCCAAGGATTCTGCCTCGATCGGTGTATTCCAGAAGGACGCGCGCTTGCGAAAGGCCGAAAGGTTGCGCAAACGCCCGGAATTCCTGGCTACCCAACGCAAGGGGAAACGGCGCTCAGGCGCTCATTTTATTGTTTATGGGCGCCCCACGCGAAACGATTTCTCCCGCCTGGGCGTCACCGCGAGTCGAAAGGTTGGCGGGGCGACCGTGCGCAACTGGTGGAAGCGTCGGGTGCGCGAGATCTTCCGGCTTCATAAGGTCGACATCCCGCTGGGAATGGACTTTGTGGTGATCGTGAAGGCCTCCGG
>Ga0209075_1004430_pt1 | contig 11261 bp, 9 predicted proteins | sample Stecom2011_FD_187523 | JGI IMG/M metagenome (GOLD analysis project Ga0209075, IMG submission 187523) | Agricultural soil microbial communities from Utah to study Nitrogen management - Steer compost 2011 (SPAdes) (version 2) | ecosystem: Environmental > Terrestrial > Soil > Agricultural land...
CCTGCTCCGATATTGGTACGGTCAATATATGCTGAAGTGGTACCTTCACAAATGTTGGTTGTGGAGATAGTCCATCCAGGCACATTTACTGCATCTGTCAGCGTACCATTTAATGTCTTAAACGTTGTCCAAGTAGCCGGGATACCACCTTCAAAGTCCTCTACGAACTGGCCATACCCCCTACTCGTGAACAACAGAATAAACATTGTTGATAAGAGTAAAAATCTTTTCATAAGATTAGAAATTAATGGTTAGGTTTTTTATTAGCCCCAAATTTATTCTTTTTTTTTTCATAAACATAACTTGAGTGATGATTTTTTCAATTTTAACCATTTTTAGTGCAGGATTGAAAATTTAAAGTTCATAATTTATTATATTAGTTTAGTAAAGAAAAGCGAAGCATTAAATAAAGTTTTTTATTTATATTTGTGAATTAATCTCAATACTAAATGTTAGACGATATCATAGCTGCGATTCCTCTGGGAATTTTGCTGAGTTTTTTAATTGGTCCTGTTTTTTTTGTACTTCTTGAAACTAGTGTAACAAAAGGCTTTCGTGCAGCTTTGGTGTTTGATATAGGTGTTATTTTAGCAGACCTATTCTTTATACTAATAGCCTATTTTAGCAGTTACCGTATCATAGAAAGTGTAAAAGATCAACCGGCTCTTTTTATCTTCGGTGGATTGATTATGTTTACATATGGAATTATCTCATATGTAAAGGTCAGGAAGCTAAAAACTCTATCTGAAGAAAGATATCAAATTGAGGTTTGCAAAAAGAATTATTGGAATCTATTAGGAAAAGGTTTTTTATTGAACTTCGTTAATATAGGAGTTCTGGGTTTTTGGTTAATGATATTGATTACTATCGGGCCCAAAATGCAAATGCAAACCTCTCGTATTACCACTTTCTTTTCAACCTTACTACTCACCTATTTATTAGTAGATATTGGCAAAATACTACTCGCTAAACAACTCAAGAACAAGCTAACCTTCAATAAAATCAACAAGATTAAGAAAGTTACCTGTCTTATCTTAATGATTTTTGGGCTTGTTATCATGCTCCAAGGATGGTTTCCTTCTGAAAGAAAAATGGTGAAAAATGCCTTAGAACGAATAGAGTCTCATTAAGCATCATTCCTTAAGTTATTTAAAACCCCGTTGTCTTTTGGCTTCGAAGATTAGAATAGAAGCTGCTACGGAGACATTCATCGAATCGATTTCGCCTTGCATCGGGATAATGATGTTTTTGGCAGACTGTTCTCTAAAAGTAGATGTGACTCCGGTTGCTTCTGTACCCACTACTAGAGCTGTTGGCTGAGTATAATCTTGAGTGTGGTAATAGACCGCATCTTGCAGAGTCGCACTATAAATAGCAACACCTTTACTTTTCAAGAAATCTATTACCTGCCGGGTTGTCCCGACTGCAATTTTATTAGTAAACAGGCAACCTACACTGGCACGAATAATATTTGGATTAAACATATCCGATTTTGGGTTAGCTATCAAAACGGCATCCAAATTAGCTGCATCTGCAGTTCTAAGAATCGCTCCCAGATTTCCCGGTTTTTCGAGGCCTTCTGCCACTAAGATAAGCGGATTATCGGACAACTTTAAGTCTTCTAACCGCAAAGGTTTGGTGATAGCAATTGCCAGAACACCTTCTGTGGTATCTCTGTAAGCCATTTTTTTGTAGATTTCACTAGAGATTTCAACAATTTCTATGTGTTTCGGCACGAGATTTCTAACCTCTGATTCAGAGATAATGTCTGCAGTAAACAAAACTGTTTTTAGCTGATAACCTCCTTTAAGAGCTAGCGAAATTTCACGGACTCCTTCTATCAAAAAGGTTTCGGTTTGCTTGCGAAGTTTAGATTTGGCTTGTAGTTGAACCAAATGCTTTATGAGCGGATTTTGAAGGCTTTCTATTTTTTTCAAAATAATATTTTTGAATGGCAAATATACAAATTTCACTGTTTTCCTTTCTGCTTTTCAACTTTTGTCATTCAAGTGAAAAGATTTACCTTTGCCTGAAATCTTTTTTTGATGCGAAACACGGCTTTATTTGTTTGTTTGCTATTTCCCTTTCTTCTTTTAGCTCAAAAAAGAACGGCTAATCCTAATTCTTTGCAAAGAAACGGAGGCCCTACCATCATCAATGACTCGTTGCGAACTTCTCAATTCGGAGAGGGTTCAACTTCAAATATCACTCCCGAAGCCCCTATCGACTGGTATAAGATTATCTCTATCACAAGAGATTCCATAGCTATGGATACAGCTCTTTCTATCAAACAAGAGTATAAATTCAACTACTTACGTAAAGACCTTTTCGGACTATTGCCTTTGCCTAACGAAGGTCAAACCTACAACCAACTCGATTTCGGTTTAACCAGCTTTAAACCTTATCCGGAAATGGGTTTTAAGGCAAAACATTTTGCTTATCTCGAAATCGAAGATATCAAATATTACCATGTCCCTACTCCGATGACAGATTTACATTACAAAACTGTGATGGAACAAGGGCAAATGCTAGATGCTTTCATTACTATTAACACTTCCGAAAGGCTAAACTTTTCAGTAGCTTATAAAGGTATTCGCTCACTGGGTAAATATATCAACTCTTTGTCTAGCAACGGGAATTTTCGCTTTACGACCAGTTATAAATCGAATCAAAATCGTTACTTACTAAACCTCCACATAACTTCTCAAGATTTTGAAAATCAAGAAAATGGAGGAATTACCAACATAGAGGATTTCGAAAGTGGTGAAGCCCTTTATACAGACCGAGCAAGGTTGGATGTATTTTACAGAGACGCCACTTCGTTCTTGAAAGGAGATCGCTTCTTTTTAGACCATTCGTTTCGTATCAACAAAGAAGAACAACAGAACAATTTGGCTCTTACACATCAATTTTACTACGAGTCTAAAGAATTTGAATTCTATCAAGAAACTCCATCTCAACGTTTAGGAGCTTCATATGTGTCGGGAAGGATCTCAGATCGAACTGATTACAATCGTTTGTACAACCGTATCGGAGCGATGTATAAAAACCAAACCTTAGGAGACTTTATGGTCTTTGCAGACGATTTCCGATACAATTATTATTATAATCGTGCTACACTTAATGACGGTAATATTACTATTCCGAATAAGTTAAAAGAATCTATCAACACTATCGGAGGAGAATATACTTATTACAAAAACAAATGGAAAGGTACTTTCTTGTATTCTCGTTCGCTTTCGAATCAAGATTTATCTAACTTAGACGTTTTGGCTCGATATACAATAAATCAGGACAATACGTTGAAATTCAATTACCAGAACATCAATAAGTTACCTGACTTAGTATACAATTTATACCAAAGTGATTATGTTTCTTATAATTGGTCACACAACTTTAAAAACCAAAAAATCAACAATCTAGAGGTTGAAGCTGATTTGAAATGGTTTAGTGCTTCGGCTCAATTTTCGACCATCAACGACTACCTTTATTTTTCGAATGACGCTCTCGATGACAAACTCATCACCACTCCAAAGCAATACGACAAAACGATAAATTACATGAGTGTAAAACTCTCTAAAGAGTTTCGTGTAGGAAAATTTGCTTTGGATAACACGGTTTTGTATCAGCAGGTATCTCAAGATGATGACATTCTGAACGTTCCGAAATTCGTAGCTCGACATACGTTGTATTTTTCTGATCACGTATTCAAGAAAGCGATGTTTTTGCAAACCGGATTTTCGGTAAATTATTTCACTAACTACTATGCGAATGATTACAATCCGCTCATTGGGGAATTTTACGTTCAGAACCAGAGAGAGATTGGAAACTTCCCTGTAATAGACTTTTTTATTAACGCAAAAGTTTCAACCGCTCGAATTTTCTTGAAAGCGGAGCACTTCAACTCGAGTTTTACAGGATACAACTTTTACTCTACTCCAAATCAACCTTACAGAGATTTTATTATTCGTTTTGGGATAGCTTGGAACTTTTTTTCGTAATTTTGAGGAAAACCAAAACTTATGAAAAGATTTTTTATCCCTTTAGCATGTCTTGTTTTTTCTATTAGTTCGTGTAAGAAAGAAGAAAAAATAGACGAAAGCCTCTCTACATCTGCAGAAACAGAAGTGGTCGATCATCATAACTCTCGAAACTCGCTGGATTGGGCAGGAACTTATGTAGGAACTTTGCCTTGTGCGGATTGCCCAGGAATTCAAACTACTATTTTTCTATTCGAAAGTGGAGATTTCGAAATAGAAGAAAATTATTTGGAAAGATCTTTTATGAGACAAGACAAAGGTACTTTTGAGTGGAACGATGCCGGAGATGTCATCACGCTTCGCGGAATAGAAGATTCAAATCCAAGACTCTTCAAAGTAGCAGAAAATCAAATCATACAGCTTGATATAGAAGGCAAGCCAATCACGGGCAATTTGGCAGAAGCTTTTATTCTGAGAAAAAAATAAACTGTGGTTCTATTCCACTATCTTAAAAAGACAAACTTTGCTTTTAACGCTCTCATGAAACTACCCTCTCTCACTCATTTGAATTTTTTTTGTTTTGTGGTTCTTTCTTGTTTCCACCTTTCTTCTATTTATGGTCAAAATGCTGAGAACCCTTATATAAAATCTACGGATTCCTTATATCATCTGCTCAAAAAAGCAGAGAAAGTAAATGAAGAGCAATTCCGTCAGGCACGAATGCTCATTTATGAAATGAGCGATAATGCCTTTTATCAAGATGCTGAAAAATATATTTTCCTATTCCAAAATATCGTTGAGGAAAAAGGTACAAAAAAAGAGATTGGTGACTTTTATCACAACCTTGGGTACAATTACAAAATTTGGGGGCAATATGACAAGGCTATTGAAGCTTATGAAAAGACATTAGAGATCAGAACCGAGACTAATGACAAAAAAGCCATGTCATCGGTTTTAAATAATCTTGGGAATATTTATTACGACAGAGGTCAATATAGCTTAGCGATAGACTGTTACCGAAAAAATGTACTCGTTTTACAAGAATTAGGAGATGATACTCGTATTGCCTTGGCTCTTTCGGGGATTGGGAATGTATTAAGTGACCAAAAACGCTATGATGAGGCTCTACAAAATTACAAACAGGTTCTTGCCATCAGTACAAAAATCAAAGACACTTCTCGGTTAGCTTCGGTTCATACTAATATTGGAGAAATAAAATTTATCCTCAAAGATTACGACAATGCTCTGAAATACTTTCAGAAATCTTTGCGATATGCAGAGGCTATTGATTATGACTATCTTAAGGGCTATGCTCTGACAGGTATGGGTTCAGTTTACCTAGAAAAAGGCAACTACCAAGAGGCTGAAAAGTATCTTCAAAGAGGTCTTGAAATAAGACTTAAGCTTCAGACTCCCATTGAAATTGTCCTTTCCCAAATTGAGTTGGCTCGTTTATTTAAACGTACTGGAAAAGTCAACGAAGCAATAGAATTAGCTAGTAATGCTCTTCGATTGAGTAAAGAAATTCCTTTTTTAAAAGGAGAAATGATAGCTTCTGAACTTCTATCTCTAGGCTTCGAAAAAAAAGAGAATTACAAAGAAGCGCTTAATTTTTACAAAAACTTCAAAACTTCCAACGATAGTCTCTTTAGCCTTGAAGAAAGAAAGACCATAGACGAATACCAAACTCAGATTCGTATCGAAAAAGAAACGTATGACCTGAAAATCAAGCAATCTCAACAACGTGCTTTCTATAATCTGTTATTGATAAGTTTGGGATTAGTTTTGTTAGGAATTACGATTTGGTTTTTCCGATCCAAAAAACGTCAGAAAAAACAAACCGAAATGCTAATCAAACAAAAAGAGATAGAGGCGGAACGTCAAATCCTCTATTCTACTCAAAAAGAGCGTCGCAGGATCTCTCAAGACATGCATGATGACTTAGGGACCAGCCTTTCGGGGTTGCACATTTATAGTGAGATCTTGACCAACAAAGCTCCTGAAGGCTCTAAAGAAGAGCACCTCAAATTAGTCGAAATGACTAAAGAAATCACGCAGAAAGTTCGCGATATTGTTTGGACACTGAACAACGAAAATGACAGTTTGAATAACCTTGTGAATTATTGTTCTCATTATGCTGAAAATTTATTTGACAACTTTTCTATCAAACTGAAAGTGAAATTCAAAACTGAAATTCCTTCTATTTCGGTAAACGGACAAATGAGAAAAGAGCTGTTTTTATGTATAAAAGAAGCTTTAAACAATGTTTTAAAACATTCAGAAGCCACTCAAGTAGACCTTAGTTTTGCTTATCAGAACGAAATCTTTTCTATCACTATATCTGATAACGGAAAAGGTATAGACACTAACAAAAAACACACCGGTAACGGGCTTAACAACATGAAAAGCCGCATGCAATCTATTGGTGGTCAATTTACTATCCAATCAAAAAAGGGCACAAAAATCATCATTGAAGTGAAAATCGCCCAAACGGGTGACTAGAAAAAATAAAAAAGCATTTACTTTTGTGTGCTTCAAAAACCAGTTTTTATGCAGGACAATCAATTCATTACCGTTACCATACTAGAAGACGAGAAGAACTTCAGAGAGAGTGCTGCTTTACTACTTAATAGTTCTGATGATATCAGATGTATTAAGGCATATGATGGGTTATCTGCATTTTTAAAGGATTTCAAAAACGTTTCTCCTGATATTTTCTGGCTAGATCTCAATCTATTGGATGGTTCCGGAATAGAAGCCCTACAACAAATTAAGACTCAAAATCCGAACGCTTTATGTCTAATTTGCAGCTTCTTTGACAACGAAGAAAAAATTTTTGAAGCCTTAAAAAACGGAGCTGACGGCTACCTCATCAAAGGTGAAAAAAGCGAGCGAATTTTGGAATCCATCAGAGAACTATATGATGGCGGGGCTCCAATGAGTCGAGTGATAGCGAAAAAAGTACTCTCTTATTTTAACTCCAAGCCGAAATCGGTTGTGACTTCGTTACAAGAGCAAGGGCTTTCGAAGCGAGAAATCGAAATTCTTCATGAATTGTCAAAAGGACTATCATATAACGAAATCGCAGAAGCAACTTCGGTTAGCCTAAACACTATCAAAAGTCATCTTCACCGTATTTACACAAAACTACACGTAAGTAGTAAAACCGAAGCGGTGATAAAATTCATGAATCAATCCAAAGGACTATAACTTCTTAACAGTCTGCAATATTTACCGCTACAGCTAAACCTCCTTCCGAAGTTTCTTTGTATTTGTGATTCATATCTTGAGCGGTTTGCCACATAGTTTCGATTACTTTGTCGAGTGGTACTTTTACGTTTTTAGCATCTGTTTCTAAGGCTAATTCGGCAGCATTAATGGCTTTGATGGCGCCCATTGTATTTCGTTCAATACACGGGATTTGAACTAAACCTCCAATCGGGTCACATGTAAGTCCCAGATGGTGTTCCATAGCGATTTCGGCGGCAGCTGTAACTTGTTCCGGGGTTCCTCCCATAAGCTCACACAACGCCCCTGCAGCCATAGCTGACGACACTCCGATTTCTGCTTGACAACCTCCCATAGCTGCTGAGATGGTTGCTCCTCTTTTGAAAATACTTCCGATAACTCCGGCTACTTTTAAGAATTGTTCTGCTTCTTTATTGCCTGCTTGATGATTTTCAATAACCATATAATACATCAATACTGCTGGAATTACTCCCGCACTCCCGTTTGTCGGAGCGGTAACTACACGGCCTAAAGAAGCATTTACTTCGTTTACTGACAGGGCAAAGCAGCTTACCCATTTCAAAATCTGGCGGAATTTCACTTCTGTTTTTCGGATAGAGGTAATCCATTCTTGAGGATTGTTGTACGGAACGTCTCCTTTGAGGTTCTGATACATATCAAAAGCTCGACGCCTTACGTTTAACCCTCCGGGGAGGATACCTTCTGTATGACAACCAATGTAGATGCATTCTAACATCGTATTCCAAATTCTAAGGAGCTCTTTGCTGATTTGCTCTTCTGAGCGGAATACTTTTTCGTTTTCGGTTACGATTTCGGATATCTTTTTGTTTTCCGACAAAGCACTTTTCAAAAGTTCTTCTGCTGTATTTACAGCATAAGGAACAGACTTCATATCTTTAGCTTCACTACTACTCTCCTCTCCTTCTTTCACAACAAATCCACCCCCCACAGAATAAAAAGTGGAAGTATATTCTGTTTTGTCTGAAGTGTGTGCCTTAAAGATTAATCCGTTGGCGTGATAAGGTAAGAAAGTTTTATGAAAGACTATGTCTTTTTCTACAGAAAAAACAATCGGCTTTGCGCCACCTAGCATAAGTTTATTGTTATCTCTAATAGTTTGTATAATCGATTCGATATTTTCTACGGGAACATATTCCGGATCTGCACCGCTAAGTCCTAGCATCACGGCTAAGTCTGTAGCGTGACCTTTTCCCGTAAGGGAAAGAGAACCATAAAGCTCTATAGTTACTTTTTCGGTTTTATCAAATAAGTTCTGAGAGCGAAGTTCTTTCAAAAAAATCTCTGCAGCCCTCCAAGGACCTAAAGTGTGTGAACTTGAAGGTCCTACACCAATTTTAAGCATATCAAAAACCGAGATGTATTCCATAGATATTTTCCGTATTTATAAAAGCAAAGATAAACAAACCTTTTGATATAAAAATTTCCGGCAGCAGATTACGAATTTGTGACTACACATCACAAATCAAACATTCAAAAACCTGGAAACCAACGGCTTGTTTTTTTAAGGCACAAACATAAATCGATTTCTGTTTATTTTCCCTAAATTTGTGCAGTTTTTATTTAACTGAAAAATTATGTCAGATACTACAGAAAGATTAGAATGTGTTATTATAGGCTCTGGGCCTGCAGGATATACTGCTGCTATTTATGCAGCAAGAGCAGATATGAAACCGGTTGTTTATACGGGAATGGAACCCGGAGGACAACTTACAACAACTACAGAAGTAGATAATTTTCCGGGATATCCTGAGGGAGTAGATGGTCCTACGATGATGATTCAACTTCAACAACAAGCAGAACGTTTCGGTACTCAAGTTCGCATCGGGATGGTAACCAAAGCAGAGTTCAGCCAAGAAGTAGGAGGAATTCATAAATTAACCATAGACGATTCAAAAGTTATCGAAGCAAAAACAGTAATTATTGCTACGGGAGCTTCTGCAAAATACTTAGGTCTTCCTAGCGAAGAAAAGCTAAAAGGCGGAGGAGTTTCTGCATGTGCAGTTTGCGACGGATTTTTCTACAGAAATCAAGAAGTAGCTATCGTAGGAGCCGGAGATACTGCTGCAGAAGAAGCTACCTATTTGGCTAAAATTTGCTCAAAAGTGACTATGCTTGTCAGAAGAGATGAAATGAGAGCTTCTAAAGCCATGCAACACAGAGTATTCAACACTCCAAATATTGAAGTCATGTATAACACTGAAGTTGACGAAGTTTTAGGAGATACTGTAGTTGAGGGTATTAGAGTTGTGAATAACCTAACGGGAGAGAAAAAAGAAATCAAAGTAACCGGACTTTTCGTAGCTATCGGACATACTCCTAATACAACTGTGTTCAAAGGTCAAATCGACATGGACGAAACGGGATATATTATTACTAAAGGAAAATCTACTCACACCAATATTCCCGGAGTTTTTGCTGCGGGTGACGTTCAAGACAAAGACTATCGCCAAGCGATTACGGCTGCAGGAAGCGGTTGTATGGCTGCATTGGATGCAGAGCGTTATTTAACTTCTTTAGAATAAAATATTTAATTTTACATCAAACAAACCCTTCTCGAGAATGTTAAAATTTCGGGAAGGGTTGCTTTTTTAAATTTTATTTTTTTACATTTGAATAAATTAATTCAAATTTAACACTTGCCTATGCAATAAAATTACTTTTTAGACATACAAAATTTAGGTACCAACCATCTAAAGAGTTAATTTTATGGGAACAAGTGTTGTGCTTTCTGACGCTGTATTGGTCAGTAACTACATTAAAGGTGATGAGAGTGCATTAGCCACACTTATCAAAAGACATCAATCCAAAATTTACGGTTTTATCTATTCCAAAGTTGGAGATAGAGACATTGCGGAGGATATTTTCCAAGATACCTTCATTAAGGTAATTCGTACCCTCAAATCGGATTCTTATAACGAGGAGGGAAAATTCTTACCGTGGGTGATGCGAATTTCCCATAATCTGGTAGTGGATTACTTTAGGAACAATAAAAAAATGCCTGTCAAAAGGGATACAGATGAGTATTCTGTGTTTTCTATTATGACAGATGACAGCCCGAATATTGAAAGACAGCTCATTGACTTTCAGATTGAAAAAGACCTAAAAAAAGTAATCAATGAATTACCAGAAGATCAAAAAGAGGTTCTTATGATGAGGATTTATCAGGATTTATCTTTTAAAGAAATTTCCGAACTAACCGGTGTGAGTATCAATACTGCGTTGGGGAGAATGCGGTATGCTTTATTGAATTTAAGGAAAATCATTGAAAAGAAGAAAATTATTTTGACTCACTAACAATAATTTAAGTACAGTTTCGTTTATAAAGTAAAAAACTTTATTATATGGCGGAACTCTACTCTAAAAATCAAGTCAAAAGATCAAAAATGACCCCAAAAAAAGAAACAATTTCTTTTTTGCTGCAGTACTCCAAATCCCTTAAAGTTTATAAAACAAAAATGGGAATGGTTGAATTCATAATAAATTAAATTTTTAAAGTTTGGTAAGAGAAAAGTCGGTATTTAACCGACTTTTCTTGTTTATAAAAAATCTTTTGCTTTTTGTGGCGATAAAGTAAAAAAACTAACTTTGCCTCCTATGAATAAAAACGATATACAAATAGCCAAAAATCTCTTAGCTCAAAAGCAAAAGATTGTGGTCATTCCTCATAGAAATCCTGATGGTGATGCTATGGGATCCACCTTAGGATTAAGTATTTTTCTTAAACAAATAGGTCACGAAGTTTATGTGATTTCGCCTAATGAATTTCCTGATTTTCTGGCTTGGATGCCCGAAGCTGCACAAGTAGTTATTTTCGAAAAAAACATAGAAAAAGCTAAACAGCTCTTAGCTGAAGCTTCCTTAGTTTTTACACTAGATTTCAATGCCCTACACCGAACAGGTGAGTTGATGGAGGAGACTCTAAAAGAGCTTTCTGTACCCTTTTTGATGATTGATCATCACGAAAAGCCCGATGATTATGCTACTTATATTTTTTCAGACATACATTACGGC
>Ga0209075_1004431_pt1 | contig 11259 bp, 11 predicted proteins | sample Stecom2011_FD_187523 | JGI IMG/M metagenome (GOLD analysis project Ga0209075, IMG submission 187523) | Agricultural soil microbial communities from Utah to study Nitrogen management - Steer compost 2011 (SPAdes) (version 2) | ecosystem: Environmental > Terrestrial > Soil > Agricultural land...
TTTTTCACTCGATCAAGTTCAGCCTGGTCAGTACCTGCAACTGTTTCCGCATCGGCTTTATAAATAGAAGGTCCAAGTCCAATGACCACTTTGGTAAGTAAATCCATATCGGGAGTTACTTTTACTTTGTCTTTTAGGTCTGCTGCATATTTAGCAATCATTTCATCTCTTTTACTCATAATATTGTGTTTAGGTTAAACAAGAGGTTAGATATATATTGTATCAAAGCTAAACATTTTTTTCTAAACTCCTAAGTTTTTTTAACGAAGTTTTATTTTTAATTGAATGTAAAGAATTCCCTATTTGTGAAGTTAGAATAGTTTTAGTATTTGTACTGAATTATACCGTTGTACAATTGGTAATAAAGAATAAATCACTGAATATCAGTTACTTTGTTTTTATTAGAAAGTGAAATATGAGTAAATATGAACGACCATTAGTCTGATAACAGCTTTTTTTATAACTTTGAAGTCCTAATTTATTGTATAAAATTATTTTAAATGAAAAAGATTCTGACCTTAGTTTTTCTTCTACCTCTATTGAGTTGTGTTGAATTACAGCAAATAGCAGGAGACGTAGCAAGTTCCAATACCACTTTAGACATTAGCCAAGGGCTTAAAGAGGCACTCAATAAAGGAATTTCGCAACAAGTGACTAAACTGACAGCTACCGACGGTTTTTTTAAAAATGAAATGGTAAAAATCTTGTTGCCTGAAGAACTACAAAAGGTAGATAAAACACTTCGTGATATAGGACTTTCATCTCTGGCTGATGAAGGACTGAAAGTGTTGAACAGAGCGGCTGAAGATGCTGTAAAAGAAGCTACACCTATATTTGTAAATGCCATCAAAGAAATGACTTTTAATGATGCTCGTACTATCTTGATGGGGGCTGATAATGCAGCTACCACTTACTTGCAAAATACAACTACCAATGCATTGTACACCAGATTCAGCCCGGTCGTAAGCAATTCGTTGAGCAAAGTAGGAGCTGACAAAGTATGGACGGATATTATTAATAGATACAATAAAGTTCCGTTAGTAAAGAAAGTTAACCCTGATCTTACCGACTATGTTACTAATCAGGCAATGCAAGGTGTATTTACGATGGTTGCCGTTGAAGAAAAAAATATACGAACCAACGTAAGCGCTAGGACATCTGACACACTCAGACGGGTGTTTGCTTTGCAGGACAATAAGTAATAGTAATTTTAAGTGTTTTCAGAACCTACTCATACCCACAAAAATAAAGCTGTAAAGACGATATACTTTAGTATTTTCGGGAATCTGATATTAGCAGTAATTAAATACATAGCAGGTGTCTTCGGAAATTCGTATGCACTTATAGCAGATGCTATTGAGTCAGCTACTGATACTTTTTCTTCTGTTCTGGTCTTATTTGGGCTGAAGTATGCTAATCGCCCTGCTGATGAAAACCATCCGTACGGACACGGACGGATAGAACCTCTGATTACTTTTTTTGTGGTTGGATTCTTGATTGTGTCGGCTGTTTTTATAGCAAAAGAGAGTATTGAAAACATTCAGAATCCGCATGAGCCTCCAAAAGCTTGGACACTGATTGTTCTGGGGATTATTATATTATGGAAAGAGCTATCGTATCAGTTTGTTATCAAAAGGAGTAAAGAAACCAATTCATCTTCGCTCAAAGCAGATGCCTGGCATCATCGAAGCGACGCTATAACCTCAGTGGCAGCATTTATTGGTATTACGGTTGCCTTGGTGGCAGGAGAGGGGTTTGAATCAGCTGATGATTGGGCTGCTTTGTTTGCTTCCGGATTCATTTTATACAACTGTTATCATATTTTTCGACCTGCTTTAGGCGAAATTATGGATGAGAATACGCACCACGATCTGATTGAACTTATTCGAAAAAAATCTGTTGAGGTTCGCGGAGTGATTGGTACCGAAAAATGTTTTGTTCGAAAAATAGGAATGAAGTTTCAGGTAGATTTACACGCTGTGGTAGATGCCGATATTTCTGTTCGAGAAGGACATGAAATCTCTCATAGACTGAAAGATTATTTACTTTATGAGATTCCCGAAATAGCCGATGTTTTAATACATATTGAACCGAGTTGCGAAGAATGTGAATAGCGTAACACAAAAAAGGAATATCTATGGAAAAAGTTTTTGAATTTCTGAAACAGGTAAAAGAAAACAATAATCGGGAATGGTTTGCTCAAAACAAATCAAGTTATGAATTGATTGCCAAAGCAAACAAAAGCTTTTTCAATCAAATTTATACTGAGTTTCAAAAACATGATAGTTTAGAAGGCTTTCACATTTTTAGGATTTATAAAGACGTTCGTTTCTCGAAAGACAAATCACCTTATAAAACTAATTTTGGAGCGTCGTATTCCAGGACAAAACCAAATCTTAGAGGAGGCTATTATATTCATTTAGAACCCGGGAATAGTTTTGTTGGAGGAGGTTTCTGGAACCCGAATACCGAAGATCTGTTGCGTATCCGCAAAGAGTTTGAAATGGATACCACCGAAATCAACCGCATCATGTCGGACCAGGTTTTCATGAACTATTTCGGAACCATAAAAGGGGAGGATGGAGTAAAAACTGCTCCGAGAGGATTTGATAAAAATCATCCCGACATCGATTTGATTAAGAAAAAACAGTTTGTAGTGATGCGGAAATTTTCCGATAAAGAGGTTTATTCTGATGATTTATCGAAACAAGTAATCACTACATTTTTGGCCATGCGACCTTTTTTTGATTATATGAGTGAAGTGCTTACTACGGATTTGAACGGAGAGTCATTGTTTTAAACTTCAAAAAAGAAAAGCACCCTATTGTCTTGAAAAGGGTGCCTTTCTAACCTAAAATAAAAAAAGTAAGCTTTTAGTTTAGTGTTTTTTCCAGAATTTGTGCATTCGGAAATAAAATATTATTTTCTAAGTGAATGTGTTTGTGTAAATCCTGTTCAAATTCTTGGAGCATCAAAAATGCAGTTCGATAGGTACTACAACCGTCTGCTGGAGGGTTGTAATTGTCTGTTAATCGAGCTATTTCTCTAAAACGTTCCCCTTCTGCATCGTGTTCGTGTTTCATCATTTCGATTGGGTTGTCTACCGTCCCGAAATGAGGTCGTTCGACAGGACGGTCTGTGATTCTAGCCGTTACCATCTTTCTGATAAACGGAAAAAGTATGAGTTCTTCCTTTTTTAGATGTGCTGCCAAATCTTGAGCAGACTCGCTGAATAAGCGGTTCACTTCAAACAGTTCTGGATGTCTCCCTCCGTGTACTTTGCATAGTTTATCAAGAAAAGCCAACAATACAGGTGTTTTTTCTTCGATATATCTGTGATGTGTTTTCTCTACATAATCGGCCAATAAATCAAGCGGCCATGATTTAAAGTCTATAGAAGAGCCTTCTTTTTTTTGTAGAATTTCTTCTAAGTCTCGTTGTAAATCAGAGGCTTTCAATGTTTTTTTCTCACTTACTTCCTCTAATGTACGATGCCCTCTGCAACAAAAGTCAATTCCCAGTTTTGAGAACAGAGCTGCAGTCCGGAAATCGTGTGCTACGATTTCTCCGATAGTTGTTTGTTCTGTGATTGTCATAATTACAAGATTTTGTTATTCAGCAATGATTACTCCTCTCATAATGGCATAATGCCCAGGGAAGGTACATAAAAACTCATAAGTTCCCGGTTGGTCAATCGTAAACTCAATTGTATCTGATTCGCCTCCTCCAATTACTTTAGTATGTGCAATAATACTTGCCGTTTCCGATGCAGGAATATATTCGTTGTCGGCTGCTACAGATGCTTTTTCGGCAAAATCTTTAAAGTCAACTCCTTGTTTTAGTATAACAAGATTGTGTCCCATTACGTTTTTAGCCATTTTCCCGTTATGTTTTAACGTAAGCACTACAGGTTCTCCGGCTGGAACTTTCAATTCGTTTTTATCAAATTGCATTTGGTCATTACTTCCGATAGAAACCGAAAAACGAGTATCTTCTACAACCAGTTCTTCGTGCTGATGGATATCAGTTGTTGGCTCGGTTGATTCGGCTTTAGACGAATTGTCTTTACAAGCTCCCAAAAAAACTAAACACGATAACATAAGACCTTTGATAAGAATACTTTTCATAATTTATAAAATTTAATATTAAACATTCGTTTTAAACTTGATGTAAAATTATTCCGTATAAACGGTTTATTTTATGACCTGAATCATAGCGGGTTAATTTAACGTTTACATAACAAATTCCAGATTCAAATACACATTTCGTCCCGTTCGGGGGATGTTGTTCCAATCTGAAAAAGTTGAGTAATAACGATCTAAAATATTTTCAACTCCGGCTTTCAAGCTTAATGTGGTTTTTTCAAACAAAAATGAATAACCGGTATTTAGTCCGAAAATAATGTAGTCATTGGTTTTGTTTTCTCCGTAAAACGGAGCATAATTAGTGTGTTTTGTATTCCCGTTGGCAATGATTTGAGAAATGAAATTTGCTTTTGAATAACTCAATACCAAGGCATAACGAAACGGGCTGATGAAAGGGAGTGCATTATTGTCACTTCCTTTTCCGTAGCTGTAAACCAATTGTGATTCCACTTTATAATGCTCTAAAAAATGATATTCTATCGTATAATCGGCTGAGAGAATTGTTGCATAATCCAAGGCTGAATAGCGTTTTACACCTGTTGCTCCAATAGTCATCGGAAGTACCATCTGGTCCACTTTTCCTACGATATAATTCTGAATATGAAAATACGAAGCGGATAGTTTGGAGTGGAAAGTGTTGGAGTGATAATGAACCGAAGCATTTGTCTCCCATGATTTTTCGTTGGACAAATAGGGATTCCCTACATAATCATAAAAATCATTGCTGTTATAAAGATAAAAACCATAACCTTCCGAAACTGAAGGAGCACGTTCTCCATAAGCTATCCCAAAATTATAGTTCCATTTCTGTTGATTCAAAAGATAATTTCCTGAAAAACTTTTTAATAAACGGCTTTTGGTAGCATCCATTTCCGGATAAAAAATCTGAAGGCTCGACAAACCAAAATCATCTGCCACTTTATTGGAGTGAAAACCAATATTTGCCGAAAACTTCAGTTCGTTATTTTCGTTCAACCGGTACGTATCACCAAGAAATAATCCACTATAAAGCGTTCGAATATCGGGCCAAGTGTACATAAACATCAGGTTTTCGTTCGGATCGTTTGGATACATTGTCATTTCGGCTACTGATTTGTTGTAAAACGCATTGAGATTAACAGAAAATTGGTGTTTTTCATGCGTTCCTTTCACTTTTGAATACATTCCGTAGGTATCTGACCAGCCTGGCATATCCATGTGGATAGGCACATTGGGGCGTTTGGTGTCATCCATGGTGTGCGTAATGGAATTGTAATACAGCTTGGTTTCCCAATTTTCAATCGTTTCTGAAATCGGGATCAACTCGTACTTAAGCGAGGTTATCAAAGCTTCCGCAAGCGAAACATCCATCGGAAGTGCTGGGTAACCCACATCAGTTGCTTTGTCGTAGATAACCGAAGCTTCCACAAGATTTCGTTGATTTAAAAAGTAGCCAAAAGTTCCTGAAACATTGTATTTCGTAAATTGAGAAAAAGCAACTTCCTTGTTTTTTCCGGCTTTGTAGTTTCCTGCATCTCGGTACATAAAATCGGTATGGGCATAAAACAAGCTGTCGTTGTAGGCAGTAGCAACTCCGATTATTTTTTGTTGGTTATTGGTTTCGTAACCACTGATGAGTCTTCCTTTCCAACCTAGGTCATTGTTGCGAACAGTGCTTCGTTTTAAGTCCAATGCGCCACCAATTGTTGCCCCGTGGGTGTTACCTTGCTGACCCGAAACGACTTCCGCTTTAGACAAATTCGACACCTCTACATAAGAAGTAATCGGGTCCATTTTATCAGTACAAGCTCCAAAAATTCGCATTCCGTCAATGGTAATAATTGTACGTTCGGTAGCCATGTTGTTGATGAATGGTTCCCAAGCATAACCACCTCTTTTGACCATGTTTATTTTTGAGGATTTTTCTAAAAATTCATCTAAGGTCGAAAGAGATTTTACTTGCTTTTGATGTAAAGATTTCGTATTTCTGGTAATGATAATTTCATCAATAATGATGTTGTCAGAAATACTGTCGGTGTGACTTTGCTGAGAATAAGCGGTTATTCCCATAAAAATCAGCAACCAACAGGCAATTCTTTTAGGTTTCATAACTTGTTTTTTTAGAATTCCACTTCCAGATACAAACTACTCGATTCGTTTTCGGCTGTTATTTCTTCGCCTTTTAGAACTTCATTTTGCAGGTTCAAAAGCTGTAGGTTGATTTTCCAATAACCGGTCATCGTAAGCGATAATTTTCCGTGATAAAATCCATCTGATTTTTGAGTTAAATTAACGTTATTTGGCGAGCCGTGATTTCCCATACTCGGCATTCTCGGATCGATTTTTAAGGTATAATCATTCACCACCGAAAAGTTCATCATGTTTTCCATTCTAAACAACCCTGCAACCATATCGTTTATGGCAACTGTTGGAGTAGACGGCTCAATCATAGCCAAAACATAACGCACCTGGTCTGCTCCCATAAACGAAGTTACTCGTTGTTTGTCGGAAGGGTGCACTTCGATGGTTTCGGTAACGGAATACGCAGTTCCGTTGATGGAATAATCTAGGGTTAACTGCCAATATTCAGATCCGTGTGAAGCCATCTGAAAGACGATGTAGCCGTTGTAAAGAGTTTGTTTTCCTGAAGTTTTTACAATGTCAGATTTTGGGCATGAATGCTGCATTGCGGCCATATACATCATCGGATTCCAGCTCAAAGAGGCATCGGTTGCGAAGTCACCTGAGCTGTTTTCTTTAATACGAAGGGTAATCGCATTGTAGCCTTGTTCTAGGATTCCGTTTTTTGAGTACAATTCTATGGTATGGGTTGGATTGGATAATTCTTGAATTTTTGTCAAATTGCTTAATTCATTGATGTTTGTAGGGTTTGTGTCGTTGTCAGAAGAACAAGAGAAAGTGAGTATAGACACAAGGACGATTGAAAGATATTTCAAGGTTTTCATTTTTGTAAAGTTTTAATTTTAGACATAAGAGAGTAGGCTTTGATGATATTTAATCAATCAAAACCTTGTTGTTACAGGTAAATTAGGTCTAAAATATAACAGGAGGATGAAAAATGGAATCCGTAATCAGAAGCGAATATAAGTTCTGATATACCAAATGTTCTTGGGTGGTGGTTTCGTAAAGTATGGTAAGGTTAAATGCTTTGAAATCTACAAAGAACAAGTGCGAAAACTCGATTAGGGGTCTGTTATTTTTCTCGGTAGAAATTGGGTTTTCTGAATCAGCTACTTTGGAAAGTTCCTTTTTGAGATGACAGGTTCCGTTACATTCGAGTTCGGGTTCATCTCTATTCTCACAAAGTTCCGTTGAGATATAATCATAAAAAACTATGTATTCTACAATCGGAAAAACCGGTTTGAAGACAATAAATAGTGTAAATAAGAATAGGAAGCTTTTCAAGTATACAGAATGTTATGATATGGTACAAAGATAATATAATAACGGAGTTGCGTCTTATGATTTTGATCATAATGGAGAACAAAGTGAAAATTTTATAAAAGCAAATAATATGACAAATGTCATATTATAAATTCTTTTAATTCGCGAAATTTACAGCTTTAATCCTTAAAATATGAGGATTTTATTTTTTATTAACTTATGATTAAAGTCATAAAAAAACAATCAAACAAACGAGAACTTTGTCCTCAGAAAATTGATTGAAAACAGAAAACAGAAAATTAACCAAAAATCAAAGTATTATGAAAAGATTAGCAACACTTTTTTTGTTATCACTATTTTTTATTTCTTGTGGTAATAAAGAGAAATCAGAAGATTTTTCAAAATCATCATCAGAAGAACCAATGTCGACCTCTGACTATGACCCAAATAGAGGGTTAGGGAAGTACCAAAACATGGAATTGTCTCCTAATTTAGATCATCAGATGGCAGCCTTAGGAGAAGCAGCTTCAGGAACAAAATGTCTTTCTTGTCACAAACTCAACAGCGAACGTTTGGTTGGTCCAGGATGGGAAGGCGTGACCATCAGAAGAACTCCAGAATGGATTATGAACTTTATTACTGATCCTGACCCAATGATTGATGTTGACCCTGAACTTCAGGCACAGTTAGAGCTTTGTTTGGTGCGTATGCCAAATCAAAACATTTCAGATGATGAGGCTCGCCAAATTTTAGAATATATGCGTCAGAATGACGGAGTGCAATAAAAATAATAATTTTAATAGCAACTTAATTATTTTACTTATGAAAAACAAACTAATAAAAGCAACCCTAATCTTTTCGATTGTGACCTTCTTTGGGGCTTGTAAGCCCAAGACAACTGCTGATGCAATCAGCGGAAATGCAGCTCAAAAAGTATATGTAGCTCCAGGAGAGCATGACGAATTTTATTCATTTACCTCAGGAGGTTTCAGCGGACAGGTTGCTGTCTACGGAATTCCTTCCGGACGTTTATTGAAAGTATTACCCGTGTTTTCGCAAGATCCGGAAACGGGTTATGGATACGGTGAGGATACAAAACCGATGCTCAATACCTCACACGGATTTGTGCCTTGGGGAGATCAACACCACTTGGCAGTTTCTCAAACAGATGGCGAATATGACGGAAGATGGTTGTTTGCCAACGAAAACAACACACCTCGTGTCGCTCGTTTGGACTTGACCACTTTTACTACAGACGAAATCATCGAAATCCCTAATTCGGCAGGAAATCACTCTTCTCCGTTTGTTACAGACAACAACGAGTATGTTGTTGCCGGAACGCGTTTTAGTGTGCCTTTTGAGGACGAAGACGGTGATATTCCAATCAGTACGTATGCTGACAATTTTAGTGGAGCGATTACCTTTATTAAAGTTGATCCGCAATCAGGAAGAATGGCAATTGATTTTCAATTAAAAACACCTCCTGTAAACTATGATTTGAGCCGCACCGGAAAAGGAGCAAGTAGTGGTTGGTTCTTCTTCTCTACATACAACACAGAAAAAGCACATACGCTATTAGAAGTTAACGCTTCTCAAAACGACAAAGACTTTATCTTGGCTCTTAACTGGAAAAAGATAGCGGAGATGGTTAAAGAAGGTAAAGGAAGAAAGGTGAAAGCAGATTATGCACATAATGTGTATGACCATAATACGCATTCGGCAACCTCTACTATTTTAAACGAAGTACATGTATTGGATATTGAAGATTTAGAAGGTGTAGCCTATTACATTCCGTGTCCGAAATCTCCACACGGTGCAGATGTTGATCCAAGTGGAGAATATATCGTAGGAAGTGGAAAACTAGCTTCTTTGATTCCGGTTTTCTCTTTCTCTAAAATGATGAAAGCTATCGAAGACAAAAAATTTGATGGTGATTATGATGGAATTCCTGTACTAAACTACGAAGCAGTGCTACACGGAGAAGTTCAAAAACCAGGATTAGGACCATTACACACGGAGTTTGACGCTAACGGAAATGCTTATACTTCGTTCTTCGTATCTTCGGAGGTTGTAAAATGGAACGTGAAAACCTTAGAGGTAGTTGACAGACAGCCAACCTATTATTCTACAGGTCACTTGACCGTTGCCGGTGGAAATACTAAAAAACCTTACGGAAAATACTTAGTAGCTTGGAACAAGATTACAAAAGACCGTTACCTGCCAACAGGGCCGGAGCTTGCGCAAAGTGCTCAGTTATTTGACATTTCTGGAGAAAAAATGGAACTCTTGTTAGATTTTCCGACCATTGGTGAGCCACACTACGCACAAATTGTACCGGCTTCGCTTATTGTAGACAAACAAAAACGTATTTATGATATTAATGCGAACAATCATAAATATGTGGTTAAAAACGAAAATGATACGCGTGTAGAACGTAGCGGAAACCGTGTTGATGTGTATATGACACTTATCAGAACACACATTACTCCGGATAATATCGAAGGTATCCGTATGGGAGACGAAGTATATTTCCATATAACCAATTTGGAGCAAGATTGGGATTTACCTCACGGATTTGCTGTAATGGGTAATAACAATTCCGAAGTTCTTATTTTACCAGGAGAAACCCGAACAATGAAATGGGTGCCGACCAAAGTAGGTATTATACCAATGTATTGTACCGACTTCTGTAGTGCATTGCACCAAGAAATGCAAGGGTACATACGAGTTTCGCCTGCCGGAAGTAACACTCCGTTGCGTTACGGAACTGGTGATAACGCACCCAAAGAATAATCTTTTTTAAAAATCATAAAGAGTTGCTTTCTTTTTAGAAAGCAACTCTTTTAAAATACACAAGCCATGAAATCAGCACAAAAATCTTTGCACTCCACCACCCGAATACTGGTAGGTATAGCTGGTGCCGTGCTGTTTATTGCGTTATTTGTACCTATTTGGCAGATACAACTAACGGCTCCGCAATATCCTGAAGGGTTAGAACTCTTTATCCATGCGGACAAATTAACTGGAGACGTACAAATCATCAATGGGTTGAATCATTATATTGGAATGAAAGAATTACACAAAGATGATTTTATTGAATTCACCGTATTACCCTATATTATTGTTGCCCTGGGGTTGATTGGTCTACTCACAGCAGTAGTCAATCGCAAAGGATTGTTCTTTTTCTGGATTATCTTTTTTGCCTTATTTGGCATTTTGACGATAATTCGTTTTTATTTATGGTTGTATGATTACGGACACAATCTGGATCCTACAGCACCTATTCAAGTTCCTGGGATGAGCTATCAGCCACCAATGATTGGTTATAAAAAACTATTAAACTTTGGTGCATATTCTATTCCTGCCACAGGAGGTTGGATTATGATTGGAGCAGTTGTAATGGCCGTCTGGGCATTTTTAAAAGAAGTAAAATTTAAAAAGAAAAAAATATGAATTTAAGAGCATTGTTATCCATTTCTTTTTTTACCTTGGTATTCGTTTCTTGCAGCAAAGAACCCAAACCCATTGAGTTTGGAGTCGATAATTGCGATCATTGTATGATGAACATCAGCGATGTGCGTTATGGTGCAGAGCTAGTGACCCAAAAAGGAAGAATTTATAAGTTTGATGATATGTATTGTATGAAAGCTTTTCTAGAAGGCGAAGTCGTGGCACAAGATCAGGTACATTCGCTTTGGCTGGTCGATTTTCAGGCTACAGAACAATTGAT
>Ga0209075_1004432_pt1 | contig 11259 bp, 11 predicted proteins | sample Stecom2011_FD_187523 | JGI IMG/M metagenome (GOLD analysis project Ga0209075, IMG submission 187523) | Agricultural soil microbial communities from Utah to study Nitrogen management - Steer compost 2011 (SPAdes) (version 2) | ecosystem: Environmental > Terrestrial > Soil > Agricultural land...
CTTGTGTAGGTTTGTTTTTTAAGACTTCAGACTTAACTAATATTTTTTTTAATTTTAGACTTTTAAATAAGAACCGAAAATATAAAATATGCTATGTTTATAAGTAAGATTAAAGCTGCTTTGGGGATCTTTTTAATGTGTGTTGGGTCAGGTGTTTATGCACAGAATTTTAAAGTAGTTTTAGATCCCGGGCACGGTGGTCATGATTTTGGAGCCGTACGCGGAAATTATGTCGAAAAGAAAATTGTTTTAGATGTCGCTTTAAAAGTAGGGGATTTACTTAAAAGAGATAAGAATATAGATGTGGTGTTTACCCGGAAAACAGACGTTTTTTTAGAGTTGAGAGAACGTACTCAAGTTGCCAATCGTGAAAAAGCAGATGTTTTTATTTCGATTCATGCCAATGCCCATACGACTACATCGCCGCAGGGAACAGAAACATTTATCATGGGGGTAAGTAAAAACGCTTCAAATTTAGAAGTCGCAAAGCGGGAAAACGCTGTAATTACATTAGAAGATAATTACGAAACCCATTATGCCGGTTACGACCCCAGTCGTCCGGAATCATTGATTGGTCTGACTTTAGCACAGGAACAATTCGTTTCGCAAAGTATTGATCTGGCTTCAAAAATACAGACACGTTTTACAAACGATGCAGGCAGAAGAAACAGAGGTGTGAAACAAGCTCCTTACGTGGTCTTGTATAATGCTTTTATGCCGAGTATCTTAGTAGAATTAGGTTTTATATCTAATAAAGAGGAAGGGGCTTATCTTACTTCTGAAGCAGGTAAAAATGAATTAGCACGTTCCATTGCCAATGCCATTCTTGATTATAAAAAACAGTTTCATTCAACAAATAATAATACCTCGTCAGCCAAAACAGAAAAACCGGCAGAGCCTGTCAAAGAAAAACCGGCAGAACAGGCAAAAACATCTTCTGTAGATGCCACTAAACCGGAAGTGGTTACAAGAGAAGGTATTGTATTTAGAGTACAGATTGTAGCAAGTGGAAAAGATATCGAATTGAAACCAAGTAATTTTAATGGTTTGGATAACATTACTTCGATACAGGAAGACAAATTATACAAATATTTTTACAACGAAACAACCGATTACGACCATGCCCGAAAAGCTTTAGAGGTTGCTAAAAACAAAGGTTATACTTCTGCCTTTTTAGTAGTTTACAAAAACGGCAAGAAAATTAGTATTCAGGAAGCATTGAAATAACAATAAATAAGAAAAGTTTTGAAAATAACGAAAGAAATAAAAACAGCAATTTTGGTATTAGTATCCATTGCTTTGCTGATTTGGGGAATTATGTTTTTAAGCGGAACCAATCTGTTTAATTCCAACCGAAAGTTTTATGTGGTTTATCCCAATGTAGAAGGATTGTCAACAGCTTCTTCGGTAACAATCAATGGTTTGGTGGTTGGAAAAGTAAGCAGAATTCAGTTGCGTGAAGACGGCGAATTGTTGGTAGAACTCTTGATGACCGATCCGGTAGATGTTCCTAAATCTTCCAAAGCAGTCATTTATTCTCCAAGTTTTCTCGGCGGAAAACAAATTGCACTGCAAATCAATTATAAAGAAGCAGACTTAGCTCAAGATGGAGACTTTCTCGAAGGAGGAAATATGAGTGGATTGCTTGATGGTTTAGGTGAAAAAGCCGATCCGTTGATTCAAAAACTTGATTCCGTATTGTACAATGTGAATGTATTAATGACTTCTGTCAATCAAACCCTGAATCCTGAAGCTAAGAAAAACCTACAGGATGCTTTGGCTGAGCTAAATGCTACAATGAAAAACGCTCATCAGATTACATCAAAATTTGATCGGATTGTAAGTACCAACGAAAGCAAAATAAACAATATTGTGAGTGATTTTAATAATACCTCCAAAAACCTTTCTGCTTTTTCAGATGATTTAGATAAAATCCAGTTAGAAAAATTACAGGATATTCTGACAAAATTTGACAGTGCTGCCGCTACTTTAGATCAGATGATGAAAGATATGGACAGCGGAAAAGGCAATTTGGGGAAATTGCTGAAAGAAGAACAATTGTATCACAATCTGGAAGGAGCTACAAAAGAGCTGAATCAGTTGTTGGAAGATGTGAAGCTCAATCCGCGACGTTACATTAATATTTCTGTATTCGGCAAAAAAGCAGAGCCTTATACAGAAGGGGTAACACCTTAAGAACAAAATACAAAATCATACAAAACAAAAACAATAATTAAATTAATAACTAAATGTTAAGCAGTATCCTTTTTATAGCTTTAATCGTTGTGGGCTTTGGTTTCTTTGCTAAAAATGCCAGGAAAATCTACCGCAATATTATGCTGGGGCAATCTGTAAACCGAACAGACCGCTCATCCGAACGTTGGAAAAATATGCTTCTTGTGGCTTTTGGTCAAAAGAAGATGTTTGCCCGTCCGGTTCCGGCACTTTTGCACCTTGCAATTTATGTTGCTTTTATGATTACCCAAATCGAACTCATAGAGATTATTATAGATGGAATTTTCGGTACGCACCGCATTTTCAAAGAACCGCTTGGTGGTTTCTATACCTTTATGATCAGCCTGATCGAAATTTTATCCGTAGCGGCTTTGCTGGCAACCGTTATCTTTTTATCGAGACGTAATTTATTGAAATTACCCCGATTAAATATGAAAGAACTCCTGGGATGGCCTAAAAAAGATGCCAACCTTATTTTGATCATGGAAATCATTCTGGTGTTTTGCATTTTTACAATGAATGGTACGGATGAAGTACTTTTCAATATGGGAAAATCACATTTTGAAGGACAAGGTAGTTTCGGATTTACTGTTTCACAACATATAGGTCCGGCAATTTTTGGATCGTTGAGTGAAGGTACTTTACACGTTTTGGAACGTATCGGTTGGTGGGGACATTTTATAATGGTTCTGGCATTTTTGAACTATTTGTATTTCTCCAAACATTTGCATATTTTATTAGCGTTTCCAAATACTTATTTTGCCGACCTGAATCCGTTGGGACAATTGGACAATTTGGAGGCAGTAACCAACGAAGTAAAACTGATGATGGATCCCAATGCCGATCCATTTGCGGCTCCTGCGCCTGATGAAAATGCTGTTCCGGCAAAATTCGGAGCTTCAGATATTCAGGATTTAGACCGGGTACAGTTGTTAAGTGCTTATTCCTGTACGGAATGCGGACGGTGTACGGCAGCTTGTCCTGCAAATATTACCGGAAAGAAACTGTCTCCGCGTTTGATTATGATGAAAACGCGCGATCGTATGGAGGAAGTAGGCAGAAACATCGATGCCAACAAAGGAACGTTTGTAGATGATGGTAAAGCTTTGCTCAACGATTACATCACGCCCGAAGAATTATGGGCTTGTACCACCTGCAATGCCTGTGTGGAGGAATGTCCGGTGTTGATCAGTCCGCTTTCCATTATTATGGATATGCGCCGTTATTTAGTTATGGAGCAAAGTGCTGCACCAATGGAACTCAATACGATGATGACCAACATCGAAAACAATGGTGCTCCGTGGCAGTACAGCCAGATGGATCGATTGAACTGGAAAGACGAGAATTAATTTCCAAAAGATTATTTGTCAATTTTAATTAAAAAAACATGTCTGAGAATATATATGTACCAACAATGGCTGAAATGATGGCAAAAGGCGAACAACCCGAAGTATTGTTTTGGGTGGGATGCTCGGGGAGTTTTGACGACAGAGCCAAAAAAATCACCAAAGCTTTTGTCCGGATTTTAAACAAAGCCAACGTAAAATTTGCCGTTTTAGGAACCGAAGAAGGTTGTACGGGCGATCCGGCAAAACGTGCCGGAAACGAATTTTTGTTTCAAATGCAGGCAATGATGAACATTCAGGTTTTTGATGGATACGGCATCAATAAAATCGTAACTGCTTGTCCGCATTGTTTCAATACCATAAAAAACGAATATCCAGGATTGGGCGGTAATTATGAAATTATGCATCACACCCAATTTTTGAAATCCTTGCTTGATGAAGGCAGGCTGACCATCGAAGGAGGGCAATTCAAAGGAAAACGAATCACATTTCACGACCCTTGTTATTTAGGACGTGCCAATAAAGTTTATGAAGCTCCGCGCGATTTGATTCAGAAATTAGATGCCGAACTGGTGGAAATGAAACGTTCACGTCAAAATGGATTGTGTTGTGGAGCCGGTGGTGCACAGATGTTTAAAGAACCCGAAAAAGGAAACAAAGACATCAATATGGAACGTACGGAAGAAGCTTTGGGAATGAAACCCGATATTATAGCGGCAGGCTGTCCGTTTTGTAATACAATGTTAACCGACGGAGTGAAATTTAATCATAAAGAAGGAGATGTTCAAGTGTTGGATATTGCCGAATTAATTGCTAACGCACAAGACTTATAATTATGTTGATTCCATTTGAAGAAATGCCCAAATCATCGCGTATTTGGATTTATCAGTCCGACCGGAAATTGTCGGACGAAGAAACTGTAGAGGTGGAACGAGATGTAAAAGAATTTGTCGAAAACTGGGTAGCACACAGTACGCCGCTCAAGGCTTCGTATCAGATCAAATACAATCGTTTTATTATTTTGGCAGTAGATCAGGAATATCACCCGGCTTCGGGTTGTTCGGTTGATTCTTCGGTACGCATTATCCAGGATTTGGAAAAGCGGTTTGGTATCGATCTGTTAGATAAAATGAATGTTACTTTTAAAACAGGTGATTTCATTGCTCATAAATCTTTGCTCGATTTTAAAAAGATGGCAAAAGAAAAAGCCGTTACCGGGAAAACGATTGTTTTCAATAATTTAGTAAATACCATCGAAGAGTTTGAAGACTTTTGGGAAGTGCCTGCAGCAGAAAGCTGGCACAGCCGTTTTTTTTAAAAGTTAGGTTTATTATGATATTTTTCTAAATTCATCCTCAAATATATTTTTTGAGGATGTTTTTGTATATATTTGTTTTTATATCGCTAACCTTTTGTTTTTTAACTTATTTCGGTATGAAATGAATGTATTTCGCCTATGGTAAAGTTTTATTTAATATTAATTTGCCTTTTTTCTTTTAAAACAACAACGGCTCAAAGGTTTAAACAAGCTTATTTAATCAATGAAAAAACAGATAAGCCTGTTTCTTTTTACCCGATAAGATTACCTAAAAATCAAATGATTTACAGTGATTTAAACGGACTTTTTTATTATCCTAAAAATACTGTTTTGGAATTCAGATATCCTTTGTTTCAGTATCTTAAAATAAATTCAGAGAATTTGGGAAGCGTTTTATATTTACGGGAAAGAAAAATGGGGCTGGAAGAACTTGTTATTTATAAAGGAGAATCAATTCCTGTAAATCCCTTTTATAAAAAAGTATTTAAAGACCGGAAAGGTATTGTTCAGACAATGGCTGTTGGAACAAAAAGCGAATTGTTATCAAAGGTTATTTTCAATGAAAAGTATTATAACAGAAAAGTAAAAACGGTTACTTTTCGATTGATAAATGAAACAGATGAGTATAAAAATGCTGATTCTTACATTCGTTTAAATGTTTACAATATTAATAAAAAACTGATTTACAGTTCAAATCCCATTAAAATAGATGCCTCGAAAACTATTGAAGTCAACCACGAACTGGAAAGCGACGTTTTTATAGATTTGATAGGTATGTATTTTGGAATTGAAATTATTGGTTTAATCAATCAGGATGGAGGTTTTCATCCAACTGGTAGACCCTATCTGAATGTAAGTATGTTTAATAAAAACTTTGACGATTATCAGGCAGAACATTTTATGCACATCGTCACAGATCCTTCTTTTTATAGAATCAATAACCCGAATAATTACAGGTATTTAAAAATTTTTGGTTTTGATTTGCAATAGGCCGTTACAACAAATAAAAGATGAATTTACAAACTTAAATTGTGATGAATGGAGATCATCAGTTGTTGATGAGAAACTTTTTCCAGCATTTGATTCATCCAGCCGACTTGAATGGCTACATTTTTTGCAGGTTTAAACCCCGCAGCGAAGTACAAGCGGTTTCTGTCAAAAAGTCCGTTTTTGTGCAAGGAATAATTTCCTCCGTTGATGAAAATTTCATTGTAGAATGTAGCATATAATTGTGTGCCTACTTCTTCCTTTTTAAGGATCGGAATATCTGTTCCCACTGAATACCGAAAACGTGTTTTCATATCCTGATGTTCCATAAATCGCTGTTCATACCTAAACCGGTGTTTCAGTACAGCAGATAGAATATTTTGCTGTGTACTTGCTTCCTGATACAAGCGGTGTTCTCTGAAAGGCATATCCGGTACATCCATTTTTTCGGTTTGAATAAAACCATATCCCGCAGAAAACTGAAGTTGGTTTTTCAGGTTGTATTGAAGTGCCGTGCGAAACAATGCTTGGTTCAAATCAGACAAAAGTTCGTGGTTTCGGTGTTGGTATTCGTAATGGAGTTTAAAATCGGATTGATTCAATGAAAGGTTTCCGTAATACATCATCCACCCGCCCAAATGATTGCCTGCGAATGAAATACTCGTAAAAAAGAGTCCTAAAATAAGCATTGTTTTTTTCATATATCAAAGATTATAAAGCACAAAAAAAGCTGTAATTCAAAGGAATTACAGCTTTAAATTATTTAAAAAGAATTTTAAAAACTCTTTTTTCTTGCTTCTAAAACAATAATAAACTGTAATCCAAACATAATTGCCGCCAAAACCAAATGGGCTGCTTGTGTTCCGAATGGGAAATGAATGTAATACATCAATACTCCGGTCAAAATTTCCAAGAGTAAAAGAAACATTACCCAATTGATTTTATTGTTGCCTAAATTAAGTCGTTTATTTCTTAAATAAAGATAAAGGTTTACAAAAAATATCACAAAAGAAAACGTTCGGTGGATGTAAAAAGTAGCATCCGGATTTTGCAGCCAAACCATAACATCAGTGATTCCGCTTCGGGTTTGTTCGTCGATAAATTGTCTGACTTGTGTTCCCAACCCAATTTGAATCAATGTGAAAATCAACGCAGCCCACGAAAACAAATAAAAGGTTTGGTCGTATTTAACGGTGTATTTTTTTTCTGTTTTTGCCAGTCGCATTAAATAAAGGAGTGCCGCGACATTTACTAAAGCCGCAATCATATGCGTGGTAATTTTAACCGGATTCAATACGGAATATACTACGGTTGCACCCAGCCATGCGTTGAACCCTAATAAAAACAAGACGATTCCCGCCCATAAAACAACCGGTTTTTTGTGTTTCCAGTAACTAAACGAATGAATAAACAAAATTAAACAAGCCAAACCTGCCAAAGCTCCACACAAGCGGTTGATGTATTCTACCCAGGTGTGATAAGGGTTGAAAACGGTATAATCGTGCTTGGTATATTCGTTCCAATGTGTGGCATCATAAACATCCTTTGAAGTAAAATTCTTATTGGCAACCCATAACTTTTCTTCCTTGATGATAACCTGACCTTTTTTATATTCACGGTTGGGTTCCCACAGTAATTCCTGAACATCGGTAGGAGGAATGTAATATCCAAAACACTTTGGCCAATCGGGACAACCCATTCCCGAACCCGTCATACGTACGGTAGCTCCGGCAATAATTACTAAATAAACCAAAATCAAAGAGATTTTTGCCCAACGGATGAATGATTTGTTTTCCATTTTTTATAATTTAGGATTTATGACTTTGATTCCCAGTGCTTCGGCTTTTTTAATCATAAAATGATAAGCAGCTTTGTATTCGTTGGGAATTTCGCCTTCTAAAATAGCTTCTTTGATCGCATCTTTGATCTGACCGATTTCACGGGAAGGCGGAAGATTGAAAATTTCCATCACTTCTTCGCCCGAAATAGGCGGTTGAAAATTGCGTACGTGATCGCGTTCTTCAACTTCTACAATTTTGCTGCGAACAATTTTGAAATTATTATGGTATTTTTTAAATTTTTTTGGATTTTTTGTTGTGATATCTGCTTCACATAAAGTCAATAAATTTTCAACATCTTCGCCCGCATCAAATACCAATCTTCTTACAGCTGAATCTGTTACTTTGTCTTCGGCAATTACAATGGGGCGTGAACTCATGGCTACCATTTTCTGCACAAAACGCATTTTGTGGTTTAACGGCATATGCAGACGTTGAAAAATCCGTTTGACCATTTTTCCGCCCAAAAATTCGTGTCCGTGAAACGTCCATCCGTTTTTTTTACTGAATTTTTTAGTCGGTGCTTTGCCAATATCGTGCAACAATGCCGCCCAACGGAGCCATAAATCATCAGTGTTTGGACAAATATTGTCCACGACTTCCAGCGTATGGTAAAAATTGTTTTTGTGTGTGTGACCTTCGACTTCCTCTACATTGTTTAATGCCGTTAATTCAGGCAAAATCAAATCGAGCAAACCTGTTTTATACAACAATAAGAAGCCGACAGACGGTTTTGGAGTTAACAGAATTTTATTTAATTCTTCTACAATTCGTTCTCCCGAAATGATTTTGATACGATCTGCATTTTTAGAAATTGCTTTTAAAGAATGTTCTTCAATAACGAAATTTAATTGTGTAGCAAAACGGATGGCACGCATCATACGCAGCGGATCATCGGAATAAGTAATGTCAGGATCTAAAGGTGTGCGGATGATTTTGTTTTGTAAATCATCCATTCCGTTAAAAGGATCGACTAAATGACCAAAATCTTGTTCATTTAAGGAAAAAGCTAACGCATTGATGGTAAAATCCCGACGGTTTTGATCGTCTTCCAGTGTTCCGTCTTCCACAATGGGATTGCGGCTTTCTGTTCGGTAGGATTCTTTTCTTGCACCAACAAATTCAATATCCATATCGTCGAAGCGCAACATTGCTGTTCCGTAATTTTTAAAAACCTGAACTTTAGGATGGTGTGGAATCAATTCGGAAACTTTGAGTGCCAAATCAATGCCGCTTCCCACAGCCACAATATCGATGTCTTTTTTAACACCGCGTTCCAGAATAAAATCACGGACATAACCGCCGATCACATATACTTCAACATTCAATTCTTTGGCTGCCTGCGAAATGATTTGAAAAACAGGCAATTTTAAAGCTTCTTTATATTGGGTAGCAATAATCATTATTTTCTTAAAATCTTTACTTGTGAATCATTGGTTAATTTTATAACCGTTGATGATTTTTTACAAATTTTGTCCTGGTCTAATTTTACAACGTAATCTACCGCATTGATGATTTCCTGAGAAATTTCTGAAAACCGGGTGGGAGTGGGTTCACCACTGATATTTGCAGAGGTAGAAACCAACGGACGTTTCATCCGTTCGATAAGCTTAAAGCAAAAGGGTGTGGTTACAATACGGATGCCTAAGGAATCGTCCTCAGCAATCAGGTTTTTTGCTATTGTTTTGGGTTCGTCCAAAACCAAAGTCGTAGGTTTTTCGGCACAATCCAAAATATCAAAAGCAACTTGCGGAATGTTTCTGAAAACCTGATAAAGCAAACGGTCGCCATTGACCAAAACAATCATACTTTTGCTTTCGGTCCGTTTCTTTATGTCGTATATTCGTTTTACAGCATCTTCGTTGGTCGCATCACAGCCCAATCCCCAAACCGTATCGGTAGGATAGAGGATCACACCGCCGTTTTTGATGATTTCGTAAGCTTCGTGTACTTCTTTGTTTATTTCTTCCATTGTATGGATTTCTAAGTGTACGCAAAATTACGAATTAAAAGCCAAAAGCCGTCAAGCAGATAATTAAAAGTTCGTTCTGACCGTTTGACTTTCCTGCTTTATAACTTTTGACTTACAATTTATATTTGATAACTTTATACTTTCAAATTTCAGGACACTAATGGACAAAACGAAAATATTAGAATTGTGTAAAAACTTCTGCGAAAATACACTGATGCAGACATTAAATATCGAATTCATCGATGCGGGTGAAGATTTTTTAACGGCAAAAATGCCGGTAAACAGTAAGGTTCACCAGCCTATGGGATTACTACACGGTGGAGCTTCGGTAGCGTTGGCGGAAAGTGTGGGAAGTGCCGCATCGATGCTTTTTTTAGATCCGAAAGAACACGAGGTTCGTGGCATTGAAATTTCTGCCAATCATTTGAAAAGTAAACGTGAAGGAACTGTTTTCGCAACCGCAAAAATTATTCACAAAGGAAGAAGCTTGCATTTATGGGAAATCCGGATTACGGATGAAAATAATCAGTTAATTTCTCTTTGTAAATTAACTAATATGATTTTGCCTAAGAGATGGTGACAGAAAAAATAAAGGAATGGCTTCAAGAGAAACGTCCTTTTGTTGTTTACAGAAAACCCAATGAAACGGTACGTTTTGGTTGGTTTCAAAAAAATGATGATTTGCACACGACAACGGTTTTAGAACAATCGTGCTTTGTATTTGCCCCTTTTTCGGGTGCTGAAAAAGTCGTTTTTTATCCGGAAAATTGTCAGTTGATAAAAGATGATTCAGATTTTGAAGTAAGCTTTTCTGAAAAAGATATGATGCTGGAAAATCCATTGGTCAATAAAGCATTTCATATTCAGTTGGTTCAAAAAGGGATTGATGCGATTCAATCGGGAGCAATGGAAAAAGTAGTGCTTTCCCGCAAGGAAGAAGTTATTATTGACCAATCGCTTTATGAAACGTATTATCAGCGTTTTTTAGAAAAATATCCAACCGCTTTTGTCTATTGGTTTTATCATCCAAAAACAGGAATGTGGATGGGAGCAACGCCAGAACAATTAGTTAAAATAGAGAGTAATACGGTAAAAACAGTGGCATTGGCAGCTACTCAGGTAGATAAAGGAATGGATTTAAAAAAGGTTGTTTGGGGCGAGAAAGAACAAAAAGAACAACAGGTAGTTACTGATTTCATTGTAGATTCTTTAAAGCCTTTTTCAAAAGAGATTCGTCAAACGCCACCTTTTACGCATCGTGCAGGTTCATTGCTTCATATTAAAACGGATATTGAAGCAGAATTATCTGATGGAAAAAATGCTTATGATGTTGTAGAAGCGTTGCATCCTACTCCGGCATTATGTGGTTTTCCAAAAGATGTCTCAAGGGATTTCATTATTACCAATGAAGGTTATGACCGTGAATTTTACGGAGGTTTTTTAGGCGAATGGAAATTTAATAATCTGGATTATGAAAATGCAAGCGATCTGTTTGTAAATTTGCGCTGTATGAAAATAGACGATTCAAAAGGATATTTGTTTTTAGGAGGCGGCATCAACAAA
>Ga0209075_1004433_pt1 | contig 11257 bp, 11 predicted proteins | sample Stecom2011_FD_187523 | JGI IMG/M metagenome (GOLD analysis project Ga0209075, IMG submission 187523) | Agricultural soil microbial communities from Utah to study Nitrogen management - Steer compost 2011 (SPAdes) (version 2) | ecosystem: Environmental > Terrestrial > Soil > Agricultural land...
CTTGGCGAATGATGGCTGCATCAGGCGCATCTTTAGGCAGTGTATTCAGTAATTTTTGCCACGCGCTAATCGCAGCTTGGTAGTCTTCACTTTCCATCGCATAAATACCCTGCAGACCTAAAGCGGTCCGATTGTTGGGGTTTGCACGTAAGGCTCTATCTAAATACTGCGCAACATTGGCGTTCATGCTTTGATTATTGCGCAAGTATTCCGCTTGCGCATAACGCGCCAGGATTTCATCATCCTCAGGCAGTAGTTCAGCCAAAATGCCGTAATGCATAGTCGCCTGCTTATAGTCCTGCTTGTTCAAAGCATAGTCAGCTAAAATTAAACGGTAGCTAATATGATCGGGCTTTTTCTCTAAGCGTTTAACAATAGCATCATGCACCTGATCAAAACGTTCTTGGTACTCAGCCATGCTTTTGCTGCTGGATAAAGCCTGTAATTGCTGGGTAATTTGCCAATCTGCAAACGCACCTAAGCTAAGGTATAAAAATAAAGCGGCTGCCGGTACGGGTATAAACAGCAGTAACCAACGCTTTCTTTGCTGAGCCTGCACCGGTGCTTTTTTCAAACCCTCAACATCGCGAAGTAGTTGTCTGCCCAGCTCTTCTTTCTCCACCGCATATTCGCTTTCATTCACGAACTGCTTTGCTAACTCATCACCTAAACGTGCAATACGTTGCTGATATAGCTCAACATTACGGCGCAAACGCATGTTTTCGTTTTCATCGCTAGTAGCCACTTGGCGCTGCAATAACCAGAGTAAAAACAATGCAGAAAGCAGTGTCAGTAAAAACAAACTAATCCAAAAAATCACAGCGACTCACTCATAGTTGATCAATTAATTTTTGTAAGCTGTAAATAGCATACATGAGTAATAATAAAGGTAAGATAACGCTGCCAAAGCGCATCAGGTATATCCATTTACTGGCACTGCTAAATACGAACAACACCAGAAAAATATAAATAATCGGCGCCAATATAGTAAAAATAGGGATGGTCATCGCCCAAAATTTACGCCATCTAGCCATGCGTGTGTTATTACGCGTAAACCAATGAAAAGCCAATAACACTAAGGCAATCGCCACAGCTATCAAGTAGTAAAAAACATTACTAATTAACGATGCAATCGCTGCCAGCGCTAATAAGCCTAAGGCTACATATAGCACTCTTTGTATGGTTTTTAAGTTTTGATAGGTAGCAACCGACATGATTAACTCCGCTATTTAATGAAACACACAGTAAAGATGCTATATCGCCTACTCTTCAATTAGCTCAATAGCATAACCGTCTGGGTCGCGTACAAATGCAATCACCGTACTGCCATGCTTCATAGGCCCAGGTTCACGGCTGATAATGCCGCCTTTTTCGCGGATAGCATCGCATACGGCGTAAATATCGCTCACGCCAATGGCTATATGGCCAAAACCATCACCCAAATCATAACTGCTGGTATCCCAGTTATGCGTAAGCTCAATAGCCGCTTGTTCTTCTTCACTGGCATAGCCCAAAAATGCCAAGGTGAATCGGCCTTCGGGGTAGTCTTTTTGGCGCAATAGGCGCATGCCAAGTACCTGTGTATAAAAATCTATAGATGCCTGTAAATCACCTACACGAATCATCGTATGTAAAATACGCATAGCTTTCTCCTAATCAATCGCATCAGTTTGAATCAATAATGTGGATAGGATCTCATCAACTGAACCATCATCCATACCTTTATGTTCTACATCCGTACCGTGGCTGACAGTTAAAACAAAATCGCCAGCATCGCATAGCCACTCACGCCAGTGCATATCGTCCTCTTCAAACTCGAGATAATACGCGGTTAAATCGGCGAGCATAACGGTCTTTCTTTTGCCTGCTTGCAAGGTATCCAGTAAAGCCTCTACCGTGCTGCCCTGCTCTGGCATTAATGGGGTAATTTCGATAATGCTTACTTCATCATCATCAACGATAAAGATGGTTTCGTCATCTTGCTCGGCTTGCCATTCGCCAGGCAATAAAATTGACCATAAGTCACTGTTTAATTCATTCATAAAAATATCCGCATAATAATGGCATCTTCAAAGCCATTCGCTTGTTGATAGTAGTTTTTTCTTGTGGCAATGGCTATAAAACCCACTTTTTGATAAAAGGCTTGCGCCTGATGATTGCTTTTTGCTACTTCTAAAAAGCATTGCTTAATGCCAGCTTCTTCTAAGTTTTTCAACATAGCCGTATACAAGGCGTAGCCTATACCTTGGCCTTGGCAATCAGGGTTAACTGCGATGTTTAATAGCTCGGCCTCATCCAAAATATGGCTATAAACAATAAAGCCGACTGTTTCTTGCTCTCGCTTTGCTAACCAGCATTGCTGTCGATCAATCGCCTCTTCATAGGCTGCTTGCGACCAGCTAATTTGTTGCGTTTGCTGTTGTATGCTGAGTAATGGCTGAATATCACCAGCGCTGGCCTCTTCAATCACTAACATAGACTAGTGCACGGGTCGTATGACTTGCAGCTGCTGCCATAGTTCACGTTTGCTGTCGCTGTTTTGCCAATAGTGACTCAGTGCGTGTAGCTGCAATAGCTGTAGCGGTGCTTGTTGATAGTATTCACCAATGGCGAGTGGTTTATCGAGTAAGTAATCGGCAGCTCGCCCCCAACTTACTACAATAGGCTTATCCACGCCGGCTAACATCTGCTGCATAAATACGATAAAGGTTTGTTGCGCTTGCTGCTTATCTTGCGCATGCGGGTAATGCTTGCTGGGCGGCCATTCAAATACTTGGCTTTGTACAATCGTTGGTGAGCTAGCAAATAAAGCAAAGTAAATATCGTTAAAAAACGCATGGCATTGCTGTTCTTCTGCCCATTGCAAGGTGGGCTGATCGATAAGCATTAGTAAGTGATTGTAACGCACTAAACGTAATCGAAAACGTAGCGCCGTTGCTGTTTGTGGGCTGCTAGTTTTTGTCTCTGCTGCTGTTTCTTCGGCATTATCGATGCCCGCTATACCACCTAGCATAGCGAGAGCGCTATTGGGCTTTTCAGCCGTTTGATTGCTGCTTGATGCACTGACAGCTGTTTGCTCGACGGCGGAGTCTACCGCTTTTGCGGCGCTATTAGCAGCTTGGCTAACTGGACTTTGCCATAGCTGGACTTCAGGCGCGGCAGCTGGAAAGTCAAAACGCGGCTGCAGTAAACTCAGCCCCATTGATTGCAACACTTCTTGCTGCCAAGCCTGCATTTAGATGCCTTCCTTTTGCGGATGGGCTCTCATAATACCGGCATTTAAAATATTCACCGCATTCACATACGCTTTAACCGATGCAACGATAATATCGATATCGGCACCTGAGCCATTCACGATAATATCGCCTTTTTGTAAACGCACAGTTACCTCGCCTTGCGAGTCGGTACCTTCGGTGATGGCATTAACAGAATACAGTTTTAACTCAGCACCGGTATTCATGATCATTTCCACCGCACGGAACGCTGCATCAACAGGGCCTGCGCCTTCAGCTGTTGCCGTTTTGCTTTCACCTTGGATTTTTAGGCTAACCGTGGCTTTGGGTTTTTGTCCTGTCAGAGAAATAGCCTCTAGCTTTTCATATTGGCAAGCTTGATGCGAATCCTGCACATCGCTCAACAAGGCTTGTAAATCCTGATCAAAAACCTCGTGCTTTTTATCCGCTAAGTCTTTAAAACGCGCGAACAAAATATCCAATTGCTCTGGGTCATCCATCGTATGCCCCAAGGCTTGCATACGGCTTTTAAAAGCCGCACGGCCAGAGTGCTTACCTAAGACTAAACGGTTATCACCCCAGCCGACATCTTGAGCACGCATAATTTCGTAGGTTTCACGGTGCTTCAAAACGCCATCTTGGTGAATGCCCGCCTCATGAGCAAAAGCATTCGCGCCCACAATCGCCTTATTTGGTTGTACAGGAAAACCAGTAATACTGGAAACCAAACGCGAGGCCGGTACAATATGCTCGGTTTGAATACCTGTTTGTACGGGGAAAATATCCTGACGGGTACGCACCGCCATAACAATTTCTTCTAGCGATGCATTACCTGCACGTTCACCCAAACCATTGATCGTACATTCCACTTGGCGGGCGCCATGCATCACCGCCGATAAAGAGTTAGCAACCGCCAACCCTAAATCATTATGACAATGCACAGAAAAGATTGCCTTATCTGCATTAGGGATGGTATTTAGCAAGCGCTCAATCATTAAACCAAATTGCGCGGGTTCACCATAACCTACCGTATCTGGAATATTAATGGTGCTTGCACCAGCAGCAATGGCTTGTTCGATAATACGGCATAAAAAGTCAAACTCGCTGCGGCTAGCATCTTCACAAGAGAACTCAACATCATCCGTAAATTGACGGGCATATCTAACCGCATCCACGGCACGCTCTACCACATCGTTAGGCTGCATCTTCAGCTTGTACTGCATATGAATCGGTGAGGTCGCAATAAACGTATGAATACGACTAGCATTGGCAGGTTTTAAGGCCTCGGCAGCACGCTCAATATCTTTGCGGTTAGCACGCGAAAGGCTACAAATGCGGCTGTCTTTAATCACTTCGGCAACGGCTTTCACCGCCTCAAAATCACCGGGGCTAGCAATAGCAAAACCTGCCTCGATAACATCGACACGCATTTTTTCCAGCACTCTGGCGATACGAACTTTTTCATCTTTAGTCATCGATGCGCCAGGGCTTTGCTCACCATCACGCAAGGTGGTATCGAAAATAACTAAATGTTCTTTGCTCATAATAAAAACCTAAAAATAATGCGCTTTAAGTCGCGCGATAAAACTTACTTGGCTATGGTCGTTTAGATAAAAGTGGCCACTAAAAATGCCAAAAGAGAGAAACCCATCGCGCTGCCTAATGACCACAGCTTTAGTTGTTTTGCTAGTGCATCGCGCATTGCTGCACGCGCAATTTCTTGTTCTGCTTCGTTTTGCACGATCACTTCATGCATAATATGCAGCTCTTTATCGACCTGCGCTGATAATCGTTGCTGGGTTTGCTTAGCGCCAATCAGCATTTCTTCACTGCTGGTCTTAATAAAATACTTCAGTTCTTTTATTTCACGATCGGAATGCTGTAAATGCCGATTAATGTCTTCATTCATTTTATCGCTATCGAAGGCTTGTACTGATTGTTCAAGCCCATCTAGCTGCTTACGCAACTGCAACCAATCTTTGCGCAACTCATCAATACGATGCAATATATGAGTGACTTGCTCGCCCAGCGCATCTTCTTCTGCGATATCTAGACCACTCAAATCCGCCGTTACCGCACTCACCGCTGGCTTAGCCATTACAGCTGGCTCAATGTCGCTGGATAAAGTGAAATCATCCAAGCTTTTAGCCGGTTTGCCTTCACGCAAGGCATCAGCTTGCTCAACTAACAAGTGGATATTAACACCTGCCAAGGCCACGGATTGTTTATTCCTAAACGCATGCAACAATGCAGGAATAACTTGCTGCACACGCTGAACTAACTGCACCATCAAGGGGTGATAGTTTAAACTGCCATCCAAAACGCGGTTGAGCATATTTTCTACAGCCCAAGACAGTTCCGCGATTTGCTCTGCTTGCACCATACGCCCGCTACCCTTTAAGGTGTGAAAGGCACGGCGAATCTCCTTTAGCGCGGGTATGTCTTTGGCATTCTCCTGCCAACTCGACAGGTGCTTATTGATTTGCTCAAGCACCTCACCCACTTCTTCAGCAAAAATCTCGACAATTTCATCAGCAAATGCGTCATCGTTATCCATGCTCATGCTGTAGTCCCCTTTAAATTTGGCAGTTGTAATGCGTATAACGTTAGCAATATATTATAGCAATATACAGCATGACGAATACTGTTTGCTTAGGCTATCAAAAAAAACGTCTTTACCCTATCGAACGATAGATATTTACCTGTGAAAACTCATCAAAACCACCCAGAGCAGGGAAGGTCTCGCCGGCAAAACTTTCACACCACTGCAAACCCGGATAACTGAAATTACGAATACGTGAATCGGCTAGCCAAACCGGTGCTTTGTTTAGTAAATCCTTTAGCAAAGGTAGGTTGGCTTTATCATACAATACATCCGCCACGCTTATTAGCTCAACGCCACCTTGATAGTCACGATAATCGCCGACTATCTCAATCGCCACCTGATTAAGCTCTGCGTTAAGGGCGATTGCCTTTTGTGCGATAGGGTCAATATCGCTAGCGATAACCTTTTTTGCGCCGGCCATAGCCGCGGCAATGGCTACCACACCGGAGCCTGAACCAACATCCAAGATAACCTTACCTTTCACCTGCTCAGGATTGCAGAAAATTTGTTGCGCCATCACCAAACCGCTGGCCCAGCAAAACAACCAGTACAGGGGATTATTCATCACCCGTTGTGCGGTTTCATTATCTAAAGCCATCACCGGATAGTTTTCATCCAGTAAATACAGCTGCAGACCTTGGCAATTTGGCAGCGCTATCGGCTGTATAGTCGCACTAGGCAAGACCTGTTGGAGTTGCTGATGTAGGACTTGCATAGGATTATTCTACAAATGAAAAGTGGCGCATCATAGCACCACTTGTATTAGCACGAAAACTCGCAGCGGCTTTATTCTTCAGCCTCAAGTTGAGGATGGCGTTTAGCATAACGTTTAGCCATTTTCTCACGCATGGCCTGTAATTTCTGTTTTTGCTCATCATTCAATATGGCTAATACTTTGGCCCGCGTTTGTGCAAAATCCAATACGTCTTGCTCTAACATATTGCCGGCTTGGTTGGCTAAGCTTGCCGATTGCTCAGCATATTCCGCCGCTTGTGTGTCAAGCTCGATTAATTCGCCCATAAGCTGTATATTACGCTGTTTGAAATCAGCTAATTTACCTTGCGTTAAAAGGTCAATTTCTTGTACTTGTTGTTCATCTAGCTTGAGCTTGGACTTCAATAAGGTACCTAAACCTTCATTCATTTTGTTTTTATAGTGACCTGCGCAAGCGGCTAAGCTTATCGCTAGTAAAGCCGTGACGATCAATTTGATACTTTTTTTCATAATGAACTCCTGATGGACGAAAATGCGTTTACAGCCTGGGCAGTATAACCTGCTTGCTGCATAAGCTTAACAATATCATCTACCACCCTACTGTCTTGTCATTGGCAATACAGGCGTTTCAAGGGTTAGCATAAATAATAACCGGCAACACAATTAGAGGATAACTATTTTGGCTACACTGGTATTTCCTATCGGTGCTTTACTGTTAGGCACAGCACTTCTACTTTTAGGCAGCGGCTTATTGAATACGCTTCTCGCCTTACGCGGCAGCATAGAGGGCTATTCTGATCAAATGTTAGGTCTGATTATGTCAGCCTACTTTATTGGCTTTTTCGTAGGCACTTATACGGCATTACCGATGATTCGACGTGTTGGCCATATTCGTGCATTTGCTTGTTGTGCTGCTTTGTTTTGTAGCTTTGCTTTATTGCATGCGTTGTTTGTGAATGCTGGCACATGGTTTGTTTTGCGTTTGATGACTGGTGTCGTGCTGGTAACGTTATACACCATCATTGAAAGCTGGCTTAACGGGCAAGCAACGAGCACGCAACGTGGCCAAGTGTTTGCCATTTATATGATTGTTAACCTTAGCGCTTTAGCCTTGGCGCAACCTTTGCTGCTTATTTCCTCTGCTAGCGATTTTACCTTATTTATTGTCGCCGCTATTTTTATCTGCCTGAGTTTAGTACCCATTGCTTGGACGCGCATGGCGCAACCTGAGGTGCAGGAAATTCAGCGTATGCGGATTAAGAAAATACGCACATTCGCACCAGTATCTATCGCCGCTGCTGCTTTTTCGGGTTTAGCGATGGGTGCATTCTGGGGCTTAAACCCCGTATTTGCCGAGCGTATTGGCCTTAGCCGACAAATGATCTCAGCTTTTATTGGTATCAGCATTCTTGGTGGGGTCTTATTACAATACCCATTAGGGCGCTACTCGGATAAACACGATAGACGTATAGTCTTGATGTACAGCAGCGCTGCCGCAGGTGTTATGGCCTTATTTATGCTGCTTGTATCTTACTCCGGCTACTGGATCTTAATCGCCGGCTTATTATACGGCAGCATGTCTTTTGCGATTTACCCTATTGCCGTCGCTCACCTGATGGACCAACTCGATAATAATGATATTTTAGCCGGTAGTAGCGCCTTATTATTAGTTTACGGTGTCGCTTCGGCTATAGGCCCTGCACTGGTTGGCCAGCTGATGGGCGTATTCGGCCCCTTAGCCCTACCCTTATTTTTTGCGCTAACGCATGGCCTTCTGGTTATTTACATCTTGTTCCGCTTAAATGTACGCCACACGATTGAGGCCGAGCATCCAAGTCCGTTCGTGGGTATGGTACGCACCACACCGCAAGCCTTTGAACTACTTCCAGAAGAAGAGGATGAAGCGCAAGAAGAGGCAGGAGAAGAAGCAGGCACTGAAGAAGCCCCAGTGCCCAATCCAGCCGCTAACTAAGCGGCTTTGCTAATCCGCGTATTGTAAATATAACCAAACACTAACAGCAGCATCGCAATACCTTGCGCAATGGATGTTTCCCAAGTTGGGAACATGCCCAGCCAATCAAAGTGCGGTAGCGGCGCTGCAGTTACCGCAATAACACCGGCTTCTTGCAAGGAAGACACACCCTTACCGGTTAATACCACCACCAACACCGCGATGACTATCGAGCTTATTGAAAAGAATGTCGCTAAAGGCATCTTTCTACTGCTACGCAGTAAAAACCAAGCAATCATGGCCAATACCAACACTGCGCAAGCAATACCGGCTAATAATACATGCGCTTGGCCTTCTACCCATAAAGCGGCATAGAATAAAATCGTTTCGAAAACTTCGCGATACACGGAAACAAAGACCAATAAAAACAGCAGCCAAGCCGAGCGCTTACTCATTGCATGGCTCATTTTTTGCTGAATATAAACATACCAGCGATCACCGATACTTTTTTGATGCATCCACAAACCAACGCTAAGCAACATAAGCGCAGCAAACAAAGCCGAAACCCCTTCGGTTAATTCTCGGCTAGCACCACTGATATTGATAAAATAGCGCGCTGCTACCCAAGTCAATACACCCGCCAATAACGCCACAATCCAGCCAGCATGCACATAGACTAAAGCCTCTTTACGATTAGCTTTGATAAGGAAGGCAAAAATCGCAATGACGATTAATAAGGCCTCTAATCCCTCTCGCAGTAAAATGGTGAACGATGCAACAAATAAGGTGGCGTCATTACGAAACTCACTTTGCGTATAGGTATCTGCCTCAACTAATAGCGCATCAATAGCTGTTACTTGCGCTGTTAATGTAGCAATATCCGCACCGCGACTTAAGCCTGTACGGTACACGCCCATGGCCAATTCTATTTGCCCGCGTAAAGCGCGGTTGTGTGCATTTAATAAAGGCTCAATCGGCTCAACACCATCTAAGTAGGCGGATAAGGCCAGCTGCACGGCATTTTTCTGATCACCTTGTTGATAGGCGCGCAAGCTTGCTTGTAAGCGCCCCCTCGCTAAAGCAATGTCATTTAACGCTTCTTCAAGTTCTGCAGGGTTTTCACGCAAATAGCCAATTAAGGCTTGCGCCTGATCGCGGCCTAAAACGCTAGCTAACTGATCCACACGGACGCGCGATAACTCGTCTAAATTACGTACTTGGGCACGTGCTAATAGGGTGTTATTCCACAACTGAGAGCCGGCTTCAATTTTATCTTGATAAGCCATGCTGCCTATATAATACGCCAAAGCCCAACGCTCACTTGCACGCAAACTGTCTGCATAAGGCAGCATAGATGTATCGGCCACGCCTTGTGTTGCCGTTTGATATAAGGATAAGGGGCTGCGCTGATCAGCGCGCTCAGCATCAGTAAACGCAATAACCGGTGGCTCAAGCCCTTTTGCTGCAGGACCATCTGCATTACCGGTAACACCATGACAAGAGGCGCAATGTGTTTGATACAATTGGGCACCCTCTGCCAGATTGGGCATTTGCTCTGGCGAAGTAGGCATTGGATAAACCGATAAGAGCTGGTCCGCCAAATCATGCGCTTGTTGATGCACAAGCGTTGGCGCACCTTTAGCGTTGACCAACTGCACTAAACTGGCTGCTTGATCTAGCAGCTCTGACTTTCCAGGCTCTTCAGAGAGGCTGGCCATGTGCTGATGGACGGTTTGCGAAAACTCTTGCATCTCGGTGTACTCACCGGCATCGATTATTTCACCATCTTTTACGGCTATCGCATAGTCCGTAGCTAGATAATCCAGCATTTGCCAGATTTGCGGCACAGCGTCATTGCCGTTTGCGGCATAACCAGCAAAGGGCGCTAACAACGCAGTCAATAGCAATAATCGAGATAGAACTTGTGTAAATAGCATAATAACTCACGCCAGCGGTTGGAATTCGGAGAAAGAACATTAACACAGCCGTAAATGCGTGTCGTTATCATTTGCGGGAAAATTAAGCCCTTAATTTGCCATAAATTAATCACAAATACTTGATTGAGATCAACAAATCTTATTGAATGGCGCTCAGATAAAAAATACACAGCAGTCTGTGCATCCTTCAATTACAATGAGTCAACAAGCTATCAAATCGCCGCTAAGTCTTAATTTATTTCACTTTTCTTGCGTTTTAATAAATTCAGCACTTGGACTTAGAGCAAGCTTTCCGTATAATAACCAAGTAATTTACTAAGGTATTAAACAAATACTCCCCCTTCAGGGTTCTGAACAGGTTATAACACTATGAGTAATGAAGCTGAATTAGATCAGTTTATCAATAGCGAATACACCGCAGGTTTTAGCACGGACATCGAATCTGACACTTTACCGCCAGGCCTAGATGAGGACGTCATCCGTTTTATTTCCGCTAAAAAAGAAGAGCCAGAGTGGGTATTAGAGTGGCGTTTGCAAGCCTATGCTAAATGGCTAGAGATGGAATCCCCTGATTGGTCACAACTTAACTACCCACCGGTTGATTTTAACGCAAGCTCTTACTACTCCTCACCAAAAAGCATGAAGGACAGACCTAAAAGCTTGGCCGAAGTCGATCCCGAATTATTAAGAGTGTATGAAAAACTCGGTATTTCTCTTGCAGAACAAGCCGTTTTAGCAGGCGTACAAGGTGCTGAATTAGACCCTAACGCGATGCCATCCAATGTTGCGATTGATGCCGTATTTGACTCAGTATCCG
>Ga0209075_1004434_pt1 | contig 11256 bp, 7 predicted proteins | sample Stecom2011_FD_187523 | JGI IMG/M metagenome (GOLD analysis project Ga0209075, IMG submission 187523) | Agricultural soil microbial communities from Utah to study Nitrogen management - Steer compost 2011 (SPAdes) (version 2) | ecosystem: Environmental > Terrestrial > Soil > Agricultural land...
AGGCGTTGATGTTGCTGGCAACCCGCTGGGCCAGGGCGTCAACGGCATCCGGCAGCCAGGACGGCCGGAATTCCGCATCGTAGGCCTCTTCGCGCCAGCTGTCGTGTACGTTGTCCAGAACCTCGGCCAACGGAATCGGGTCGCCGAAGTTGACCGCTACCCGGCCAAAGGAGTTGGTCAGTTTGCGGGCGGTCTTTGCGAGCCCGAACACACTTTCCTTCTGCTTTTTCTTGCCCCGGAGTTCGCCCAGGTAAGAGCGGCCTTCCATCACTTTCTCGTAACCGACATACACCGGCACAAAGACAATCGGCTTGCGGTGATCCCGCAGGAAGCTGCGTACCGTCATCGACAGCATGCCGGGCCGGGGTGCCAGCATACGGCCGGTGCGGGAGCGGCCGCCCTCAACAAAGTATTCCACCGAGTAGCCTCGGGTGAACATCACGTGCATGTATTCGTTGAACACGGTGGCGTACAGGGGGTTGTCGCGGAAACTGCGGCGCATAAAGAAGGCGCCGCCCCGGCGCAGAATCGGCCCGACAACAGGCATGTTCAGGTTGATGCCAGCGGCGATGTGCGGCGGCATCAGACCGTTTTTGTACAGTACGTAAGACAGCAGCAGGTAGTCGATATGGGAGCGGTGGCAGGGCACGTAGACCACAGCGTTGTCCTGCGCGGCTTCCTTGGCCACCTTGATGTTGTTGATGGCTATGCCGTTGTAGATCCGGTTCCACAGCCAGGCCAGTACCAGCTCCAGGAAACGGATGGTGACAATGGACATGCTGGCGGCAATTTCGTCGGCGTATTTGTAGGCCTTGGCCCGGACTTTTTCCGGTGGAATGTCGTCCTTGGCGGCGGTTTCGCGAATGGCTTCCTTTACGGCCTGGGTGCGCACCAGGCCTTCCACCAGTGTGCGACGGTGGGACAGGTCCGGCCCGAGCACAGCCTGGCGCACCCTGCGGAAATGGGTGCGCAGCAGGCGTGCCAGCTTGCGGTTGGCCTTCTGTTCGTTGTTGCGGTATTCGTCAATCACCTGGTTCAGAGACAGCGGCTGGTTGAACTGCACGTAGGTGCTGCGGCCGTGCACCAGGATGATCAGGAACTTCTGCAAACGGCCGGCTACAGACCAGGTATCTGATAGCAGCAGTTTGACCAGGGACTTTTCTTTGTCCGGAGAGCGGCCCCAGAACAGGGAGACCGGAACAATCTGTACGTCCTGCTCCGGATGTTCCAGGCCAAACCGGACCAGGTCGCCGAACTCTTTGGCGGGCACTGGCTTGTGCCGGCCACCCCGGAATGGGCCGCCGATACGCCGGTACAGGAAGAAAAACGAGTGGGACGGTCCGTTCTTCACCGGCAAGTCTGGTGTGGCACCGGGCAGCCGGGCTGCGATAACTTCCTGCTCCAGCACCAGGCGGCTGGATAATGAGCTGTATTGCAGCACGTAACACACCGGCTTCTGCGGGTCGAGGCCCAGCGCTTCAAGGGTGTTGCCGCTGACATCCGTTCTGACCCATAGAAACAGGATCTTGCGGAAAAGAGACAGGATCAGGCTGCGAATACCCTGATAAAGTCGCATAAGGTAACTCCGGTGCTGGAAACAGGCGCCAAGTTTAGCGGGTTGGAGCGGGGGCGGAAAGCGCTATGCTGATTCTGGCTGGCGAATGTGATGTGGTACATTGCCGCTTAATGTAATTGCTGCAGCTACAGGGCAAAGTTATGGTCGATGACAGCACACAATGGGTGCCGGGCTGGTCTGAACAAGCACCGATGCAGGGTGACCTGTTGCTGGCGTTTGCGGGTAACAACATCCTTAAACCCGGCGATGACTGGTTTCTGGCCTGGGGCGGCCCTGAAATGGGTGACAGCCGACCTGAAGCCCTGGCGCTGGGCACCTGGGGCGGCCGCAGGCTATTTGTGACTGCGCTGCCGGACTCCGGCCTGCCCGGCGCCGAAACCCTGAGCCTGCGTGAGGCCCTGTTGCACACGCCCGGTGCGCCTTCTGACTTGCTCAGCACCGGTTACCAGGTCTGGCAGTGGTGGCAGGACCACCGCTACTGCGGCCGATGTGGCGAGCGGACCGGGGCGCATCCCCGTGAGCGCGCCCGCTGGTGCGACCGCTGCAATATTCCCTGGTACCCGAGAATTGCCCCCTGCATCATCACCGTGATCCGCCGGGGCGACCGTTTCCTTCTGGCCAGGTCGGCCCGGGTAACCCGCAACTTCTTCAGTTTGATCGCCGGTTTTGTCGAGCCTGGAGAGAGCCTGGAGCAGGCCGTGGCCCGGGAAGTGATGGAAGAAACCGGCCTGGAGGTGGCCAATATCCGGTATCAGGCCTCCCAGCACTGGCCATTTCCGCACCAGTTGATGGTTGGGTTTATTGCCGATTACAAGAGTGGCGAGCTGCACTTGCAGGAAGATGAGCTGGCCGAAGCAGGATGGTTCACGCCAGGTGAGCATCCGCCGATCCCGCCGGAAACGACCATCGCTGGCCGCTTGATCAGTGCGGTAAAGCGAGAGATTGCCAGCGGTTCGGGTAACTGACCATGACGGATGCGCGTACCAGGGTTCTGGTGTTTGATTCCGGTGTGGGCGGATTAAGTGTGGCTGCCTGCATTCATCAGGCTCTGCCGGGGGTCGAGCTTATTTACCTGGCCGACAATGCAGGCTTTCCCTACGGAGACAAACCCGAGCAGGTGGTGATCGAGCGCTGCTGCGGTCTGATCATGGAGTGCCTGGCCCAATGGCGTTGTGATGTCATTGTCATTGCCTGTAATACCGCCAGTACGGTGGCGTTACCCAAGCTCCGGGCCAGGACAGACATTCCGGTGGTGGGTGTGGTACCAGCGGTTAAACCGGCGGCTGCCTGCAGTGATAACCGGTGTATCGGATTGCTGGCCACGCCGGCCACGGTGCGACGGCGGTACCTGGATGACCTGGTCAGCGAGTTTGCGGCGGACTGCCAGGTGGTCCGCCTGGGTCATCCTGGCCTGGTGCTCTGGGCGGAAGCCCTGGTTGCTGGTGCCGAGCCACCCCAGGCAGAGTTATATGAGGCGATGAAACCCTTGCGGGAAGCCGGGGTGGATACCGTGGTATTGGGGTGTACCCACTACCCGCTGCTGCTGCCCTGGCTGCGCAAAAGCCTGCCAGCGGTGCGTTACTGGGTGGAATCTGGTGAGGCGATTGCCCGCCGGGTTGGCTACTGGCTGGAGCAGTCCGGGCGGTTGTCACAGGCGCAAACGCCCCGGGAGGCAGGGCAGGCCGTGGTCATACAGGCCTGTTTTACGGGTAACGTGGCAGCGGATATTGATTTGTTTATGGCGGAAATGGGCATTCCGGTGGAGCGGGTGATTGGCCACTGGCCCGACGTTACAGCAGCCGGGTCAGCTTGAACATGGCCAGAAATTCCAGGGCGGGGATGGCTCGCTTGTGGCAGCAATAGGTTTTGAAATCATCACCGCGGAAGCGTGACTTGGTGAATTCCAGCCCCTTGAAGTTATAAAGAAAATTTCCTTTCTCGTAGACTCCGTGTAACAGCGATTTCAGCAGCCGGCTTTCCTGGTGCTCGGTGGTTTTGTCCAGCGACAGCGGAATCAGGCCCAGGTCCAGGTAGGGCACGCCTTCTTCTTTGAACACTGCCATGGCATGGGCCATCAGGGTGTAAAAAATGCCCTGGCGGAAATCCGCATTGGCCCGGGAAATGTTGGGTACGTAGCTGATGATCTTGTTGTTGCGATACACCGGGTCGAAGTAGATAAAGCCCACGGCCTTGTCGTCCTGGTAGGCGTAGAAGTGGCGCTCGTTCTCCCGGTACTCCATTTCCATCGGGCGGATCAGGAAACGGATTTCGTTACTTTTGCACTTGCGGGTACGAATCCAGGCCTCGGAAATTTCCCGGGTGTGGTCGTCACTGAAGCGTTCTTTAACGGTAATACCGCTCTTCTCTGCCTGGTTGAGGGCGGTACGCAGAATTTGCTTCTTCTTGCCGCTCAGACTCCACTTACGAAGGTCGATCCGGGACTCACTGCCAAACTGGGTGCCGTAGAGGCCAAAACGCAGGTGCAGGAAATCCACCACCGGCTTGGACACCTGGATATAGCTGGCATTGGGGAATTTCTGGTGGAAGCGCTCCAGAATGGCGGGAAAGTTCTCCGGGGCGCTGACCGGGTCGGACAAGACAAAGGTGCCACCCCATTTGCGCATGTAGGCAATGTAGCCGATGCCGGGCACATCAAAGTATTGCATGCCCGGTTGCAGGGTAGAGAACGATTGGGTGTGGGCTCCGTACTGCTTCAGGTAGTTAACCCGCTCGGAGAAGGAGAACTGGCCGTCGGCCAGGTCTCTGACGTTGTCGAGTGCGAGAATCTGATCGGTCATGGTGAAGCTCCCGTTATCCGGTTGTTATTGTGTTGGTCGGCGGGGCAGGTGTCAGGCCTGCTTTTGCCCGAGAATCGACCAGTAACAGTCCATGTTCAGGAGCTTGAACTTTTTCTTTTCTGTTACCTGCAGGCCAAGGCGCTGCATGTGTTCGGGATAGTTGTAGATCTTGTGGAAAGCGTTATTGGCAAACAGCCAGAAGGTGAATACCGCCATGTACCAGTACATCTTCTTGAACAGGCGGGACAGCAGGTTGCCAGTGGGGTAGCAGAAATCACCCACGACCACTTTGGCGTCGGCCTTGCCTAGCCGGATCAGATGCTCCAGTACTTTGACCATCATGTCTTCGTCAAACACGTTCAGGAAAAAGTTGGCCACCACCATGTCGTATTGTTCGAACTCATCGACTTTCATGATGTCGCTGTGGATGCGACGAATGCTCAGGTGGGGGGCTTCTTTCTGCTGGGCTTCAGCAAATTTGCGGAGCATGGTTTCGGACAGGTCGACCACGGTAACGTCTGCCCCCAGCTCGGCGGCACGGATGGCGTCACGGCCGTGGCCAACCCCGGCAAACAGGATGCGGTCTCCGGGCTTTACCGTTTCGATATCCAACATGGCGGTTTTGCAACGGTGAATGTTTTTTCCGCTGTAGAGGTTGCTCAGAAAATCGTACACAGGGCCGATATATTTGTACTTGTCGTGCATTTTTCTGCTGCCTTTTTCTTGTTCCCCGGGCCCGTCACCGTTTTTATCGTTGTGTTCCCGACGCAGGCGGCGGGATAGGTGATCGGTCTGTTACCAACTGAGCTTAGAGAAGGCGATGTTCGAAAAATGTGCAGCAGACCTCATTTCCGGATACACAAAGTAACGTTCAGCAACGCTTTGCAAACTACATCAATCTTTAAAATAGGAGTGTCAGACAATCAATTATCGAAATGTTGTTTGATGGCAGCGTGCCGGTGCCAGCAAGGTGCAGGCGCCCCGTTAATGTGCAGTCTGGTTTGTCATTTTATTGGTGTGCAGGGTTATGTAAGTTTGCAGTCTGTCACCACCCTGTCACCATGGTTGTGCGAGAATTGAGCGACATCGTTTATCGTGGCCTGCATTATGCAGGTAAAAGTTTGCCGGCAGTCAGGCCGGCCAGGTTTAATCAGAGAAGGAGTTCTACCATGACAAAACGGCAGGCCGGCGAGGCAGGGTCATCGAAAGTAATGGCGCGGCTTAGCGGCAAAAAAGTGTTGATCACCGGAACCACCGGTTTTCTCGGCAAGGTGGTATTGGAAAAGCTGATCCGGACCGTTCCGGATATCGGCGCCATTTATCTGTTGATCCGCGGTAACAAGCGTCACCCGGATGCTCGTAGCCGCTTCCTCAACGAGATCGCTACATCGTCTGTATTTGACCGGCTTCGGCAAGAGGACAACGAGGTATTCGAGGCGTTTCTCGAAGACCGTATCCACTGCGTAACCGGCGAAGTTACCGAGCCTGCGTTTGGTCTGGGGGATGAGGCCTGCGGCAAACTGGCTATGGACCTGGATGCGGTGATCAACTCCGCCGCCAGCGTAAATTTCCGCGAAGAGCTGGACAAGGCCCTGGCCATCAACACCCTGTGCCTGGACAACATTGCACAACTTGCCCGGCTGAACCCCGCCCTGGTCGTACTCCAGGTATCGACCTGCTATGTCAACGGCATGAACTCCGGGCAGGTCACAGAGTCTGTCATCAAACCGGCCGGCGAGGCGATTCCACAGTCTCCGGAGGGTTACTACGAGATTGAAGAGCTGGTCCGCTTGCTGCAAGACAAAATCGAAGATGTTCGCTCCCGATATACCGGCAAGGCTCTTGAAAAGAAACTGGTGGAGCTGGGTATTCTGGAGGCCAACCGCTATGGCTGGAGCGATACCTACACCTTTACCAAGTGGCTGGGCGAGCAGCTGCTGATGAAGGCCCTGAGCGGCCGCAGTCTGACCATTGTGCGGCCGTCCATCATTGAAAGTGCGCTGGAAGAACCGGCACCTGGCTGGATTGAAGGGGTAAAGGTGGCGGATGCGATTATCCTTGCCTATGCCCGTGAAAAGGTCACCCTGTTCCCTGGCAAGCGCTCCGGGGTAATCGATGTAATTCCGGTAGACCTGGTGGCAAACGCCATTATTCTCGGGTTGGCCGAAGCCGTGTCGGAACCCGTTGAGCAGCGCATCTACCAGTGCTGTAGCGGCGGCTCAAACCCGGTGACTCTGGGCCAGTTCATTGACCACCTGCTGGAAGAGTCGAAAACCAATTATGCCGCTTACGATCACCTGTTCTACCGGCAGCCCAGCAAACCTTTTGTGGCGGTGAACCGGAGCCTGTTCGACCTGGTGGTGAGCGGTGTGCGCCTGCCCCTGAGTATTACCGACCGGGTGTTCAAACTGCTGGGCAATTCCCGTGACCTGAAGTGGTTGCGCAACCTGGATACTACACGGTCGCTGGCCACCATTTTCGGTTTCTACACCGCCCCGGACTATGTTTTCCAGAACGACCGGTTGCTTGCCCTGGCAGACCGGATGGGGGTGGTAGATCGCACTCTGTTCCCGGTGGATGCCCGGGCAATTGACTGGGCAGTCTACCTGCGCAAGATTCACCTTGCCGGCCTGAACCGCTACGCACTCAAAGAGCGTAAGGTTTACAGCCTTAAATCCTCACGCCCGCGGAAAAAAGCGGCCTGATCTGCCGTTTTACCGGGCCTGGATGACTCCGGGCCCGGGAACCCTCCTGCCAGATCGACGCTATTTTGAGCAGTTTTTCGGTAACTCAATGGTTATAAGGATATATAGTTGGACGTTAGTCTAATTCATTGTGTGGTGGCACACATGTTGAACTACGGGTATCTGTCTTAAGGGCCAGAAAGAGCCTGATCACCCTGAAACCTCTAAAACCGACAATGACAAAAGACTCTTAAAGGGGGAGCACAATGACTGATAAACAGGTATATCCGGTTAGTCCGGAAGTGGCCGAGCGCGCACTGATTACCCGTGAACAGTACGAGGCGATGTATCGCCAGTCCATCGATGACCCGAACACCTTCTGGGGTGAGCACGGCAAGCGGCTGGACTGGATCAAGCCTTACACCAAGGTCAAGAACAGCACTTACGATTACAACAACCTTTCTATCAAGTGGTTTGAAGACGGCGTGCTGAATGCCTCTGCGAACTGCCTGGATCGCCACCTGAAAGACCGCGCAGACCAGACCGCCATTATTTTTGAAGGCGACGACCCTTCGGTATCCCGCAACGTTACCTACCGTGAGCTGCACGAAGAAACCTGCAAATTTGCCAATGTTCTGAAAGAGCAGGGGGTCAAAAAAGGCGATGTAGTGACCATCTACATGCCTATGATTGTGGAAACTGCCGTGGCCATGCTGGCCTGTGCCCGCATTGGCGCCATTCACTCGGTAGTGTTCGGTGGCTTCTCTCCGGAAGCACTGGCCGCCCGTATTGTTAACGGCAAGTCCCGCTTTGTGATCACCGCCGATGAAGGCTTGCGTGGTGGCCGTGCTATCCCGCTCAAGAAAAACGTAGATGCCGCCCTCAAGCACGAGGAAGACGCCAAGGTTGACCGCGTGATTGTGGTAAGCCGCACCGGGAACGACCAGGTGCCCTGGACTGAAGGTCGCGACGCCCGTTATGAAGACCTGATGAAAAACGCTTCGGCCGTGTGCGAGCCGGAGCCAATGAGCGCGGAAGACCCGCTGTTCATGTTGTACACCTCCGGCTCTACCGGTGCACCCAAAGGTGTTCTGCACACCACCGGTGGTTACCTGGTGTACGCCTCCATGACCCACGAATACATCTTTGATTACCACGACGGTGATGTTTACTGGTGTACCGCCGACTTCGGCTGGGTAACCGGTCACAGCTACATCCTGTACGGCCCGCTGGCCAACGGCGCTATCACCCTGCTGTTTGAAGGTGTGCCCAACTATCCGGACAGCTCCCGCATGGGGCAGGTGGTGGACAAGCACCAGGTCAATATCCTGTATACCGCCCCGACCGCAATCCGTGCCCTGATGGCCGAAGGCGAATCCTGCATGGACGGCACCAGGCGCGACAGCCTGAAGCTGCTGGGCTCGGTGGGTGAGCCGATCAACCCGGAAGCCTGGGAGTGGTATCACCGCGTGATCGGCAAAGGCAATTGTCCGATTGTGGATACCTGGTGGCAGACTGAAACCGGCGGCATCCTGATTTCTGCGCTGCCTGGCGCTGTAGACCTGAAGCCAGGCTCCGCTACGGTGCCGTTCTTCGGTGTTCAGCCGGCGCTGGTGGATAACGAAGGTAACGTTCTGGACGGCGTTTCCGAGGGCAACCTGGTTATCCTGGACAGCTGGCCAGGCCAGATGCGCACCATTTACGGTGATCATGAGCGGTTCATCCAGACCTACTTCAGCACCTACAAGGGCATGTACTTTACCGGTGACGGTGCCCGCCGTGACGAAGACGGCTACTACTGGATCACCGGCCGTGTGGACGACGTTCTGAACGTGTCCGGCCACCGCCTGGGTACTGCGGAAGTAGAAAGCGCACTGGTTGCCCACGAAAAAGTGGCTGAAGCTGCTGTGGTTGGCTACCCCCACGAGATCAAGGGGCAGGGCATTTATGTGTACGTAACCCTGATGCAAGGCGAAGAGCCGTCTGACGAACTGAAGAAAGAACTGGTGCAGTGGGTGCGTAAGGAAATCGGTCCGATTGCCTCACCGGACGTGATTCAGTGGGCACCTGGATTGCCGAAAACAAGATCGGGCAAGATTATGCGCCGGATTTTGCGTAAGATTGCCGCTAACGAGCATGATCAGTTGGGTGATACTTCCACCCTGGCTGATCCGGGAGTAGTGGATGAGCTGATCGGCAGCCGTGCGTTCAAGTAACGCCGGCCGCTGACGGCCAATAACCTGTGAGGAATGTGTGGAATGACACAAACAATTATCGTCGCTGATGATCACCCGCTGTTTCGGGCAGCATTGAAACAGGCGGTCAATCAGGCGGTGCCGGATGCCGAGACCGTAGAGGTCGATAGCATCAAGGCCCTGCAGGCGGCGGTAGAGTCGCACCCGGATGCGGATCTGATCCTGCTGGATCTGAACATGCCGGGGGCTCACGGTTACTCGGGGCTGGTGTTTATGCGTGGCCAGTATCCCGGCTTGCCGGTAGTGGTTGTGTCAGGCTCAGAGGACTTGCAGGTTATGCGCCGTTCGGTGGACTATGGTGCCTCCGGGTTTATTCCCAAGAGTGCACCGTTGCCCACCATTACCGAGGCGATTCAGGCAGTTCTGGAAGGTGACGTGTGGCTGCCGGAAGGTGTGGCCGACAAAATCGAGCGCATGCAGGCTGAAACCACGGACTTCTCGGAGCGGCTGGCGTCGCTGACGCCGCAGCAGTTCCGGGTGCTGGGTATGCTGGCTGAGGGGCTTCTGAACAAGCAGATCGCCTATGATCTGGATGTTTCTGAGGCGACCATCAAGGCGCATATTACGGCGGTGTTCCGCAAGCTTGGGGTTCGTAACCGGACCCAGGCGGTGATTGCCATTCAGCAGATGGAGCTGGATCCTTCGGAGCAGTCGCTTTCGGGGGGCTGAGGTTTTAGCTTTTAAGTTTGTTTCAGAACGGGAGCCTTTGGGCTCCCGTTTTGTTTTGGAGCCCTTGAGTTCAGGTGTTGTGCTGCAGGTGACGAGCCCCTCCCAGGAAACGCTACAAGCACATCCCTGTGCGCTTCACTTTGGCCATCCATGGCCAAAGAGATTCCTGGGAGGGGCTCGCCACCCGCAGCGCCGGACATCAGTGATTGCTTTTCAGAACACATCTGTTCTTTATTTTTGTGTGTTCGTCACTTGTTAAGCCTTCCGCCATTGTTTCATCTTGTTTGTTGTTGTATTTTTCAGCTAACAATTGTGCGCTGAAAGCTTGGCGCATGGTGATTTCAATTAACAGTAAACGTGGACAGGTAACCGATGAACGCAGCAGTGAAACAGGGAACAGCGGCGACGGCCGTGTTTGGGAAACCGGATGAACGGGAACTCCGGGACAGGATGAAGAAGGAACTTCCCGCTGATACGTTTAAAGCTCAAACCTGGCGGGTGATCTGGTTTTTGCCGTTGCAGGCAGTGATCTGGGCCGGGTTGGCGGTTATTTTGATGGCGGGTTTGCCGTGGTACGCCAACCTCGGGCTGGGGCTGCTGGTGGGGCATACTATTGGTTGCCAGGCGTTGCTGGCTCATGAGGTGCTGCATGGCGCGCTGGGGATGAGCCGGCGGTGGCAGAATTTCTTTGGCTGGCTGGGGTTCGGCCCGTTGCTGGTGCCGCCGGAGTTCTGGCGGAAGTGGCACAACGTAGTGCACCACGCCAATACCAATACCGGCGATACCGACCCGGACAGCTTCGGCACTCTGCGCCGCTACAAAACCAATCCCGGCCAGAAGAAATTCCACAAACTGGCGCCGGGTTCAGGCACCTGGTACAGCTACCTGTTCCTGACCTATTCGTTCACTTTTCACGCCCAACTGGTGCTGTGGATTCAGGCGAAACATCGAAAGCAGTTCAAGGGCTTTAACCGCAAGCAGGCGATTGCCCAGGTGTTTCTGTGCCTGGCGTTGTGGGTTGCTTTGGCGGTTGTCTCAGGGCCGCTGGCGGCGTTCACGGTGCTGATTCCGTTCATGACCGCCAATGCCCTGGGGCAGGGGTACATTCTCACCAACCACTTCCTGCGCCCGCAGACCGCCACCAACAACCCGCTCGACAACTCCATGAGCCTTCGTTGCAACCCGGTCCTGGACCGGCTGCACTTTCGCTTCAGCCACCATATTGAACACCACTTCTTCCCGAAAATGGGCCACAACATGGCGCCAAGGGTTCG
>Ga0209075_1004435_pt1 | contig 11255 bp, 9 predicted proteins | sample Stecom2011_FD_187523 | JGI IMG/M metagenome (GOLD analysis project Ga0209075, IMG submission 187523) | Agricultural soil microbial communities from Utah to study Nitrogen management - Steer compost 2011 (SPAdes) (version 2) | ecosystem: Environmental > Terrestrial > Soil > Agricultural land...
TGCGCAGTGCGCGGCAGGATCGGGATGCACGTGAAGCCCGCCACAGCCGTCAGCGCCTGCATTTGGTGGAGAGTATCCAGGTGCTGGCGCGTACCATGCTGGAAGACCAGGTGGAGCTGTCGGAAGGCTGTATCCGGATCAAGGTGCTGCTGGATAACCTGGCGCCGGAGTTGAACGAGGATCCGCGCTTCCAGATCTTTCAGAAGATGTATGAGTCCATGGAGCACATGCCCACCCACGAGGCCCGCCAGCAGACCGACAAGCGCTTTGTCCGCAAACTGGACCACCAGCGCTTTCGTCTGGAGCGGGAGAACCAGCAGGCCATTCGAGATGCTGCCCGGGCCCTATTGGCACTGGACTGGGCGACCCTGGGCGCCCGGCGGGACTATGCCTGATCCAGGGCTGCGGCAATAGAGGCCAGCTCGTCGGCGGCTTGCATGAGTTCTGCCATGGTTTTCTCGACTTTCACCGGGTCCAGATGTAGCCGTTGATAAAGCTCGTCCGGGATGGGCTGGGCCGGGCCGGCGATCACGCCTTGGGCACGCAGTAGCTGGGTAGCCAGAAAAATGAGGCCCGCATAGTCTGCATTCTGTCCCTGGAAGTCGGGGTTTTTCTGATGGCGCAGGGCCGTGACCACTTCCGAGGGCATGTTCCAGAGCTCCATCAGCTTGCTGGCCATCTGCTCCCGGGTAAAGCCCAGCAGATACTGCTCCACATAGCTGACATCGAGGTGCCGGTTGCATTCCGTATAGCGGCAGATCAGGGAAAAATGGGGCGGGAATACATGGGCCAGTACCAGGTAGCCGAAATTGTGGAGTAGCCCCGCCAGGTAGCTCAGGCCGAATTCCGGCCGGTGCTTGCTGGGAATTAGCGCCGCCAGGGTACTGCTCAGGGTGGCGATCCAGACCGCCTGTTTCCAGTAGGGAGTCAAACCTTCAGGGGCGTCCTGGGGAAGTTTCAGGGAGCGTCCCAGCGCCAGCCCCATGGACAGGTTCATCACCAGGTCAAAACCCAGGATCCGGATAATGGCGTCCTGGACGGAACGCACCCTTCCGGGGGCGGCATAGAAGGAGGAACCCGCCCAGCTGACGACCTGCGCCGACAGGCTGGGGTCGGTTTCCACGATTTCCGCCAGCTCGGCCACGGTCGCATCGGGATTGGTACGCAACTTGAGAATGCGCTGGGCGGTTTCCGGCAGCGGGGGCAGCTCCAGGGTGTCTTCCAGGCGCTGCTGAATACGTAGCTTGGTGAACTTGTTGATGGCGGTGTGGATCTGGTCCAGATCCCGCTCGCTGTGGTCCCGGTTGAGGGCAATTTGGCTCAGGGGAATGGCGAAACTCAACCATTGGGCATTTCCCAATAGTGAGCGGAACAGCGGGCGACTCAGTTTGAGCCATTGTCCCGGCTGGCCGGCTTCTACGGCAACCGTATCCAGCTGTTGCAAGGCGTCGTCAACCAGGACCGGCAGGCCGGTCAAGGCAGGAATGGCGGGAATCGTCTCGAGCTGCAGGCGACTTAGCCAGTCCCGGTGCCTGGCCAGGGGCAGAATGGCCAGCGACCGGTTGAGTTTCTTGTTGATCAGGTCGATATCCACCAGTGCCTGGCTGGGAAAGATGGCCTGGACCGGGCCCTGCTCATCCTGCAGCAGAATCAATTGGGCGCATTGGTGAGAGTCCAATTCATCCGGGTGCAAAAGATGAACTCTGCGGAGTTCGTCTGCAAACTCGGCATGTGCTTGGGAATGGGACTCTAATGCTTTTGCAATAGCAGTTGGCAGCATGGTGGCGCTCATCTTTGCATGTTAGGGGTATGGGCGGTGATTTTAAAGATATTTACCGACCAAGGGGATTAGACAATGGTTATGGCAGAAATTGCCTGACTCTATGGTTAAACCTGACCGTAACGGACATTCTGCCCCAGCCAGCGGCGTATAAGGGCATCGGTGCGCGCCCGGTCAGTCTCGATCTGTTCGGCCGCCCAGCGGACGGTTTCCAGCCAGCCCTTGTCCCGCTCCAGGTCGGCCACCTTCAGGGAGAGCAGGCCCGTCTGGCGGGTGCCCAACACCTCACCGGGGCCACGGAGCTCCAGGTCCCGCTCGGCTATTTCAAAACCGTTGTTGGTTTCCCGCATGATTTTCAGTCGCTCCCGGCTCATGTGGGAGAGCGGTGGATGGTACATCAGCACGCAATAGCTGGCGATGTTGCCCCGTCCGACCCGCCCCCGGAGCTGGTGCAACTGGGCAAGCCCTAACCGTTCCGGGTTTTCAATGATCATCAACGAGGCATTGGGCACGTCCACTCCCACCTCGATGACGGTGGTGGCCACCAGTAACTGGATCTCGCCTTGTTTGAAGGCATCCATCACGGCCGCCTTTTCCGCTGGCTTGAGGCGCCCGTGTACCAGGCCGACCTGGAGTTCGGGCAACTGTTCCTGCAATTGCTGGGCAGTCGCTTCCGCAGCCTGGCACTGCAGCGCTTCCGATTCCTCAATCAGGGTGCAGACCCAATAAACCTGTCGGCCTTCCAGGCAGGCGCGGCGCACCCGCTCCACCACCTCGTTGCGCCGGCTATCCGGAATGGCGATTGTCTCGATGGGAGTCCGTCCGGGAGGCAGTTCGTCAATCACGGAGGTATCCAAGTCCGCATAGGCGCTCATGGCTAAAGTGCGGGGGATGGGGGTTGCGGTCATGATCAGCTGGTGAGGCGTACTGCTGCCGTTGGCTCCTTTCTCTTTAAGGGCCAGTCGCTGGTGTACGCCAAACCGGTGCTGCTCATCGATGATGGCCAGGGCCAGATGGGCAAACCGCACCTGCTCCTGAAACACCGCATGGGTGCCGATCAGGATTTGGGTTTCACCCCGGGCGAGCCGCTCCAGGACCTGGTTGCGTACGGACGCCTTGCTGCGTGAGGCCAAAAAGTCCACCTGTATCCCTAGGGGTTGCAGCCATTGGCTGAAACTGAGGTAGTGCTGCTCGGCGAGGATTTCCGTAGGCGCCATCAAGGCCACCTGGGTGCCGTTTTCTACGGCCTGCAGGGCTGCCAAGGCGGCCACTACGGTCTTGCCGGAGCCCACATCCCCTTGCACCAGCCGTAGCATTGGCACCGGGGCGGCCAAATCCTGGCGGATTTCCGCGACGACGCGCAGTTGGGCTCCGGTGAGGGCGAAGGGCAGTCGCGCCAGGAATTCTTGGCTCAACTTGCCTCGATCCGGCAGGGCGGGTGCCCGGTGGTGCTGGATGGAAGCCCTCAGGCGGCGCAGGCTCAGGTGATGGGCCAGCAGCTCTTCAAAGGCCAGCCGCTGTTGGGTGGGGTGAATGCCCAGGCTGAACTGATCCAGGTCTGCGCCGGCCGGGGGGTGGTGCAGGGTGCTGACGGCCTGGTTCAGGGGCGGCAGCTGCAGCTCGTCCAGTAGGGACTGGGGCAGATAGTCCGGCACCGGGTGGCGCTCCAGCAGTTCCAGCGCCTGCTCGCACAACTGGCGCAGGCGGCCCTGGTGGACACCATCGGTGGTGGGATAGAGCGGGGTCAGGCGGTCTTGTACCGGCAACGGCTCGCCTTCATTCACCCGTTTGTATTCGGGGTGGTACAGCTCCAGGCCGGTGCGCCCCAAGCGCACTTCCCCAAAGCAGCGCAGCCGGGTGCCCGGCGTGAGTTGGTTCTTCTGGGCGGCGGTGAAGTAATAGAAGCGCAGGCCAATGCGGCCGGTATCGTCCTGGAGCTGGACCAGCAGGCTGCGGCGCCGGCCCATTTCGATCCGGCTGTCATGGACGATACCCTCGATCTGGCTGCTGTAGCCGTTACGCAACTCGGCGATGGGGGTGATCCGGGTACGGTCTTCGTAGCGCAGGGGCAGGTGGAACAGCAAGTCCTGTACCGTGGTTATGCCGAGCTTTTCCAGTTTGCTTGCCAAGCTCGGTCCGACCCCTTTGAGGTCGGTGACGGGCAGAGTTTCCAGAGCCATTATTGCCAGCCGGTCCTGCGTTTCGAAGAATTAGTTAGTGGCGGTTTCCGTCTTTTCGATCAACCGGCACTGGCCCGCTGCTAAAGACAGCATATCAATGGCTTTGGGCCGGGGGAAGGTAACCCGCCAGGCCAGGGCCACGGTACGGTAGGGCGCCGGCGCCGTGAAAGGGCGGGTCGTGAGCAAGTTGTTGCTGTAGTATGGACTGTTGGCTGCGGACAGGGGCAGCACGGAAACACCTAGCCCGGAGGCCACCATATGGCGAATGGTTTCCAGGGAGCTGCCTTCGGTTACGAAGCGCTGGTTGGACTCGCCGCGGTTGGCATCCCGGTTGATATTGGCCGTCAATTGCGGGCAGGCGCCCAGAACCTGTTCCCGAAAGCAGTGGCCGGGGCCGAGTAATAACAGATCGTGCTCCACCAGGGCTGAAGGATCTATTTCCTCGTATTCGGCTAGCGGATGGTCGTTGGGCATCAGCACCACGAATGGCTCGTCGTAAAGGGGCAGGGTTACCACTTCCGGCTCGGTAAACGGCAAGGCCACGATAATGGCGTCCAGCTCCGAGTGGCGGAGCTTCTCACGCAGGGTCGCGGTGTAGCCTTCCTCGATGTAGAGGGGCATCTCGGGCGCAGCCCGGTGTAGTTCTGGCATCAAATGGGGAAACAGATAAGGGCCGATGGTATAGATGGCGCCAACCCGTAATGGGGAGGACAGCTGGTTTTTGCCGTCCTGGGCAATATCCTTGATAACGTTGACCTGATCCAGCACCCGGCGGGATTGTTCAATGATCCGATGTCCGATATCGGTTACCGTAATATGACTCTTGCTGCGCTCGAAGAGGGTGACTCCCAGCTCTTCCTCAAGCTTCTTTACGGCGACGCTGAGGGTTGGCTGGCTCACGAAGCAGCGTTCGGCGGCACGGCCGAAGTGCTTTTCTTCTGCAAGGGCAACAATATAACGAAGTTCAGTCAGTGTCATGGATACAGTCCGAATTAAAATACTGGAACCCGTCGGGGCCAGTCCTTGGGCCAGGCGGGCTGGCGTTACAGCGGTTGGCGTGCACCAAGTCTGCTGGGAAGGCAAACTATAGTTTCAATAGAATAAAACTATGGAGTTGATTAGGCAATGCTATCTCCAAGGCTTCTAATCGTCGGTGCCGGCAAACTGGGGCTGCCACTGGCGCGGCGCTGTGCCCGGGACATGCCGGTTTTGCTCCTGTCCCGGCGTCCGCCGGAGGCGGAACACAACCTGATTCCTTTCCCTGCCGATGTGACAGCTTTGGACAGCCTGGGTTCCCTGCCAGCGTCAATCGAGGTGGTGGTGTACTGCCTGAGCCCGACGGGGCATAACGATGAAGCCTATCGGCAGGTCTTTGTGGAAGGGTTGGCTAATCTGCTGCAGGCCCTGAAACACAGCGCTCTGAGACGGGTGATCTTTGTCTCCAGCACCAGTGTCTACCATCAGGATGACGACAGCTGGGTCGATGAAACGTCCCCTACCTGCCCGTCGGGATTTTCCGGCAAGCGCTTGCTGGAGGCGGAGCAGTTGTTGCAGGCGTCCGGTGTTCCGGCAACCAGCGTCCGGTTTGCCGGGATCTACGGCGGTGATCGCACCCGATTCCTGGAGCAGATTCTGGCGGGGGAGATTGCGGTCACCGGCGGGCCTTACACCAACCGGATCCACGAGCAGGACTGTATCGGCGTGTTGGAGCATCTGGTACACAAGGCGTTAGCCGGGGAGGCGCTGGCTGATTGCTATCTGGGCTGTGATTCCGAGCCGGCGCGGGTGGGCGAGATCGCGGCCTGGGTGCAGGAGCAAGTGGGCAGTTTGCCGAACCAGCCCCGAACGGGCTCAGGCACCCGGCGGGCGGGCAGTAAACGCTGTAGTAACCGGTTGTTGCTGGACAGTGGCTATCGGTTTCGCTATCCCAGCTTTCGGGAAGGCTATGGCGAAATGTTGGCGCGACGGGGAGATCTGCTGGCGGGGGCTGGCAGGGATCGGTGCTGATCCCTGCCAAGGTGTCGCAGTGCTTAGAACGCGACGTTCAGGCGGGCAATACCCGGCAGGCTGGTGATGTCTTCATAGCCTTCCTGGATAAAGACCAGGTCGAGCACGATGCGGGAGGTATAAATCCAGCGCAGGCCCAGGCTCAGGATATTGTCGTCGTTGATGTCGCCATTCACATAGGTGAATTCAATCCCCGGCATAAAACGGCCGAACTGGGTTTCCGGCAGAGCATAATAGGCGGCCAGACCCAGCTCTACTTGCGTGTCGCTTTCGTCGCCCACCTCAATGCGGGCGATGGCCGGCTGCAGGTTGACGATCAGGTCTTCGGCCCGTCCGGTCAGGGCGGCACCGACAAAGAAGTTGGTGCTGTCCAGGTCACCGTTATCGGTTTCCACATCATAGTGGGACAGTCCAATGGCCGGAGCCCAGTCGACGTGAAAGGGGCCGGCCTGGAAGCTGCCCATGCCCAGCTTGAAGACGGCTTCGTTGGCGTCGCCAATCAGACCGCTGTTAATGATCAGTTCGCTGTTTTGTAGGCCCAGACGAATCCCGCCGCCGGTGTCGAACGCGCCGGTTTGAAGGTCTACGGATGCCTTGCTGTATTCGGTGGTTTGACCCCATTCCTGAAAGAAGCCGCGAGTCGGACCCAGTTCAGTGGCAGAGGATGGGGTTTGGGCTTGGGCCAGGGAGCTGGCGCTAGCGAGGGCGGTGCAGAGGGCAATTGCGGTTCTTAGTTCCATGAAAGCTACTCCGAAGAATATCCATAATGTAGTTGGGGTCAGACGGGTAGACAGTCTTGCTGCTGTGAGTGCACCAGACTGTCCGCCCGTAAGGGAGTGGATACTAGCTTTGCATGGAGGGGGGTGTCAACGCGAGCCGGATCTCTCCGTAATCAGCCTCTGGGGCTCAGACTACCATCACGCCATCCATTTCCACCAGGGCGCCCTTGGGCAGCTGGGCGACGCCCACGGCGGCACGGGCTGGGTAGGGTTGTTGGAAATAGGTGGCCATGATTTCGTTCACAGTGGTGAAATGGGCCAGATCCGTCAGGTAGATATTGAGCTTGACGATGTCCTGCAAAGAGCCGCCGGCCGCTTCGCACACTGCTTTCAGGTTTTCGAACACGCGCTTGATCTGCACGCTGATGTCGCCCTGTACCAGTTCCATAGTGGCCGGATCCAGGGGAATTTGGCCGGACAGGTACACGGTGTTGCCGGCCTTGACGGCTTGTGAGTAGGTGCCGATAGCCTTGGGAGCCGAATCGGAGTGAATGATGGATTTGTTGGTCATGCCGATCCTCGGTGATGATCAGTGGAAAGATGTATTGTAAAAAGATGACGCACTAAGCAAAGAGCAATGGCTGCATTGTAGGGGCCGAGACCTGGGGTTGCCAACAGGTGAAAGTGGGTGAATGGTCCCTTGAGGGGCGGGAGTGTCAGGCCATTGGCTTTTATGGAAAGAGGACTGTTGGGCGAGAAGGAGAGGAAAGGCTAGTAGCGAACCCGCTGGATATTGGTCACTACCTTCATATTTCTGATGCGGCGCATGACTCGGGCCAAGTGCTTGCGCCCCTGGACATTGATGACCATGGTAATGATGCTCAAACGGGCATTTTGCTCTTCCACGCTGATCTTTTCGATACTGCCGTCGGCCAGGGTGACGGCGCTGGCCAGTTCGGCGATGACGCCCCGCTGGCGTTCCAACTCCACGCGGAGTTCAACCGAAAACTCATCCGTAATATCCTTGGCCCAGTTCAGGTGGATACAGCGGTTGGGGTCGGTGCGGTATTGGGCAATCTTGTCGCAGCTTTCACTGTGGATCACCATGCCGCTGCCGGAGTCGATCATGCCCACAATGGGGTCGCCGGGAATTGGGCGGCAACAGTGGGCGAAGGTAACCACCAGCCCTTCGGTACCCTTGATGGTGACGGAGGGCTTGGTGGCGGGAGCGTGCATTTCCACAGTGGGAGCATTGCTCTCGTCATCCGGAATCAGTTGGCGGGCCACGATGTACGCCATGCGGGTGCCCAGGCCGATTTCTTCCAGCAGCATATCAAAGCTGGCCACCTGGTTATGCTGAACCACCCGCTCGATCTGTTCGGGGGGAATCTGTTCCAGTGTCCGGTTGAAGCTGTTGAGGGATTTCTTCAGCAGCATGCGGCCGAGTTCGCGGGATTCCGTCTGGCGCTGGTGCTTGAGGTAGTGGCGAATGCCGCTCTTGGCTTTACTGGTCACCACAAAGTTGAGCCAGGCCGGATTGGGCTTGCCGTTGGGGGCGGTGATGATTTCGACGGTCTGGCCGCTCTTGAGGGGCTGGCTGAGGGAGGCCAGGTTCTTGTTGATACGGCAGGCCACGCAGGCGTTGCCAATATCGGTGTGGATGGCATAGGCAAAGTCGATGGGCGTTGAGTCCGCGGGCAGTTCCAGAATCCTGCCTTTGGGCGTGAACACGTAGATCTCGTCCGGGAAGAGGTCGACTTTGACGTGTTCGATGAACTCCTGGGAGTCCACCGCCTGCTCCCGCAGCTCCATCAGAGCCTGGAGCCATTTCTGGACCCGGACTTTCTGGCGGTCGGCCAGTTCCGACTCTTGGCTCTTATAGATCCAGTGGGCGGCAATGCCGCTATTGGCCAGCCTGTCCATATCCTCGGTGCGGATCTGCACCTCGATGTTCAGGTGCCGGCCAAACAGGGTCGTATGCAAGGACTGATAACCATTGGCCTTGGGCAGGGCGATATAGTCCTTGAAGCGCCCTGGCACGGGTTTGTACAAGGCATGCATAGCGCCCAGGATCCGATAGCAGTTGTCTACTGAGTCGGTGATGATCCGAAAGGCATAGACATCCATGATCTCATGGAAGGAGCGCCGCTTGGTCTTCATCTTCTGGTAGATGCTGTTGAGGTGCTTTTCCCGGCCCAGAATACGGCTCTGGATGCCCATCTCGTCCAGCTTGCCCTGGATACGCTCCTTGATCTCCTGAATCAGGCTCTCGTGATCGCCCCGCAGGCGGCGCAGGGCGCCTTCGATATTGCGGGCCCGCATGGGATGCAGGGCGGAAAATCCCAGATCTTCCAGTTCCACGCGAATGGAGTTGATGCCGAGCCGGTTGGCGATCGGGGCGTAGATATCCAGGGTTTCGTTGGCAATCCGGCGGCGCTTTTCCGGGTTCAGAGGGCCCAGGGTGCGCATGTTGTGCAGGCGGTCGGCCAGCTTGACCAGAATTACCCGGATATCCCGGGACATGGCCAGGGCCATTTTCTGGAAGTTCTCTGCCTGGGCTTCCGCTTTGGAGCGAAACTCGATCTGGGTCAGCTTACTGACCCCGTCAACCAGTTCAGAGATGGCTTCGCCGAACTGTTGGGAGAGGGCTTCCTTGGGAATGCCGGTGTCTTCGATAACGTCGTGGAGCAGGGCGGCGGCGAGACACTGATGGTCCATCCGCATATCGGCCAGGATGGCTGCTACGGCGAGGGGGTGGGTAATGTAGGGTTCGCCACTACGGCGACTCTGGCCCTCGTGGGCCTGTTCGGCATAGTAATAGGCGCGCTTGACCAGCTTGACCTGCTGCTCGTCCAGATAGCTGGAGAGACTCTGGGCCAGGCTGTCGATCGTCAAGTTGGATTCTACTACGCTATTCATCGCCAAACTATTCATGCATCTCCCGACAAAAACCCAAACGGATGATTCGGGTTCTGTGTGGACTCCCACCGCGCCCTCTTATGGAGGGTGCGCTCTTTCACGAGTGCTTAAGGCGTTGTGCAGTGTCCTGTGCCGATCAGGAGAAGCCTGACCTTAATCTGCCGCTATGCTCCAGGGCCTTGGGCCGACTGGCGGCGTAGCGGCAGGCGACCGAATCAATCCTCTTCGTCTTCTACGTCCAGCGCCTTAGGATCAATCAGGTTGGCAGCAATTTCTCGCAGGGCCACGACGGTCGGCTTATCATTTTCCCAGGGAACTTTTGGTTCCTTGCCTTGAACCGATAATTGACGTGCCCGCTTGCTGGCTACCATCACCAGTTCAAAACGGTTTTCAACGTGCTCCAGGCAATCTTCAACGGTCACTCGAGCCATTTTTAACCCCAAATGCTTAACGGTCAAACCCCATGAATGCATCGTTTAGCCACGATGCAGAGAAGAACTTCACAGTGTATCGAATTGGGTCAGAATTGCACAAGCCATTTCTCGTGCGTCAAGCCTTTGCTGGGCATTGACTCCAATCCTATTCGGTTTTGCTGACCCTGTCATGAATTACGACAACAGATCATTTAAAAGTTCCCCGTGCCGGTACTGCTGGACCTGGGTGAGCAGGCGGCGCGCCCGGACGATGGCCTGGAGATCAGCCAGGGCCTGCTGGAAGTCATCGTTGACCACCAGATAGTCGTATTCGGAATAGTGGGCGATTTCGCTGGCGGCTTCACCCAGGCGCCTTTCAATCACTTCGGGGGAGTCCTGCCCGCGGCTGGTGAGGCGTCTTCTTAGCTCGTCGCGAGACGGTGGGGTGATAAAGACCGTGACGCAGGATTTCAGTTTGCGTACTTGCTGGGCGCCTTGCCAATCGATTTCCAGGATCACGTCGATCCCCTTGGCCAGGGTATCGTCCACCCACTGTTCCGAGGTGCCGTAAAAGTTACCGAAAACCTCGGCATGCTCCAGGAAGGCGCCGGCTCCCACCATGTCGATGAAGCGCTCGCGGTCAATGAAATGATAGTTAACGCCATCCACTTCCGCCGGCCGTTTGGGGCGGGTTGTGTGGGAAATGGAGACCTGGATGCTGGGATCGTTTTCCACTAGCGCCTTCACCAGGCTGGTCTTGCCCGCGCCGGAGGGGGCGGAGATGATGTAGAGAGTACCGGTGGCTGGAGTCATTGCTACGGATTCCTGCGAGATAGTCGACGTGGCCGGAATTATAGATTCATTGTGATGTAACGTCATTTTTGGGCATAAACAGGCCGGGCCTCCGGTGCGGACTGGCGCTCCGGCGAGGCATCCTCGAACCGGTCGATCTTGCGCAGGCCCTCAAAGGCCTTGGCCCAGACACTAACCACGCCCAAGGTGCAGAGGCTGCCAATCACCGCGGCGGGCACGGTGCCGAACCAGGCGGCACTGGTGCCGGCCCGGAAGTGGCCGAGCTCGTTGGACGAGGTAATAAACAGCATGTTCACGGCGTTCACCCGGCCGCGCATGGCATCGGGAGTGGAAAACTGGATCAGTGAGGAGCGGATGTACACGCTGACCATGTCCGCCGCCCCTGCGATAAAGAGCGCGACCATCGACAGCCAGAACCAGGTGG
>Ga0209075_1004436_pt1 | contig 11254 bp, 9 predicted proteins | sample Stecom2011_FD_187523 | JGI IMG/M metagenome (GOLD analysis project Ga0209075, IMG submission 187523) | Agricultural soil microbial communities from Utah to study Nitrogen management - Steer compost 2011 (SPAdes) (version 2) | ecosystem: Environmental > Terrestrial > Soil > Agricultural land...
TAGAAGTAGCTCCATTCAGTTCTTTCAGCATTTTGTAGGTAATATTTGCTACATCTAAATTAGGAAAGATCAGGGTGTTTACTTTTTTATTGACTAATTTGGAAAAAGGAAATTTGTCTTTGAGCATTTCCTGATTCAACGCAAAATCGACCTGAATTTCGCCGTCCACAATTATTTCTGGGTAATTCTTATGTAAAAACTTAACCGCTCTGGCAACTTTCTGTGGCGATTCTAATTTTGAAGAACCGAAATTACCGTAAGAAACCATTGCCATAACTGGTTCCATTCCAAACATTTTCACGGTATGATAAGTCATTAAAGCGATTTTTGACAAAGCTTCCGATCCCGGATCGGGATTGATGGAAGTATCCGACAAAAACATCGGACCTCTTCGGGTCATCATCAGATTGGTAGCTGCCACACGCTGCACGCCATTCATCTTAGGAATCATCTCTAAAACAGGTTTTAATGCCGATGGATAACTCCGTGAATAACCCGACAACATTGCGTCGGCTTCTCCTTGCATAACCAACATTGACGCGAAATAACTGCGGTCGCGCATCAATTTTTCTGCTTCTAATCTGGTAATGCCTCTTCGTACTCTGTTTTGCCATAATTTTTCAGCAAAGCGACTTCTACGTTCTGCTTCTTGTTCGGTTTTAGGGTCGATGATTTCCACATCAGCCATAAAACCGATTTCTTCTTTCAACTCCAGAATGATCTCTTTATTTCCCAATAAAATGGGGATAGCAATACCTTCTTCGTGAGCAATTTGTGCTGTTTTCAATACATTTAACTGATCTGCTTCGGTATAAACCACTCGTTTCGGATCCATTTTTGCTCTGTTAGCAATCAGGCGGACCAGTTTATTATCATTCCCCATCCGTTCGTTCAGTTCATCACGGTATTTTTCCCAATCAGCAATCGGTTCAGTTGCCACACCAGAATCCATTGCTGCTTTAGCAACAGCAGGTGGGATTTCGGTAATCAAGCGCGGGTCAAAAGGTTTTGGAAGAAGGTAATCGCGTCCAAAAACCAATCTTTTTTCTCCATAAGCAATATTCACTTGTTCGGGCACCGATTCCTTTGCCAGATTTGCCAAGGCATAAACCGCCGCAAGCTTCATTTCTTCATTGATTTTCTTTGCACGCACATCTAAAGCTCCACGAAAAATAAACGGGAAACCCAGAACATTATTAACCTGATTGGGGTAATCAGAACGTCCCGTTGCCATAATAATATCAGATCGGGTGGCGATTGCCAGTTCATAATCAATTTCGGGTGTAGGATTTGCCATAGCAAAAACAATCGGATTATCGTTCATTGTCAACAACATCTCCGGAGTCAATACATTAGGACCAGAAAGCCCTAAGAACATATCGGCTTTGCTTACTGCTTCTCCTAATGTCATTCCTTCTACCGGTTTGGCGTACTTTTTCTGAAGAGGCATCAAATCATTACGATTGCTATGCAAAACACCGTTTACGTCAAACATAATAACATTTTCCAGCTTCACACCTAATTGCAGATAAATATTTGAGCACGCCAATGCCGCAGAACCAGCACCAGAAACAACCACTTTTATTTCTTCAATATTCTTTTCTGCTAATTCCAATGCATTTAACAAAGCAGCGGCAGAAATAATAGCTGTTCCGTGCTGATCATCGTGCATTACCGGAATATCCAATTCTTCAATCAATCTTCGTTCAATTTCAAACGATTCTGGTGCTTTAATATCTTCCAAATTAATACCTCCAAAAGTAGGTGCAATATTTTTTACGGTTTCAATGAATGTATCTATATCTTTGGTATCTACCTCAATATCAAAAACATCAATATCTGAAAATATTTTAAACAATAGTCCTTTTCCCTCCATTACCGGTTTGGAAGCTTCCGGACCGATATCGCCCAATCCCAAAACTGCTGTTCCGTTGGAGATAACTGCTACTAAATTTCCCTTTGCGGTATATTTGTAAACATTGTTTTTATCTTTAGCAATTTCCAAACAAGGTTCTGCAACTCCGGGCGAATACGCAAGGGATAAATCACGCTGTGACGACGTAGATTTAGTAGGAACTACCGCTATTTTTCCCGGTTTTGGTTTTGCGTGGTATAATAGTGCTTCGCGTCTTTTTGAATCTCTATGCATAATCTTGATTTTGTATAACTAACAAATATACCAAGCTATTATGGATTTAGAAAGAAAAACTATTTTTTTCGCAGTTTGCAAAAGGAGACTTGCTTCTACTTTTTAAGAAAGGTAATGTTCCGCATCAATCCGGAATATTTGGTACGCTTGACTGCAGATTTTTTAAAAACCTCATTAAAAAGCTCTTGCGTAAGATCGTTCCATTGATTTTTATCGTAATCAATCAATGCTGGTTTGGGTTGAAACAATGGTTCGTTGTGCGGCTCGGCAAATCGATTCCACGGACACACATCCTGACACACATCACAACCGTACATCCAATCGTCTAATTTTCCTTGAAACTCATTCGGAATTTCATTTTTAAGTTCAATGGTAAGATAGGAAATACATTTACTTCCGTTGACAAGATATGGAGCTTCGATGGCTTGCGTAGGACACGCATCAATACAAGCGGTGCAAGAACCACAATGATTGGTAACTGCGTGATCTGTTTCCAATTCCAAATCGATGATTAATTCTGCTACAAAAAAGAAAGAGCCTTCGCTTTTTCTGATTAAATTATTATTTTTCCCCACCCAGCCTAAACCACTTTTCGCTGCCCAAGCTTTGTCCAACACTGGTGCAGAATCGGTAAAAACACGACCGTCCACCTCGCCGATTTCGTCTTGAATAAAGTGTAGTAAATCTTTTAATTTATCTTTAATGACAAAGTGATAATCTTCGCCATAAGCATATTTGGAAATTTTATAAGCATCGGGGTTTTGTTGTTGCTCAGGAAAATAATTGTACAATAAAGAAACAACCGATTTTGCACCTGGAACCAATAAACGCGGATCTAAACGTTTGTCGAAATGGTTTTCCATATACGTCATTTCGCCGTGCATATTATCGTTGAGCCAACTTTCTAAACGCGGTGCTTCCTCTTCGAGAAAAGCTGCCTGGGAAATTCCACAGAAAGAAAAGCCTAATTCTTTCGCTTTTTGTTTTATAAGTTGTGCATAACGTTCTTTAGAGTTCATCAAACAATCCGCCTTTTGATTTTAATGACAATAACCCCAAATGTTTGTAGGCTTTGTCGGTTACTTCCCTACCTCTTGGTGTTCGATAAATAAAACCTTCCTGAATCAAAAAAGGTTCATAAACCTCTTCAATCGTTTCGGCATTTTCAGAAACAGCCGTTGCCAACGTAGAAAGTCCGACCGGACCGCCTTTGAACTTTTCTATGATGGTTGAAAGGATTTTATTGTCCATTTCGTCCAACCCGTATTGATCTACATTCAAAGCTTTTAGTGCAAAGCGAGAAATTTCAATATCGATACTTCCGTTTCCTTTTATTTGCGCAAAATCACGCACACGCCGCAACAATGCATTGGCAATACGAGGCGTTCCCCGGCTTCGTCCTGCAATTTCAATAGCAGCTTCCAGATCGATAGGAACATTGAGAATCCCGGCACTTCGCTCTACAATCGTAGCCAAAAGTTCTGTATTGTAATATTGTAAACGACTTTGAATACCAAACCGCGCACGCATCGGAGCGGTCAGCAAACCTGAACGAGTAGTTGCACCGACTAAAGTAAACGGATTAAGGTTGATTTGAACCGAACGTGCATTGGGACCGGATTCAATCATAATATCGATTTTAAAATCCTCCATAGCCGAATACAAATACTCTTCCACCACCGGGCTTAACCGATGGATTTCATCGATAAAAAGAATATCTCGTTCGTCGAGATTCGTCAATAATCCAGCTAAGTCTCCGGGTTTGTCCAAAACAGGTCCCGACGTAATTTTGATTCCCACTTTTAATTCGTTTGCCAAAATAGTGGACAAAGTTGTTTTTCCCAAACCAGGAGGTCCGTGAAACAAAGTATGATCCAAAGCTTCGTTTCTAAGATTTGCTGCTTTTACAAAAACCTTTAAATTTTCCAATACCTGATCTTGTCCTGCAAAATCGTCAAACGATAACGGACGTAATTTCTTCTCTGCATCCAGCTCTTCGTTAGAAAAGTGTTCGTTGGTGGGGTTCAAATGCTCGTTCATAGCGCAAAGATACTATTTTTTGATTAGCGAAAATATCTGATAAGCATACCACAGACTAAACGCATTAGAAATTCAGTAATTCTATATTCCAAGCCGCCATTTTTCTCCTTTTTGTAATGTTTACTTTTTTGAGATGAGATTGTTTTAGTTGCTCAAAAAATGCGTAAAAAACTTAAAATAAAGAGCGCACTTTAAAGGTTGATTCCTGAAAGTACAATGGTCAGGACGTTCGTTCAAAATTTACATTTACGCTCCCACTACAAGCCGATTTTCTATTCTAAAAAATTATTTTCAGAAAAAAACAATTCTTATTTATTTTTAATCAATCTAAATAGCTAAATTTGTAGGAATTAAATTTATTTCATTTATGGATTCAAATACCACTGCCCGGGATGCTCAAAAAAAAGCTAAACCGCTCACACCTAAAATCAACGAACTGATTGCTTCGACCAAATCTGTTATTTTAGCAACAATGGATTCAGAAGGTAATCCAACAGCAAGTTATGCGCCCTATGTGCGCGTAGGAAATACTTTTTATATTTTGGTTTCTTTTATGGCAAAACATACTAAAAACCTGCTCAACGGTCACGCTTCGGTAATGTTTATCGAAGATGAATCGGCTACCAAACAAATCTATGCCCGCGAAAGGCTGACTTTTGATACCGCTACTGCACAAATAGAAAGAGATTCTGATCTTTGGAATGAGGTATTGCCTCAGTTAAAAGAAACGCACGGAAAAGTTTTAGACATACTTTCTGAAATGCAGGATTTTATTTTGGTGCAATTAAATCCAACAAAGGGAAATTATGTTAATGGTTTTGGAAGTGCCTACATTGTTGACGAAAACTTGGAGGTTGTTCAACACAGAAACGATGTGAACCACCAGACAAAATAAGACTAATACTTACTAAACTCCTTCGAATTGAAGGAGTTTTTTTTACAAAACTTTATACAAAATCGGTTTGCTTGGCGATGCGTCATTTTCAAACGAAGCAATTTGCAAATTCAAGATATACGAGCCGTCTTGAACGGCATCATCTACAAAAACTAACTCGGTAATGGTAGCGTCAAAACGGGCGTCATCATTCACTTTATCAACATTTTTTACATTCCAGAACGCCTTGTGCGCTACTAATTTTCCTTCGTCCGCCTCTTTATCCACACTCGGCAAATCGATCAATAAATGCTTGATTCCAATTTCACGAAGATGTACTGTTGCTGCTTCTGATAAATACGGTGGGTTGGTGTTGGAATAATTTTTATGTTTTTTATCTAAATTATTTGGCAGCGTTCGAATAACTACAGCTTCGGGTGTTTTTCCGTTCAACAATTCTTCTATCTGCATTTTAGAAATAACAAAATCTTTAGCTAAAACCTGTGGAGTAATCGAAATTAATTCTACTGTAAAAAAGAAGCTTTTCAATGTTTGATTAATCGAATAAAAATCTTTGGTAATATGCCCCAAACATTCCGTATGTGTACCGTGTCCGTGTGGATTGAACAAAATATTATTGAAATTCGTGGATGATTTTCCGGATGCTACGCTGCCTACAAAATCGCCCATAACCACTGGATTGATTTCGGGTTGATCCAAATACCACGCAATAGGGTTTTGTTTGTTGTTCTGTAGCGATAATGAAATATCTAACGGTTCAGACAAATCGATTTCGTAGGTTTTATGGTTGTGTTGTATCGTTGTTTTCATTGCTATATTTTTTGTTTATTACTTTGCCACACGAAAGGATTACTTCGTCAGTTCGCTTTGCTCGTGTCGTGAGGGAGCTGAGGCATCCATTACGTTAAAACGTCCTAACGCACTGTCGTACTGTCTAAAATCCGTTTCGGTTACGTTGAGCCCAAAACTGCCTTCGTACTCTTTACTGTTGTACTTATATTTTTCGGCTTGTTTACAAACCTCCTTCCTGAATAAAATAATTCAAACTAGTTGAATCTTTTTCAATATTTATACTTTCTCTCATTCTTTCATTCTCTATATCATATGAAAAACCTTTTAACACTAAAGAATCTATCTTTGTTTCATAATACCTAAAATTAGATTTATTATTATTTAATATTTGTTGTTTTTCCAATGATGTTAGAGGTACAGTTATACTTGTTACCAAAGAACTAAAATCTTGCTCTTGTTTTATAGTAATCCGTTCATCATTATAATCAAAAGCTGTCCCTATAAGGTCATTTAACCTTTCTAAATGTCTCTTTTTCTCATTAACGCAACTTATCAATGTGAAAGACATTACTATAAATAATACTATTTTTTTCATCATCTGGTTTTAATTTTAGCTGTTCCATCGATTACTATGGTTTATGCAAATAATAATTCACAAAATTTCGTTTTATTTATTGAGAATAATTTAATAATTTTGGTTTAGGAAAATAATGAGTCTTGCGAAGGGGGAGATTTTTTTCTTCCCTTTCAAAAGAAAATATTTTTTAAGCAACTTGCCTTTTTTCATACATTTTGTTTTCTCTTATACAAGCGCATACCCGATGTACGAGTTTGTTTCTTACATTGTTAATTACAAGCATTTTGCTTTTCCCTTCTTCTACTTTCCGGTTATAATATTTTTTTAACTCTGGGTCACTTGTGATAGCAGATAATGCACACATATGCAATTGTTTTTTTAATTTTTTATTAGCCATATAATGGACTTTTGGTTTTGAACGTATACTTTTTCCTGAAGTATATTCAAAGGGTACAACACCCGCATAACAAGCCAATTGGCGAGGAGTAGTATACATTGTAAATTCATTTGTAAAACAAATCAAAAACAGTGCTGTTACTTTTCCAACACCAGTAATCGATGTGGATATTTTAAATATTCTAGAAAGATTTTCATCTTCATCTATTATTTTATCCAATTGTTTTTCAATGTTTTTTAAATCCATTTCAATTCCTTTAATGGTGTTTTTTTGTGATTTTTCTAAAAGTTTAGCCACTTCTAAATCGAATGAATGGAGTTCTTTTACATTACGCAACAATAAAGCTTTTGTAACCACAAGTTTTTCTCTTAAAGATAATAAGTTTCTAATTTTATCAATTTCTTTTCTTGGAGCTTCGTAGAGAACCGCTTCGTCAACATTCTTCATCGCATAGTAAGCTATTCTTTCAGCATCAATTTTATCGTTTTTGCCTCTCTGAACGCCAATACTTCGAATAATTTTTAACGACATTTCTACCCAAAGATCAAACTTAAATACCATCAAATACTTGATGATTAATTTTCCATACATACCAGTATGTTCTAAACAAACTAATGTGTTTTCAAAAGTAGCATTTTGCTCTTTCAACCATTTGCGAAGTGCTTGGATGCCTTTATAATCATTTACAAATTGATTATGGACGGTGTTCTGTTTATCTCCATTCAAGATAACAACTGCATCAAAATATTCTTTGGATACGTCAATGCCTAAAAAATGTTTAAATTTGTTCATAAGAAAAGATTTTAAAAATTAGCAACCAGATTATTGAACACATTCATAACCTTAATAATAGGTCTAAAAACCTGAATAACTATTTGATGCTTGTTCAATATAACTGACAAAGTCCTAATCGGGGGATAAGTCTAAAGCTTCGCACCGCACTTGGTTCACTTTGTCAATTTGGTTGTCAATTTAAATTTACAAAATTTTCAATGAACAAAGCTAAAGGCTGCCGCACGACACGAGCAAAGCGAACTGACAAAGTAATCTTTCGTGTGGTAAGTAAAATAAAAACTAAAGCTCTGCAAAATTGCAAAGCTTTTATATATGTAAAACCAAAACGCCAGGCTAAAGCTTTGGTATAATTTCTTTGTATATTCTCGAAAGAAGAGCGATAGGAATTGATAAAAATAACTTTGTAATAAAAACATAAAACCCGATTTGAATTTTCAAACCGGGTTTTATTATATCTTAAAAACAATACTATTAAACGAGATTCAATATAATCGAAGGGTATAGACCAATCACAATATTGATAAGGATAAATACAACCGCTACAATGGTATAAACCGGAGAAGCGGAAACTTGTATCTTTTTATGCTCTTCGTCTTTAAAAGTGTACATAATCATAATCACTCTGAAATAGTAATAAATACTGATGATTGAATTCACAACACCTAAAATAACTAAAGTAACATATCCGTTGGATAAGGCTGTTTTAAATAAGAAAAACTTAGCAAAGAATCCAGATAAAATAGGAATTCCTGCCATAGATAATAATGCCAAAGCCAGAATAAATGCCATTAAAGGAGCACGTTTTCCAAGACCTCGGAAATGTAAAATCAATTCTTCTTTTTTGTTTTCTGTAGCATAAATCACAACGGCAAATGCAGCAATACCTGCGGTAGCATACGCAGCAGCATAATAAAGTAATTCCGTTGCAGAGGTTTCAATACTCAATAAAGTAAACATCATAAAACCGGCGTGGGAAATCCCTGAGTATGCAAGCATTCTTTTAATATTTGTTTGTTTCAGTGCTACGATGTTTCCTACAAACATAGTACAGACAATCAATACGTAAATCAATTGTATATAAATGCCGGGCATTATACCCTGAAAAGCAGCTGATAGTTTAAACAAAGAAGCCATTGCAGCTACTTTTGCTAATGTACTCATCGTGGTTGTAGTCAGCAAAGGAGCTCCTTGATAAACGTCGGGTGCCCAGAAGTGAAAAGGGAAAGCTGCGATTTTAAACAACATTCCGATGACAACCATAGCAAATCCAATCGGAAGCCATAGGGGAGTGTCGGGCATCATAGAAAATAAAGAAATGGTTTCGATATAGAAACTTGCGGTTGCTCCGTAAATTAAAGCGATTCCAAATAATACAAAGCCCGATGCAAACGATCCCATTAAAAAATATTTCATTCCTGCTTCGTTGCTTTTTATTTTATCGGGGTTACTTGCTGCCAAGACATAAAGCGAGATAGATAGTATTTCTAATCCTATAAAAAACATCACAAAATGTTCAAAGGCTATCATACAAACCGCACCAATCAAAACAAATATTTTGAGTGAAATGAAATCGGAAAGCTTGGAAACTCTATTTTTATAAAAATCGTGTCCTAAGGCTACAATTCCTATAGTAAGTACTATAAACAAAATACTGAACCACTGCCCAAATCTACTCAGGTGAATCATATTATATAATTCGGTGGTAATAAAAGGTTGCGAGCATAAGGTTGCAGCAATGGCTCCTCCTAAACCTAAGATGGTCAAAGGCACAATTCCTTTTCTGAAATTTATAATTTCTAAAAGTAATATAACAACGGCTAAGCCGGATAGTACGATTAATGTATTCATAATTTTATTCTTTAAAAGAAAGCTTTACAGGATTGGCGTTGTTGATGAAATGATTTTATAAACCGGATCAGGATAAATTCCCAGTCCAATGACAATAAGAACCAATACTGCCAATAAAACAAACTCTTTGGTATTTACATCGGTAAACGTATTTTCATTGATATTGCCCAGCATACTGTGTTGAAACATTTTTAGCATATAATAGGCACCTAAAATAATGGTTGTTCCACCAAAAATCGCATACCAGATGTTTACAGTTGATAAGCTGTACAATAACGTAAACTCTCCGATAAAACTAAATGTGCCGGGAAGTCCTACGGAAGCAAAAACGAGGATCAAAAAGAAAGAACTGAATTTTACTGCTTGTTGACGAATGCCACCCATCTCCGAAATGAGATATGTTTGATACCTGCTGTGAATGATTTCTGCAATATAAAACAATCCAACTACAACGAAACCGTGTGCAACCATCTGTATAATTGCTCCTTGTGTTCCGTCAAAGGAATTGGTATAAGCTCCTGCGGCAATCAATCCCACGTGCGCCATAGACGAATACGCCAATAAACGCTTGATATGGTTTTGACGTAAAGCAATCAATGATGCATAGATAATTCCGATGATACATAAAACTACTACAGTATTCACAATAGGAGCTTCCACACCATTGGTTAAAGGTAATTGCCATCTTAAAATAGAATACAATCCCATTTTTAACATAATACCTGAAAGCAACATAGTTCCGATAGCCGGCGATTTCTCATAGGTATTTGCCTGCCACGTATGGAATGGAAATACCGGAATTTTAATAGCATAAGCCAAGAAAAACGCCAGATAAATCCAGTTTGCTTCTCGTACACTTAATGCCGCTGATTGTAACGTATTCCAGTCAAACGAGCCTGTTTTTGCATAAAGATATACAAATGCTACCAACATAAACAGCGAACCTGCAAAGGTATAGATGAAAAAGGTAATCATTGTTTTCTTGCGAACTTTAAACTCATCGTTGCCCCAAAGCAAACCGATAAAGAAAATCGGAATCAATGCGAGTTCCCAGAAAATGTAATATAAAAATCCGTCAACTGCCATAAAAGTTCCGCACATAGCAAATGTCATAAACAATACTAAACCGTATAGTGTATGTGCTTTTTTGAATTGTTGTTGATTGGTTGTCAGTAGAATAATGGGCAACAAAAGTGTGGTTAATCCCAACATACTATAAGCCAAACCATCTACATAAAAAGCCAAGTGAATGTTAAGGCTTTCAATCCAAGGATAGGATTCTGTAAGTTCTGCTCCAGATTGAATTTGTCCGTAAAAACTAAGCCAGACCGCTGCACCTATAAAACTTACAATAATAGCCAGTGTACGAGCCAAATTTTTGCCCGAAACAAAGGTTGCAACTGCTCCAACAAGATATATAAGTAGTAATAAACTAATATTCATAATAAAATTCTTAATTGGCAATGAATAAATAATACATAATGGCACTTACGCCAATCACAAAAACAAACAAGTATAAACCGATATTTCCGTTTTGTGATTTTTTTGCCTGAAAGGATAATTCTCCTGCAACAAACCCTAAACCGGAAACCAATCCGCCAATCAGTACTTCGATGCTTCTCATAAAGAATCCACCTAAGAAATTCAACGGTTGAACGATGACGAATTGATAAATGGCATCAATATAATATTTTTCGACTAATAACTTCTGAAGTCCCGGTACGTTGTTATCATTGACAGGAACCTGTTTGTTTTTCATAT
>Ga0209075_1004437_pt1 | contig 11254 bp, 11 predicted proteins | sample Stecom2011_FD_187523 | JGI IMG/M metagenome (GOLD analysis project Ga0209075, IMG submission 187523) | Agricultural soil microbial communities from Utah to study Nitrogen management - Steer compost 2011 (SPAdes) (version 2) | ecosystem: Environmental > Terrestrial > Soil > Agricultural land...
GCCAGGTGCACTACCCGCTCGGGCTTATGCTCCCGAAACAACGCTGCCATCACGTCACGGTCGGCGATGTCTTCACGCACTTCGGTGAAGCCTGGTTTGCCAAGCAGTCTCGCCAGACGTGCCTCTTTCAGGTTGACGTCGTAATAGTCGTTAACGTTGTCCACGCCGATGACTTCATCGCCGCGATCCAGCAGCCGGTGGGCCAGATGTGAGCCGATAAAACCAGCGGTTCCCGTCACGAGGATTTTCAAAATCTGCTCTCCATGAAAAATGGCGCCCTCAGGCGCCTTTTAGATCTTGCTTAGAAGCTGACACCGACGCTGGCAAACGGGCCGGACAGCTCAACATCGAGCTTGTCGTCGTCATCTTCGTAGTCGATCGCCATCTGACGATAACCTGCACGTAGCTGCACCATGGCGAACTCGTACTGTCCATAGGCGTTGAAATCGTGCAGGGAATCGCCGCTGTAGCTGATCACGTTGCCTTCGCCGCCAACCGATACGCCGGTAAACGGCAGATCAAAGCGAACGGCCAGGTAGCCCATGGGCACCACAGCGTCGACGGTAGTTTCGCTGACTTTGCCTCCAGCAATCGTCTCTCGAACCACCAGCTCGCCATCAAACTTGCGTGCCGTCAGACCCAGGTCCAGATTCACCCAGTTATCCAGCACTTCGTAATAGAAGGTGGCGTCGAGCTGTTCGATGTCCAGGTCAGAATTAACATCAGCGTTAACAATCTGATCAAAACCATCAGGACCAATCGTACCGCTGCCACTCTGGGAGATACCGGTATAGCTCAACCGGACGTTCGGCAGCACAGGCACCGGATGTTCGAAGTAAGCGGTAAAGTTGGCGTTGCCGTCGCTGCTCATGTTGAGGTCTTTCTCGATATCAACGGCCGAGTTCTTGTTCACCACCTCACCGGAGAAATCGGAATCCCAATAGCTGACATTGGCGCCTACGCCCAGAATATCTGCGTTGGCCAGAGGGGTAGCCAGCATCAGCGAGCCACCCACAGCAATCATCAATTTACGCATAACGCACCCGTTTTGTTGGTTGTTTTAACAGGTCAGTCAAAGTTAATGCCGAGACGACGACCGACTTCTTCATAGGTCTCGATGACCTCACCCAGCCCCTGCCGGAACCGGTCTTTATCCATCTTCTTGCGGGTTTCTTTATCCCAGATACGACAGCCATCCGGGCTGAATTCATCACCCAGAACGATGGCACCCTCACTGCGGCCAAATTCCAGTTTGTAGTCAACCAGCAGCATACCTGCGTCATCAAACAGGGCTTTCAGGACATCGTTCACCTTGTAGGTGAGTTCTTTCATTGTCGCCAGTTCCTGCTCTGTCGCCCAGCCAAAGCTGATGGCCAGAGACTCATTGACCATCGGGTCATGCAGAGCATCGTTTTTCAGGAACAGTTCAAAGGTCGGCGGATTCAGCTCCAGACCCTCTTCCACACCAATTCTGCGGCACAGGCTGCCAGCGGAAATATTCCGCACCACACACTCCACCGGAATCATATCCAGCTTCTTGACCAGAGACTCGGTGCCAGACAGCAAGCCCTCGAAGTGAGTGGGAATACCCGCCGCTTCAAGCTTCTCCATAATGAAGGCATTGAACGTGTTGTTCACCATGCCTTTACGGTTGAGCTGTTCTTTCTTCTCGCCGTCAAAGGCAGAGGTGTCGTCCCGAAATACCAGAACGAATCGATTCGGGTCATCAGTGCGGTAAACAGATTTTGCCTTACCGGCGTAGAGCTCTTCGCGCTTTTCCATCAAGGTCTCCAAACGGCAGATGGCCTGGACGGCCACCCCGTTGATCAGTACAGGTGTTCAAACAGTTGGGTGAGCAGGTCTGCCTCGGTATATTCACCATTATAGGTGTCTACCTGCTCCGCCGTAACCACCATGGCATCGTCAGCCTGGCTCACGGTCACAGTGTGGGTATGGACCGGGTCGCCCTTGTTACTGAACCAGGAGAACCAGCCCGGGGAACGTTCGTCTTCGGTGCGGAAGTCCACCTGAGCCCAGCCTTCGCTACGGTTAATGTCGAGGATTTCCGCGCCAATTTCTTCCAGCGAACGGTTCACTTCCGCCCAGGTACGCCCGTAATCGAGCTCAACCTGAACCGCAACCGCCTGCTCATTTTCGGATATCAGGCGAACCAGTGGCTTGGCCACCATGCCCGACGCAGCCCTTGAGAAAGATTTGTTGTCTTCCCGCTGCTTGAGAAATTCCGCCAGCTTTCCAAGGATCTCCTTTTGAAGCTCCCTCGAGGCCTGATCTTCAACGGCATCCGGGTCCCAGGCCACTAGCCCTTCCGGGCTTTCATTCAGCTCCAGCACCTGTGCGCGGACTTCCGTAGTCTTGCGCCTGATGCCCGGGGCCAGGCGAAGCTGAAGCAGCACCCGCTGTTCGGACACCGTCGGCTCATTAGCAAGACCCAACATTGCCCTGCTGGTCTTGCTGAAATTGGCAAGTTCGCTCTGCAGAATACCCAGTTGAGGGCTATCGTGTGCAACACCGAGCCCGGATTCGTTCATCCAGGCACTCGCCACCGGCCACAAGCGACCGGGGACCTCGTTGACCAGCAACCACAACCTGCCATCCAGTTCCTCGATCACGTAATTCTGATCCAGAATTTCCGAGGTCATGTCGGGCGGGCGAGGAATGCTCGAAGGGTACATTCGGCGGGAGTCATCGGTATTGATGCTGCGTACCGGCATGATCTCACTCAGCCGGGAACTGTCCTTGCCATCCGGTATCTGGATCGGCGTGCCTTCCGGTGCGTTGACATAATCTTCAGAACGGTCGTGCAGCATGCTGCAGCCTGCAAGCGCGCTCGCAAGCAAAAGCCCGGCAGCAGGCCGGGCCAGAGATACAAGTTTGTAACGGGTTCTTCCAGGAACCTGCATCGGGTTACTCCGGTTAACGGGGGAAAGGTTGGCCTCAGAGAACACCTGAGGCCTTGAGCGCTTCTTCCACCTCGCTGTGGAATTTCTCGCTGAGCGGCGTCAGCGGCAGGCGGATTCCCTCCCCGATCATACCCATGCGTTGCAGAGCCCATTTGACCGGAATCGGATTGGCTTCCAGGAACAGCTTGCGGTTCAGGGGCATCAGCAAATCGTTCAGGCGACGGGTTTCGCCTTCGTTGCCGGCAATAGCCGCTTCACACAATTGCGACATTCCTTTCGGGGCCACATTGGCGGTCACCGAGACGTTGCCTTTGGCGCCGGCCAACATCAGGTCCGCTGCTGTGGCGTCGTCACCTGAGTAAACCACCAGCCGGCCTTTAACTGCTTCAATCAGTTCAATGCCGCGCGGAATGTTACCGGTGGCATCTTTGATGCCCACGATGTTCGGAATGTCCGCCAGGCGCACAACCGTTTCGTTTAACATGTCGCAGGCCGTGCGCCCCGGCACGTTGTAGAGAATCTGGCTCATACCGGGCACCGCTTCGGCAATGGCCTTGAAATGCTGATACAGACCTTCCTGAGTAGGCTTGTTGTAGTACGGTACAACGAGCAGACAGGCGTCGGCACCCAGTTTCTGGGCTTCGGTGGTCAGTTCAATGGCTTCGCGCGTACTGTTACCGCCGGTCCCGGCGATAACAGGAATCCGGCCATCAACCCGTTTTATGATATGACCGACAACCCGACAGTGTTCTTTCGGGTCAAGCGTTGCGGATTCGCCGGTGGTGCCCACGGCCACAATGCCATGGGTGCCGTTTTCAATATGAAAGTCCACCAGTTTGTCCAGATCCTCCCAGTGAATGTCACCGTTTGGATGCATGGGCGTGACCAGTGCGACGAGGCTACCCGTTATCATAAAAACTCCGTCCGAATAAAACCGATATGGTAATGTTGGGCTCGAACTGACACAAGGGAATTAAAGGAGATGTCATGTCATCCGTAGCATTGAATCAGCCTGTACCCGATTTTCAGGCCCAGGCCACCGGTGATCAGGCTATTACCCTAGCCGACCTGAAGGGTAAAAACGTGGTTATCTACTTCTATCCCAAAGATAACACGCCGGGCTGCACGTCCGAAGGCGAGGATTTCCGTGACCGGATGGAGCAATTCAGTGCTCTCGACACGGAAATATTCGGGGTTTCCCGGGACAGCCTGAAAGCCCACGAAAACTTCCGGGCCAAGTACCAGTTTCCGTTTCACCTGATTTCAGACAAAGACGAAAGCCTGTGCAAACTGTTCGACGTCATCAAACTGAAAAAGCTCTACGGCAAGGAACACCTGGGCATTGAGCGCAGCACCTTTGTGATCGACAAGCATGGCGTGCTGCGTTCGGAATGGCGCGGCGTCAAGGTCAAGGGCCATGCAGACGAAGTCCTGGAGGCCGTCAAAACCCTGTAACCAATGCCGTTCTGCCTCAGTTATCCATGGCCGGTGCGGGAGCGGACTCCTTCACCGGCCATGCCGCGAACACGGCCTTGAGCATGGTTGCCAGGGGGATGGCAAAAAACACTCCCCACAATCCCCAGATCCCGCCGAAGAACAACACCGCAACAATAATCGCCACCGGGTGCAGATTATTCACTTCCGAGAACAGAATGGGGACCAGCACGTTACCGTCCAGGCCCTGGATAATACCGTAAACCACCATCACCCAGATAAAGTGGCTGCTCCAGCCAAATGCAAACAGACCTATCACCGCCACCGGTATCGTAACGACTGCAGCGCCGATGTACGGGATGACCACGCTCAGCCCCACCAGCAGTGACAGCAAGGCGGCATAGGGCATGCCCAACACCTTGAATGCAACATAGGTAACAGAGCCAACGATCAGAATCTCAACCGCTTTGCCTCGTACATAGTTTGCACACTGCAAGTTCACCTCGTGCCAGATGCGAATCATCATGGGGCGCTGAGGGGGCAGAAGCCGGGCGAAAGAATTCACCAGCACCTGACGGTCTTTCAGAAAGAAAAACACCAGGATCGGCACCAGAACCATATAAATAAGCAGAGCAACGAGATCCGGGATACTGGATAGCGAAAACGACACCAACCACTGGGTAAGATGCGCAACCTCTGCCGATACCTGCTGATAGATGGCATCAACGGCCTCTACCGAGATCAGGTGTGGGTACTCATTCGGCAGCAGTTCCAGGTAGGACTGCAGCTCCCGGATAATCCGGGGCGTTTCACCTGCCAGGGTCGTTACCTGTGTCCACACCAGTGGCAATAATCCAAAAATAAAGCCGATCAGTACTCCCAGGAACACCAGAAAAACGCCGATAATCGCCGCCATTTCGGGAACGCCCTTTCGACGGAGCTTGGCCACCAGGCCCTGCAGGATAAAAGCGACAATGAGTGATGCAATGGCCGGGGCCAGCATGGCTCCGAACCAGATGATGAATATTGTGCCAGTGACCAGAATCAGAAACAGAATGATCGCTTCTTCATCTGAGAAATACTTATTGGCAAGACCGCGTAGAATTCTGACCATGGAGGACCTCGAAGATTATCCGCCGCACTTTATCACGAACCGGTACTCGCCGTTATTTTCCGTATGGCTGAGAAGCTCGTGTGCGGATAACTTGATGTAGGCAGGGATGTCCCGAGCTGACCCGGCATCCGTCGCAATCACCTCCAGCTGTTGCCCCACGACCATGCCGTTGAGCTCGAGCTTGGTTTTCAGCAGCGGCATCGGGCAGCGCAAGCCGCTTGCATTGAGGGTTCGGTCAGCCATATTGAGAACACACCATTAATATTCATTCAGTAAACGGCAGGCATTATGCCGAGGGTGTTACCCTATTGCATCTCAAGAGTTGGTAATACAGTGAACATTTTTCAGGCCCATCCACGAACTATAGTGGCAAGCGGACTGTCAAAGCGGCAACCTGACATCGAGGCATTATCAGATTCCATGACGCTATTTTTCAAACCCAGTTTCAGGCCGAGGCTGACCGCAGCAACAGCAGCATTTATCGCCATGATTCTTGCCAGCCCGGCACTGAACGCGCAGCCCTCGAGCCTGCCCAGCATTGGTGGCAGCGGCGGTTTGATTTCCGGCCAGCAGGAAGCTGACATCGGGCAACAGGTCATGACGTCCATCCGTCGATCGGCCCCGCAAATTCAGGACCCGCTGGTGTACGACTACCTCAGCGCCATGATCTATCGCCTGGTCCCTTCGGCCCCCCTGGACGATCGCAACCTCAGCCTTGTATTGATTGACAGTCCGGCACTCAATGCCTTTGCCGTACCGGGAGGTGTGGTGGGCGTGAATGGCGGGCTGTTCCTGAGCGCGACAACCGAGCAGCAGTTTGCCTCTGTACTGGCGCACGAACTTGCCCACCTGAGCCAACGCCATTTTGCACGCCGCATGGAACAACAGGAAACCAGCGCACCACTCACCCTGGCCGGCATGATTGCCGGCATCGTGCTTTCCGCAGTCACCCAGTCTGACGTCGGCATTGCGGCAATCGCAGGCACCCAGGCCATGGCCGTACAGAACATGCTCGCGTACAGCCGCGCCCATGAGCAGGAGGCAGACCGGGTAGGCATGGACATACTGGCCAGCGCTGGGATGGACCCAAGAGGGATGCCCGAGATGTTCGAAATCATGATGCGCCAGAACCGCCTGCAAGGTAATCAGATGCCTGAATACCTGTCTACCCACCCGCTGACCCAAAGCCGGGTAGCAGACACTCAGAACCGCGCCGAACAGTACACGAGCGAAAGAATTCCGGATGGTCAGGAATATCATCTGATTCGCAGCCGGTTGCAGGTTCACTATGCCCCCTCACCAGATGCCGCTGTTGAGGTCTTCGAATCTTACCTCAAACGTGAAGACGCCGAGCGCAACGACGCAATTCGTTATGGCCTGGCGGTAGCCTATCAGGAGAACCGCCAATACAGCGCGGCGGAAAAGATACTTCGAGATCTTCTCGACAAGAACCCCGGCCGAATCACCTTTCAGGTCTCCCTGGCAGAAGTTCTTTCCGATCAGAAACGCTATGACGACGCACGGGCCCTGCTGAAGCCGGCACTCGCCAGAAACCCCGGCAACTACCCGATCACCTGGGCGCTGGCCGGAGTCGAAATTGCAGATGGAAACGGTGCCGCAGCGGCCAGCCATCTTAAAGACCTGACTCGCCAGCGCCCGACCGGGGATCAGATCTGGCTCCGCCTGGCAGAAGCCGAAGGCATGGCCAGAAACATTGTCGGCGTGCACAGGGCCCGGGCTGAGTATGAAGTACTGATGGGAGACTTCCGGTCCGCCCAGCGCCAGTTACGCCAGGCCCAGGAGAAACTGCCGGCCGGGTCGGCAGAGAGGCAGGTTGTAAACGAGCGACTGGGCGATATCGCCAGCCGCATTCAGGACGCCAACAACTCCTGAAACCGAAGCGTCAGGCTGATCAGATCAGGCGTTGCCGGCCACTTTCTGGTTCATGCTCGCGGTGAAATCCAGCATACGACGCAGGGGCCGCAACGCATCTTCTCTCAGCGCTGGATCTACAAGCACTTCCTGATCGCCGTTTTCAAGTACATGCAGCAGGTTGACCAGCCCGTTCATCGCCATCCAGGGGCAATGAGCACAGCTTCGGCAGGTGGCCCCGTTGCCTGCAGTAGGCGCCTCAATCAGCGTTTTCTCAGGCGCCAACTGCTGCATTTTGTAGAAAATGCCGTTATCGGTGGCCACAATAAATTCATCATTCGGCAGTGTTTGCACGGCATGGATAAGCTGGGACGTTGACCCCACCACATCGGCCATTTCCACCACGGAATCCGGAGACTCAGGGTGCACCAGCACAGCGGCATTCGGATAGAGCGCCTTGAGGTCTTCCAGGCCGCGAGACTTGAATTCTTCATGCACAATGCATGAACCATCCCACAGCAGCACGTCAGCTCCGGTGGTTTTCTGCACATAATGACCGAGGTGCTTGTCCGGGGCCCACAGGATTTTCTCTCCTTTGGCGTCCAGGCTTTCCACAATCGCCTGGGCGCAGCTTGAAGTCACAACCCAGTCTGCCCTGGCTTTAACCGCAGCAGACGTGTTGGCGTACACCACCACGGTACGATCAGGGTGCTGATCACAGAACTCGGAAAACTCGTCGGCCGGGCAACCCACGTCCAGCGAACAGGTCGCTTCCAGGGTAGGCATCAGCACCCGCTTTTCGGGGTTCAGAATCTTCGCGGTTTCTCCCATAAACCGGACTCCGGCCACAACAACGGTCCTGGCGGGATGCTGATTACCGAAGCGCGCCATTTCAAGGGAATCGGCAACACAACCACCGGTTTCTTCAGCAAGACGCTGAATGTCGGGATCGGTGTAGTAATGCGCAACCAGCACGGCATCCTGATCAATCAGTGCCTGCTTGATGCGGGCTTCAAGGTCAGCCTTTTCACTGGCACTCAGAGGCTTGGGTTCCGCCGCGTGGGCCAGGTGTTCCTGAACAAGGATACGGTCTTGCGCTCGTGTCATCGCTGGGTCTCTGAGTTAAACATTACCTGCGGAGTATATCACTTCCATCACTGAATTCATGAAGCTGCAACATGCCCGTGGTAGCCATCAGGCAAAAAAAAAGAGCCCGGAGGCTCTTTTTCAGGCAAAACCCTGAACGTCGGCTTTGCTGTGTTGGTGGGTCGTGAAGGATTCGAACCTTCGACCAATTGGTTAAAAGCCAACTGCTCTACCAACTGAGCTAACGACCCATAACTGGCGTGCCGGCTTTTCATCCGGCGAACAACAGGGCACACCCCGTTGTTCTGAATTTGGTGGGTCGTGAAGGATTCGAACCTTCGACCAATTGGTTAAAAGCCAACTGCTCTACCAACTGAGCTAACGACCCAAACGAGGCGCACATATTACTGATATTTTTTTGCTGATCAACCCCTTTTTTCGGGATTCATCAGTTTTTTTCCCTCACTGTTCAACAGGCGATCAACCCGGTGAATATGTGAACAGCCTCACGAAGCCCCGAGAAATTTACGGGCCAACTCTGCCGCTCCGGAATCCGGATAGCTATCCAATACCGACTGCATCCGTCTCTTGGCTTCGGCCTTTTCTCCCAGGCGGTCCAGGGTCACCCCAAGCTTGTAGACGGCGTCAGCCGCCTTCCGATGATCGCCGTAGCGGGTCGCCACGATGGTAAACGCCTGTTTCGCCTGCTCAAGCTGAGGCTTGGCCAGATACACTTCGCCCAACCAGTAATAGGCATTAACGGTCAGGTCACCTTCGGGGTACTTGTCTGTGAACTCGTACAGGCGGGAAATGGCTGTATCGTAGTCTTTCTTGTTGCGTATCAGGTCGATAATTGCGTTATAGGCCTGCTGCTCTTCCGGCTCCGGAGAGCGATAATCCCGAGTGGCAGCGGGTTTGCCGGAATTGCCTGACGTTTCGCCGCCGCGACTCGCCTCAGGTACCGACTGCTGGTCTTCCACAGCCTTCGACAAATCCAGAATACGCTGATCGAGATCGACATAACGATCCCTGCCCTGCTGCTGGAGTTTACTGATTTCGTGCTGCTGCTCTTCTACTCTGCCCTGAAGCCGCCGCACATCGCTCTGAAGCTGCTGAATCATGTAAAACAACTCTGCGGTTGCCTGGTTGTTTCCGGCTTTGCGCTGGGCTTCTGAAGCATTGTTCTGGAACGCGGGGGTAGACGACTGTGCGAAAGCGACACCCGCCAGGCCAAAGCCCAGCGGGATCAGCACGGCCGCCATGAGTTGTTTTCTCATGGGTAGGTCCGGTTATTGACTCTGTTTACTGGAAAATCAGCTCAACGCGACGGTTCTGAGCCCAGGCACTTTCACTGGAGCCGCGCACAACTGGCTTCTCTTCACCATAGCTTACGGTTTCAATCTGGCCACGGGAAGCACCGTTTACCACCAGGAATCGCTCAACCGCGTTGGCGCGACGCTCACCCAGAGCAAGGTTGTACTCTTTGGTACCGCGTTCGTCAGCGTGACCTTCCAGGCGAACCTGCTGGCGCGGGTTGCTTGCCAGGTATCGGGCGTGTGCAACCAGTACATCACGGGCATCCTGTTTGATTTCCGAGGTATCGAAATCAAAGTAGAAAGTGGTGATGTTGCGCAGGGCTTCCTGCTCCGCCTGGGCGCGAGCTTCCTGACGCTCCTCATCGCTCAGAGAAGACGATGAAACCCCATCACCCTCTGCGCCACCATAGACGGTTGAACCGCCGTCCTGATCAATTGCTGCGACGTCCGAGCCGTAGCCGCCATCATCCACAGTTTCGCCAGTGGAGCTACAACCGGCTACCAGGCCGAATGACAACAACAGAGCAAATACCTTGTTTTGTGCAGACACTTTCATAATTCACTTCCTTCTTTCTGATGTTTGCTTTCCAAAAAAATAACGGGGTGGTCAGCGACTGATCGGCCCCCACGCCGGTTCTCTTACTTCACCTTCAGACGCTGGCAGGCTGTAGGCCGCACCACCGTCAGCAGCGACAACGGTCAACACGCCTTTGCCACCCTGCTGGGTTGCGTAAATCAGCATACGACCGTTGGGTGATACACTCGGAGACTCATCAGACCCTGTACGGGTAATAATGCTCTCCTCATCTGTTTTCAGGTTTCTGCGGGCAATATGAAACGTACTTTCGCGTTGATGCACGTAGTAAACGTAATCCCCTTTGGCATCCGGTCGCGCCCTTGCGTTGTAACGGCTACCGAAGCTAATTCTGCGAGGTTCTGCGCCCGGGCGTTCCATGTGATAGATCTGCGGCCCCCCAGACCGGTCAGACGTGAAGTAAATTCCACGCCCGGCATGGTCCCAGACGGCTTCCGTATCAATGGCCCAGTGACTTGTCAGCTTGGTGGTATTCCCGCTTGCCAGATCCATCTCATAGATTTCGGCATTGCCGTCTCTGGACAGTGTCATCAGCAGTGACTCACCATCAGGCGACCAGGACGGTGCGGAATTGAGGCCCGGGAAGTCCGCCACCTTGGTTCGCTCACCACTGGCCAGCTCATGCACGAAAATAGCGGGTTTACCGGTTTCGAAAGAGACGTAGGCGAGTTTTTTGCCATCCGGTGACCAGGCCGGCGACAGAATCGGCTCCCGACTTTCAAGGCGAATCTTGGAGCGCTGACCATCAATATCACTGACCTGAAGGCGATACACACTTTCATCGCCGGTTACCGCCAGAGTTATGTAGGCCAACTTGGTGGAGAACACGCCCGGCTCGCCGGTAATGGCTTCATACACCCTGTCACTGATGTGGTGAGCGAGGGATCGGATACTGTTGGCGGAAGCACCGGCGGTT
>Ga0209075_1004438_pt1 | contig 11253 bp, 13 predicted proteins | sample Stecom2011_FD_187523 | JGI IMG/M metagenome (GOLD analysis project Ga0209075, IMG submission 187523) | Agricultural soil microbial communities from Utah to study Nitrogen management - Steer compost 2011 (SPAdes) (version 2) | ecosystem: Environmental > Terrestrial > Soil > Agricultural land...
TGAATTTCTTCCTCGACTACCCACCGGAAACCACCCATCGCATCGACTACCGGGGTGTGCCCTGGTATGTGCCCTGCTATCGCTACAACGGCTACAAGATCTGGGGGCTGACCGCCATCATGGTGGTGGAGCTGATCAACCTGCTGTACGACGCGGGGATCGACATGCGGGTGCCGCCGGATTCCTTCATTACCCTGCGCCGCTAGAACAAGAAAACAACAAGGAGAAACAAGGCCGTGAAATACCGTCTCGGAGAACACCGCGTGCAGGCGGATCCGGAGAGCTGGGTCGCCCCGAACGCCACCCTGGTGGGCAAGGTGAAGCTGGAGAAGGGCGCCAGCGTCTGGTTCAACTGCGTGCTGCGCGGCGACAACGAGCTGATCCATATCGGCGAGAACAGCAACGTGCAGGACGGCACCGTCATGCATACCGACATGGGCTATCCGCTGACCATCGGCCGCGGCGTCACCATCGGCCACAAGGCCATGCTGCACGGCTGCACCGTGGGCGACCACAGCCTGATCGGCATCAACGCGGTGATCCTCAATGGCGCGAAGATCGGCAAGCACTGCCTGATCGGCGCCAACAGCCTGATCCCCGAAGGCAAGGAAATTCCCGACGGCTCGCTGGTCATGGGCTCGCCCGGCAAGGTGGTGCGCGAGCTGACCGAACAGCAGAAGAAGATGCTGGAAGCCAGCGCCGCCCACTATGTGCACAACGCCCAGCGCTATGCCCGCGAGCTGCTGGCCGAGGACGACTGATGAGCGATGAGCGCCCGGTGCGTTCGCCCTGCGTGGACATCTGTGCCCTGGACGAGCGCGACATCTGCATCGGCTGCCAGCGCAGCGCCGCCGAGATCAGCCGCTGGGGGCGCATGGACAATGCCGAGCGCCGCGCGGTGCTGGAACGCTGCGCGCAACGGGCGCGGGAAAGCGGCCAGCTGGTTTGACCAAGGGCGCCCGGGGGCGCCCGTTTCATATAGGAACAGAACTGATGCCTCGTATTGGAACGCCTCTTTCGCCTTCGGCCACTCGGGTCCTGCTGTGTGGTTCGGGCGAGCTGGGCAAGGAAGTGGTGATCGAACTGCAGCGCCTGGGCGTGGAGGTCATCGCCGTGGACCGCTATGCGGATGCGCCGGCCATGCAGGTGGCCCACCGCAGCCACGTGGTCGACATGCTGGACGGCGCCGCGCTGCGCGCGGTGATCGAGCGCGAGCAGCCCCATTACATCGTTCCGGAGATCGAGGCGATCGCCACCGCCACCCTGGTGGAGCTGGAGGCCGAGGGCTACACCGTGATTCCCACGGCGCGCGCGGCGCAGCTGACCATGAACCGCGAGGGCATCCGCCGCCTGGCGGCCGAGGAGCTGGGCCTGCCCACCTCGTCCTACCGTTTCGCCGACAGCTACGAGGAATACGCTGCGGCGGTGGCCGAGCTGGGTTACCCCTGCGTGGTCAAGCCGATCATGAGTTCCTCCGGCAAGGGCCAGAGCCTGCTCAGGAGCGACGCGGATCTGCGCGCCGCCTGGGACTATGCCCAGGAAGGCGGCCGCGCCGGCAAGGGCCGGGTGATCGTCGAGGGCTTCGTCGATTTCGACTACGAGATCACCCTGCTCACCGTGCGCCATGCCGGCGGTACGTCCTTCTGCGAGCCGGTCGGCCACCGCCAGGTGAAAGGTGACTATCACGAATCCTGGCAGCCCCAGGCCATGTCGCCCGCGGCGCGCGCCGAGTCCGAGCGCATCGCCCTGCGGGTGACCGAGGCGCTGGGCGGGCGCGGCCTGTTCGGCGTGGAGCTGTTCGTCAGGGGCGACCAGGTGTGGTTCAGCGAGGTGTCGCCGCGCCCCCACGACACCGGATTGGTGACGCTGATCTCCCAGGACCTGTCGGAATTCGCCCTGCACGCCCGGGCCATTCTCGGCCTGCCGATTCCGGTGATCCGTCAGCTGGGGCCGTCCGCCTCGGCGGTGGTGCTGGTCGAGGGGCATTCCCGGCAGACCGCCTTCGCCAACCTGGGCGCGGCGCTGGCCGAGCCGGACACCACGCTGCGCCTGTTCGGCAAGCCGGAAGTGGCGGGGCAGCGGCGCATGGGTGTGGCGCTGGCCCGTGACGAATCCGTCGAGCTGGCGCGCGCCAAGGCCGCGCGGGCAGCCCGGGCGATCGGCATCGAGCTCTGACCATGCGCGGCCTGCTCTGGTGGCTGGCGCTGCTGCCGGCGGCGCCGGTGTTGCTGCCCCAGGCCCTGTATGCCAGGCGCGCGACCCTGCGCCTGCCGATCGCCAGAGGCGCCAGGGAAGGGCTTGCCGGCGTCGGGCAGACCGGCCGGGAGCTGCGCCTGCTGGTGCTGGGCGAGTCCACGGTGATGGGCGTCGGCGTCGAGCGCATGGAGGAGGGCCTGGCGGCCCAGCTGGCGCGCTGCCTGGCGGAGCGCTTCTCGCGGACGGTGCGCTGGCAGGTCGCCGGCCAGAGCGGCATCCGCCTGGCCGGGTTGCTGGAGCGCCTGCCCGAGTTGCCGGAGGAAGAGCCGGCGGATTTCGTGGTGGTGGTGCTGGGCGTCAACGACACCCTGGGCCTGACCGGCAAGCGCCACTGGCAGGAGGGGCTGGGACGCCTGATCGACGCCTTCGCCGGCGAGAACACCCGGGTGCTGCTGGCCGGCGTGCCGCCGGTGGGGCATTTCCGCGCCTTGCCCCGGCTGCTGCGGCGGATGTTCGGCTGGCGCGCCGCGCTGCTGGATCGCTGGGCGCGGCGGGCAGCCGAGCGCAAGGGCGCGTTGCATCTTCCCGTGCGCCTGCCCTTCGAGCCGCGCTTCCTGGCCCGCGACGGCTTCCATCCCTCGGCGGCCGGCTATCGGCACTGGGCCGAGGACATGGTCGAGCAGTACCTGGAATCCCTGGATGCCCGGAAGGATTCGAGCCCCGAAAATGCAGAGGCCGGCAGCATGGCCGGCCCCGGGGTGCGTTCGTAGCGCCTTACACGTGCAGGATGAATTCCCGCACCAGCTTGCTGCCGAAGTAGGCCAGCATCAGCAGCAGGAAGCCGGCCAGGGTCCAGCGCACGGCGGTATGGCCGCGCCAGCCCAGGCGATGGCGGCCCCACAGCAGGATGCCGAACACCACCCAGGCCACCAGCGACAGCAGGGTCTTGTGGACCAGGTGCTGGGCGAACAGGTCCTCCAGGAAGATCCAGCCGCTGAGCAGGGACAGGCTGAGCAGCACCCAGCCGGCCCAGATGAAGCCGATCAGCAGGGTTTCCATGGTCTGCAGCGGCGGGAAGCTGCGCACCGCCAGGCTGGACAGGCGCTTCTGCTTGAGCTGGTGGTCCTGCAACAGCAGCAGCAGGGACTGGAACATGGCGATGGTCAGCAGTCCGTAGGCCAGGATCGACAGCAGGATATGGCTGAGGATGCCGTAGTTCTCGTTGATGGTCGCGGCCGTCCCGCTGGGGGCGAAGGCGGCCAGCAGCACCGTGAGGAAGCCGAGCGGGAAGAGCAGTAGCAACAGGTTCTGCACCGGCATGCGCTGGCTGGCGATGAGGATCAGGGCGATCACCGCGGCGGCAATCAGGCTGGCGGCCCGGAAGAAATCCAGGGTCAGGCCGGCCGGGCTGAACAGCTGGTTGATCAGGGTATACACATGGGCGGCGAGGGCCAGCACCCCCAGCAGCGTCAGCAGGGTACGCGCGGGGTTGCTCCGCTGGCCAAGGCGCAGGCCCTGGTAGGCAGTGGCGCCGGCGTAGAGACAGGCGGCGGCGAGGCTGGGGAGCAGAGGATGCATAGTCCGTTTCGAGAGTGATTCGCGAAGGCGATGAGTGTGGCATAGACCACCGGGCGACGAAAGACCGGCGACCGTGATGCGCGCCGGCACTCTTGATATACTCGCCCGCCTGCCGCAACCGCCCCTCGAAGGACCGCGCATGTTCGAAAACCTTACCGACCGCCTCTCGCATACCCTGCGTACCGTCACTGGCAAGGCCAAGCTGACCGAGGACAACATCAAGGACACCCTGCGCGAGGTGCGCATGGCCTTGCTGGAGGCCGATGTCGCCCTGCCGGTGGTCAAGGAGTTCGTCAACAAGGTCAAGGAGCGCGCGGTCGGCACCGAGGTCTCCAAGAGCCTGACCCCGGGTCAGGCCTTCGTGAAGATCGTGCGCGCCGAGCTGGAAGAACTGATGGGCGCCGCCAACGAGGACCTGGCGCTGAATGCCGCGCCGCCGGCGGTGGTGCTGATGGCCGGCCTGCAGGGCGCGGGCAAGACCACCACGGTGGGCAAGCTGGCGCGCTTCCTCAAGGAGCGCAAGAAGAAGTCGGTGATGGTGGTGTCCGCCGACGTCTACCGTCCCGCCGCCATCAAGCAGCTGGAAACCCTGGCCAACGACATCGGCGTGACCTTCTTCCCCTCCGATGCCAGCCAGAAGCCGGTGGATATCGCCGAGGCGGCGATTCGCGAGGCGAAGCTGAAGTTCATCGACGTGGTGCTGGTGGACACCGCCGGCCGCCTGCACGTCGATGCCGAGATGATGGCCGAGATCCAGGCCCTGCATGCCGCGGTCAAGCCGGTGGAAACCCTGTTCGTGGTTGATGCCATGACCGGCCAGGACGCCGCCAATACCGCGAAGGCCTTCGGTGACGCGCTGCCGCTCACCGGCGTGGTGCTCACCAAGGTGGACGGCGATGCCCGCGGCGGCGCCGCGCTGTCGGTGCGCCACATCACCGGCAAGCCGATCAAGTTCCTCGGCATGGGCGAGAAGAGCGACGCGCTCGAGCCCTTCCACCCCGACCGGGTTGCCTCGCGCATCCTCGGCATGGGCGACGTGCTCAGTCTCATCGAGCAGGCCGAGCAGAACCTCGACCGCGAGAAGGCCGAGAAGCTCACCAGGAAGCTCAAGAAGGGCAAGGGCTTCGACCTGGAAGATTTTCGCGATCAGCTGCAGCAGATGAAGAACATGGGCGGGCTGGGCGGTCTGCTGGACAAGCTGCCGTCGATGGGCGGCGTGAACCTGGCGCAGATGGGTAACGCCCAGGGCGCCGCGGAGAAGCAGTTCAAGCAGATGGAGGCGATCATCAACTCCATGACCCCGGCCGAGCGCCGCGACCCCGAGATCATCAGCGGCTCGCGCAAGCGCCGCATCGCCCTGGGCTCCGGCACCCAGGTGCAGGATGTGGGGCGCCTCATCAAGCAGCACAAGCAGATGCAGAAGATGATGAAGAAATTCACCGCCAAGGGCGGCATGGCCAAGCTCATGCGCGGCATGGGTGGCATGTTCCCCGGCGGCATGCCGAAGTTCTGATGATTCGCCTGGCGGATCATCGACCGGGCGCAAGCCCAAAACGGCCAACGGCTCTGGCACGGCGCGCAAGCTCTGCCAGACTGTGGCTATTCCCGCAAAAGCCATTTGCAATCGCCGGGATATTCCTTAGAATACGCGGCCTTTCGGGCCTCGCGCCCGCGTTGCATCTGTTTTTTGCAGCACCGACTACAGGAACGAAGTTCACATGGTAACCATCCGTCTCGCCCGTGGCGGCGCCAAGAAGCGCCCCTTCTACCACCTGATCGTGACCGACAGCCGCAATCCTCGCGACGGCCGTTTCGTCGAGCGCATCGGCTTCTTCAACCCGATCGCCACTGGCGGTGAAGTGAAGCTGTCCGTCAACCAGGAACGTGCCAACTACTGGCTGTCCCAGGGTGCCAAGCCGTCCGAGCGCGTTGCTCAGCTGCTGAAGGAAGCTGCCGGCGCCGCCGCCTGAGCAGAATCCCGATGAATACGACGCCAGCTCCGGCCGAGGAGATCGTTCTCGGCAAGATCGTTTCGGTGCATGGTGTGCGGGGAGAGGTGAAGGTCTATTCCTTTACCGATCCGATCGACAACCTGTTGGATTACCGGCACTGGACGCTCAGGCGAGGTGACGAGGTACGACAGGTCGAACTGGTGAAGGGCCGGCCGCACGGCAAGGTCCTGGTGGTCAAGCTCAAGGGACTGGACGATCGCGACGAGGCACGTCTGCTTGCCGAGTTCGAGGTCCGTGTTCCGCGCAGCCAGCTGCCAGAGCTGTCCGAGGGCGAGTACTACTGGTACCAGCTCGAGGGCCTGAAGGTGATCAACCAGGAAGGGCAACTGCTCGGCCAGGTGGACCATCTGCTGGAAACCGGTTCGAACGATGTGATGGTGGTCAAGCCCTGCGCGGGCAGCCTGGATGACCGCGAGCGCCTGTTGCCCTACACGGAGCAGTGCGTGCTCGGGATCGATCTGGCGGCCGGCGAGATGCAGGTGGACTGGGACGCGGATTTCTGACCATGCGGGTCGATGTCATCACGCTGTTCCCGGAAATGTTTGCCGCCATCAGTGAGTACGGCATTACCGGCCGTGCGGTTCGGCAGGGGCTGATCAGCCTGAACTGCTGGAACCCGCGGACCTACACCGAGGATCGTCACCATACCGTGGATGACCGACCCTTCGGCGGCGGTCCTGGCATGGTGATGAAGATACAACCCCTGGAACGGGCGCTGTTCGCGGCGCGCGAAGCCGCAGGGGATCGGGCGAAGGTGATCTACCTCTCGCCGCAGGGCCGCCAGCTGAAGCAGGCAGCCGTGCGCGAGCTGGCGAAGGAAGAATCCCTGATTCTCATCGCCGGGCGCTACGAAGGCATCGACGAACGCTTCATCGAGGCGCATGTCGATGAGGAATGGTCGATTGGCGACTATGTGCTGTCCGGCGGTGAGCTGCCGGCCATGGTGCTGATCGATGCAGTGACGCGGTTGCTGCCTGGGGCTCTTGGCCATGCAGATTCCGCCGAGGAGGACTCGTTCACCGACGGCCTGCTCGACTGCCCGCATTACACGAGACCGGAGGTATATGCGGACAAGCGTGTTCCTGAGGTGCTGCTCAGCGGCAATCATGAACACATCCGGCGCTGGCGCTTGCAGCAAGCCCTCGGGCGAACCTGGGAACGTCGCGCTGATCTTCTGGATTGCCGCTCGCTTTCTGGAGAAGAGAAAAAGCTGCTGGACGAGTACATTCGCCAGCGGAACGATAGATGACGTATCGATGGCAAACCCGGTTCGGTTTGTCTTAGGAGCACAGCATGACCAACAAGATCATTCAGCAGCTCGAAGCTGAACAGATGAACAAAGAGATCCCGGCGTTCGCCCCCGGCGACACCGTGATCGTGCAAGTGAAGGTGAAGGAAGGCGACCGCAGCCGTCTGCAGGCCTACGAAGGCGTGGTGATCCGCAAGCGCAACCGCGGCCTGAACAGCGCCTTCACCGTGCGCAAGATTTCCAGTGGCGTGGGCGTGGAGCGTACCTTCCAGACCTACTCCCCGCTGGTCGACAGCATCACCGTCAAGCGTCGCGGTGAAGTTCGCAAGGCCAAGCTGTACTACCTGCGCGAGCTGTCCGGCAAGGCCGCGCGCATCAAGGAAAAGCTGTCCTGATCAGCAGTTCCTGTCGAAAAAAGCAGCCTGCGGGCTGCTTTTTTCATTTCGGCACATGAAAACAGAGCATGCCCATGAGCAATCGCGAAGAAGAAATCCAGCGCCGTATCGAGCTGTCCACCACCTCCATCAGCAAGGCGGTGTTCCCGCCCACCACCAATCACCATGGCACCCTGTTCGGCGGCACGGCGCTGGCCTGGCTCGACGAGGTGTCTTTCATCACCGCCACCCGCTTCTGCCGCAAGCCGCTGGTGACGGTGTCTTCCGACCGCATCGATTTCAAGCATCCGATTCCGGCCGGCTCCATCGTCGAACTGGTGGGGCGGGTGATCAAGGTCGGCAATACCAGCCTGAAGGTGCAGGTGGACGTGTACGTGGAAAGCATGTACCAGGACGGCCGCGAGCATGCCATCACCGGCGTGTTCAGCTTCGTGGCGGTGGGCGAGGACAACCGGCCGGTGCCGGTGCTGCCGGTGGAAGGCGCCTAGTGGCTACGGCTTGAGGGCGAGTGCTACAGTAGCAAAAAGCCATACTCTACTTATGGATGAGTAACGTGTTGCCAGAGCGCCTGAAGTTCCGTCACAAGATCCTGATCCCCACCACGCTGCTGATGGTCCTGGTGTTCCTGGGCTACGGATTCTTCAACTACCAGACCCAGCGTGAGACCACGCGGCTCAATCTCGAAGGCCAGCTGCGGGAGCTGGCTGACATCTCGGCCAGCAACGTCGGGAACTGGGTGGCCGGCCGCGTGCTGATGGTGGAAAACCTGGCGCAGAACATTGGCGCCCAGGGCCTCGACCGGGTCCAGCAGCTGATCAGCCGGCCGGTGGTGGCCGCCACCTTCGACTTCACCTATCTGGGCACCCAGGACGGCCAGTACTTCCTCAGCCCGCCGGACGACATGCTGCCGGACGACTACGACCCGCGGGAACGACCCTGGTACAAGGACGCCGTGCAGGCCGGCGGCATGATTCTCACCGAGCCCTATCGGGATGCCGGTACCCAGCAGCTGACGGTCACGCTGGCTACCCGTGTGCACGATGCGCGTGGCGAGCCCGTGGGCGTCCTGGGCGGCGATCTGGTGATCGACGCCATCGATCGAATCCTCAACAGTGTGGACCTCAACGGTATCGGCCATGCGTTTCTGGTGGACGACAAGGGCATGGTCCTGATCCACCCGCGGCGCGAGTGGGTCGGCAAGCGCCTCGCCGAGCTGCTCCCGGAGGGAGCGCCACAGATCGGGCCGGGATTGAGCGAGGTACGGGTTGACGGTGCGGCCCGGGTTGTCGCCTTCGCGCCCGTCGAGGGCATTCCGGCGCGCTGGTTCGTCGGGCTTTCCGTGGATCGGGATGCGGCCTATGCACAGCTGGCGCGCTTTCTGGACTCGACCCTGCTGGCCACCCTGATTTCCGTGGCTCTGATGATCGCCATGCTGAGCGTGGTGCTGCGCATACTGCTGCGGCCGGTCCTGGCCATGGGGCGTGCCATGCGTGACATCGCCGACGGCGAGGGTGATCTGACCCAGCGCCTGCGGGTGCATGCTCACGACGAGATCGGCGAACTGGCGCTGGCCTTCAACCGTTTCGTGGAACGCATCCACCAGTCCATCCGCGACGTGTCGGTTGCCACCGGTGAGTTGCACGGGGTAGCGGTGGAAGTGGTGCGGGCCACCAATGCCTCCAGGAGCAGCTCCGAAGAGCAGCATGCCCGCACCACCAGCGTGGTGGCGGCCATCCACGAGCTGGGCGCCACCGCCGAGGAGATCGCCCAGAACGCGGCCCGGGCCTCGGGCGAGGCGACGGACGCCGCGACCCGGGCGGGCGAGGGACGCCAGGCGGTGGAGGAAAATATCCAGGCCATGCGCACGCTGCTGGCCCGCCTGGATGATTCGCGCGGCGAAATCGACAGCCTGAACGACAAGGTGCTGGATATCGGCCGCATCCTGGAGGTAATCCAGGAGATCTCGGCGCAGACCAACCTGCTGGCCCTGAATGCCGCCATCGAGGCGGCGCGGGCAGGCGAGGCGGGGCGCGGCTTTGCGGTGGTGGCTGATGAAGTGCGTCACCTGGCGGGGCGCACCCAGGAGTCGGCCCAGGAAATCCAGACCATGATCGATGCCCTGCGGACCAGCGTTCGTCAGTCGGTGGCCATCATGCAGGAGAGCCTGCAGCAGGGCGAGGCCAGCATGAGCGTGGCCAGTCGGGCGGGCGAGCGGCTGGAACAGGTGACCCGGCGCATCGACGAGATCACCGGCATGAACCAGTCGGTGGCCGCCGCCACGGAAGAGCAGACGGCGGTCATCGAGGAGCTCAACAAGGACATGGTGCAGATCGACGCGCTCAACCGGCGCGGCCTGGACAACCTGCAGGCCACCTTCGAGGCCTGTGCGACGCTCGACCGTCAGGCCGAGCGCCTGAAGCGCCTGGTGGAGACCTTCCGCATCTGACGATGCGGACTCAGCCTTCCTGTGCGGCGCTGAGCGTCTCGTACGCCGGTGCCGCGTAGATGCCCACCTCCACGGCCAGCGCCAGGGCCCGCTGCAGGTCGCTGGCATATACCAGCACGCCCTGGAGCTCGTCATCCAGCGGTTCGCTGAAGTCCACCAGCACATAGCCGCCCTTCTCCGGGTAGAGCGCGGAGAGCTGTACCTGAATGCGGCGCAGCGCCGTCAGCGGGTCGGCCTTGGCCAATTGCTTGGCCTGCAGCACGAAGTTCACCTCGGGGCCGAAGGAGTCGCGGATCTGCAGGAACAGATCCTGATAGGTGTCGGCCTGGAACAGCACGGTGTCCGGCAGGCTGCCGACGACCACCCACTCGCCGAGGGGGATCGGGAAGCTGTCGTCATAGTTGATGTCCGGATTGGCGGCCAGGAAGCCTTCGGGATCGGCATAGGCCTGGGCGGCCTCGTCGGCGATGCGCAGCACCTCGTCTTCGGCGAGGCAGCCGGAGGCGATCAGGCGGATCAGCTCGGCAAGCGAGTCTTTCATGGCGGAATTCCGGAACTGATGAAAAGGGCGGCAAGGATAAACCCAAAGCCGCCGCCCGTCGCGCCTGGTTCGGCACGAGCCATGCAGGTCAGGGCCAGGAGGGCGGTCAGGGACGGAATCCGGACGCCACCCCAGTAACGACGAGGTGGTGGCCGGCTGGCGCTACCCTGTGCCTTGCAGCTGCAGCGTCCGCGCAGAGCAGGCGGTAACGTTGCGAATTTTCGGGCACAATAACGTCACATTTTCAAACAGACTCCTGCCAAGAGGACCGACAGTGCATAACGTCGTGATCAGCGGTACCGGCTTGTATACCCCGTCCCAGAGCATCAGCAATGATGAACTGGTGGCCTCTTTCAATGCCTATGTCCAGCAGTTCAATGCCGAGAATGCCGATGCCATCGAGCGTGGCGAAGTCCAGCCCCTGAGCGAATCGAGCGCCGCCTTCATCGAGAAGGCCTCGGGTATCAAGAGCCGTTACGTGACCGACAAGGCCGGGATCCTCGACCCGCAGCGCATGACCCCGCGCATCCCCGAGCGCTCCAATGACGAGTGGAGCATCCTCTGCGAGATGTCGGTGGTCGCCGCCCGCGAGGCGCTGGAGCGTGCCGGTCGCATTTTTGCCGACATCGGCGCGGTGATCGTCGCCTGCTCCAACCTGCAGCGTCCCTATCCGGCGATCGCCATCGAGGTCCAGGCTGCGCTGGGCATCCAGGGCTTCGGTTACGACATGAACGTGGCCTGCTCCTCGGCCACCTTCGGCCTGCAGGCGGCGGCCAACATCGTGCAGTTGGGCCAGGCCCGCGCGGTGCTGATGGTCAATCCGGAAATCTGCACGG
>Ga0209075_1004439_pt1 | contig 11253 bp, 5 predicted proteins | sample Stecom2011_FD_187523 | JGI IMG/M metagenome (GOLD analysis project Ga0209075, IMG submission 187523) | Agricultural soil microbial communities from Utah to study Nitrogen management - Steer compost 2011 (SPAdes) (version 2) | ecosystem: Environmental > Terrestrial > Soil > Agricultural land...
ACAATACCCATCATTATAACAATAGCTATCTTTCCGCCCCACATGAGGAACAATCCTACCAACAGTGCAGCAGTAAAAGCTACAAGTGCAGTCATTAGCCAGCCTGCAACAACTGTAAGTACTCCATTGATACGATAAACGGCACTTTCTCTACCCCAAGCACGATCTGCAAATGAACTACCCATTGCCACCATAAAAGTCACAAAAGTTGTTGAAAGAGGTAGTTTTAGAGATGTACCAAGAGAAATAAGAAGTGCAGATACAGTAAGATTTATTGAAGCTCTGATTAAGTCAAATGAAGCTTTATTTTCCAATTCAACAGGCTCAAATCTGCTATCAATGAACTTCTTTACAGGTTCAGGAGTTATGCTGCCAATAGATTTACTTACTATTAAGCTGCCTCTAACTATAGAACGCGATAGAGGCGAAGATGAAAATCTTTCAACCCCTTCACCTTTACGCGCGAGGTTTACTTCGGTTTCTGAAACAGAACGTGATTTCTTAGAAAATATTAGTGCCGAGACCATAATTATACCAGCACCAATCAGCCAAGCAATATTTGCCATTACCGGCTCAGATAATCTTCCCATATATAGAGTATTAACGTCTCCACCTGACGCCGCTACACCAAGAGCTATTTTAAATGAATCAAATCCAGCCATAAACACCCCAATGAAGTTTACCAAATCGTTACTTGCGAACGCCATAGCAAGTGCTGCAGTACCTGCTAGTACAATTATTTTTAATATATTAATTCTAAAAACATGCTGTAATAGACCCATTATTACTGTCCACCCTATTAAAGTGTATAAAAGAGCAGTACTCATGTTATTATCAAGAAAAGTAATGAATCCTTCAGTTACCAGTACACTACCTTTTAATCCTTTAAATATCGCAAAATAGGTGATCGCTGTAAGTGCTACCCCCCCCCAAAGTGCTCCTAAAAATTTAAAGGTTTTATTATAATTAAATGAAAAGATTATTCTTGATAAATACATTATCAGAGAACCAACAATAAACGCAATCGCAATAGATATAAATATACCTCCAATAATAGCTAATGCCTTACCACTATTTATAAAATCACCAAGATGATCACCTGTGTCGGTTGTCCACAAAGTAAATAATGCTACAGCAACTGCTGCTCCGAGTAATTCAAATACAAGAGATACTGTAGTTGATGTAGGCAGCCCAAAAGTATTAAAAAGATCCAGTAAAATAACATCAGTGAGCATAACAGCCAAAAACAACATCATCACAGATGGAAAAGTGAATTTCTCAGGATAGAAAACTCCACTTCTGGCAACTTCCATCATTCCGCTTGAAAACATTGTTCCAAACATTATACCTACAGCAGCGACAGCAAAAATGGCCCACAATGGAGCCACTTTAGAACCTATGCTCGAATTTAAGAAGTTTACCGCATCGTTAGATACACCAACAATTAGATCTAAAACTGCCAATCCAAGCAGAATAATTACAATAATTAAATAAATTGACTCCATTTGAAAACTGAATTTTTTTTCAATATTCTATTAGATAGAAGAGTAAAAAGTTCTCTTCATGCTATAACTTTAAAATATTCCTTTAAGTTAAGATTTTGTTGAGATTTTTTTAATTCCGCAAAGGTAAAATAATTTACCGTTTTAGTCCAATTCTTAATCAGATTGTAACAAAAACTTAACCAAAATGTAACAAAAACTTAACTCATTAGCGACCTCTTCGCAACTCTGTTTTTATTCTATTACAATAATAAATAATTCATTTGTTATATTATAGCAAAATGTATCTTCATTTTACTTTAGGTGTATTTTTTAACCATTAATTTTATCTAAAGGTATATCTTTGTATAACTAAAACAATGATATAGTATGGCAAGAAAGAAGCTCTCACAATCACAAATAGCATCTATAATTATTCTATGGATAGTTCTTGTAGTATATATTTTCCTTTATGCAGAATTAACTCCAATAACCATAATGTCAATAATAATGTCTGGAGCTATAGTTTTTATCCCTATTTACAAAAGTCTAAAAAAGTAGCCTGAATATTGACAAATAGGAATATTTATTTAACTTTGCGTTTCAAAATGGTATTAGGTTAATAATTCAAAAACATCAAACATGAAATCTTCAGAAATCGTCAATTTAGTAAAAATGCGTTTCCCCAATGAGCCCGAATATCTTCAGGCAGTTGAAGAGGTCGCCGAGTCTATTGAAGAGGTTTATAATGAGCATCCCGAATTTGAAAAAGCAAATCTTATTGAGCGCCTCATTATACCTGAAAAAATACACACATTTAAAGTAACTTGGGTAGACGATAATGGAGGAGTGCATACAAACATGGGTTACAGAGTACAGCATAATAATGCTATTGGCCCTTACAAAGGAGGTATAAGATTTCACGCATCAGTAAATCCATCCATTCTGAAGTTTCTTGCTTTTGAGCAAACTTTTAAAAATGCATTAACAACACTTCCAATGGGAGGAGCAAAAGGAGGTTCCGACTTTTCACCACGTGGAAAATCAGAAGGAGAAGTTATGCGTTTTTGCCAAGCATTCGTAGAGGGATTATGGAAAGTTATAGGTCCCGACACCGACGTACCTGCCGGCGATATAGGGGTAGGGGGCCGTGAGGTTGGCTTTATGTTTGGGAAGTATAAAAAGCTAGTAGGAGAATTTACAGGTGCTTTCACTGGTAAAGGGCGTGAATTTGGAGGATCACTCATCCGTCCCGAAGCAACAGGTTATGGTAATGTATACTTTTTGCTCGAAATGCTAAAAACAAAAGGAATTGATATTAAAGGCAAGCAATGTATAGTCTCAGGATCTGGAAATGTAGCACAGTATACTTGCGAAAAACTTCTTGAGCTAGGAGCAATTCCAGTTACTCTTTCAGATTCAGATGGATATATTTACGATCCAAAAGGTATTACAAGAGAAAAGTTAGACTTTGTAATGGAGCTTAAAAACTTGTATCGTGGGCGTATTCGCGAATACGCCGAAGAGTTCGGTTGTAAATATGTTCCCGGTGCGCGTCCATGGGGCGAAAAAGGAGATATTGCGTTACCTTCAGCAACCCAAAATGAAATAGATCAGCTGGATGCAGAGATGCTTGTGAAAAACGGAATCTTCGCTGTTTCTGAGGGTGCAAATATGCCAAGCACACCCGAAGCAATTGATATATTTCACGAAAACAAAATTCTCTTTGCACCAGGTAAAGCAGCCAATGCAGGTGGAGTTTCAGTTTCGGGTTTAGAAATGACTCAAAACTCAGAGCGCTTAAGTTGGACATCAGAGCAAGTTGATGAGAAGTTGAAATGGATAATGGCAAATATTCATGAGAATTGTGTAAAATATGGAACACAAGAAGATGGATATATTAACTATGTGAAAGGTGCTAATATTGCAGGTTTTATGAAAGTTGCTAAAGCAATGATGAGTCAAGGAATATTGTAGAACAGTAAAAACTGAAATATAAATTTTTTTTATTCTAAGAATTGCTGTACTTTTGCAATCTCAAATAAAAAGAATGGTCCGGTAGCTCAGCTGGATAGAGCAACAGCCTTCTAAGCTGTGGGTCGTGGGTTCGAATCCCGCTCGGATCACTCTATAAATAAAGCACTTATCATTTAAAAATGATAGGTGTTTTTTTTGTTTAGTTGAGCTATAGTCTAGCAATCGTCCCCGAACATTTATATTCAATATCTATCAAGGTTTCTCTGTTTTGTTCAGTAACAACAGTATCAATTGAGATATAGGAATTTTATGAGAGCCTTTCTGTTTATTTACAATCTTATCGCTATATAATATTATATCTGAATTATTACTGTTTCATAGTGGTGAGCACTGAACACATTGTTTTTAAGCAATAAATACGCTACTTTTGTATATGCATATTTTATTGCTATCGTTCAAACAATCTTACTATAGTTGCACTCATTAGTGAGAGGAAAAAAATGTATATGTCACCATATGTTTAAAATTACTTTCAGACAATGGTGGTTAAAAGATAAAAACTTTACCAGACAGATCTGTTTACCTGACGGGTAGTAAACAAGGGATAAGAATGAAAAAAGTATTGTTATTTATGATGTTGGTAAGCGTTTGTGCTGCCATGCCAGTTATAGCTTCTGGTAAATTGAATGAGAACGCTGATTTTAATGTTAAACAAAATACCTACTGGCATGAGATGGCAGAAGGAATGACACAAGCATTGATCAGACATTTCTGGGGTGCTAATTTCGAAGGTTACCCTGACCGCTATTACTTCAATTATGAAAGCGATCTCGCAAATATGACAACTAACCACTATTGGCCACAGGCACACGCTATGGATGTTATAGTGGACGCATACATGCGTACATCACGGGAAGAATATCTCAACTTATACCCGCTTTGGTGGAGAGGAGCTCCGCTATATAATTTTTCAGGTAAGGAAATTGATCCCTGGTGGAATGAGTTTGTTGACGATATGGAATGGATGGCACTTGCACAACTTAGGATGTTTGAAACAACAGCAGATAGTAAGTATTTCCTGAAGGCAAAACAGTTGTACAACGATTGGATATGGTCTACCTGGGGCCCTGAGAATGAAGAACCTTGGAGGGGAGGTATCACATGGAAGACTGATGTGTCAAAATCGAAGAACGCATGCTCCAACGGTCCTGCTGCTATTATTGCAGCACGTATCTATGAGATGTATGACAAGATCGATGATCCGGGAAAGAAACCTCGTCGTGCATATCTGCGTGAGTCAATCAAAATATATTCTTGGCTGAGAGACAACCTGTATGATGCATCTACGGGGCGTGTTTTCGATAATATGAATGCACAGGGTAGAGTGAGCCCCGATATCTACACCTATAATCAAGGTACATTTATTGGAGCAGCCCTTGAGTTATACAGGATTACTGGTGATAAGCAATATCTGACAGAGGCTGTCAATGCCGCCAATTATGTTATTGAACATATGTCTGTAAACAATGGTGTATTAAGTGATGCCACTACTGGTGATGGCGGACTTTTTCATGGAATATTCTTCCGATATTTTGTAAAACTTATTAATCAACCAGATCTGGATTATGATACTCGCAGAAAGTTTCATGAATATATCACCTCATGCGCTACCGTGATGGCCGAAAACGGAGTAAATAAAGAGAGCATGCTTTACGGTGGTAGATGGTGGTCGGCCCCAACATTCACGAAAGGAGTGAGTCTTACTGCTCATCTTTCAGGTTGTATGTTGATGGAAGCGATGTGTGTGCTCGAACCACTTAAGTAATTTCAAGAGCTAGGCCTTTACTCCTTTGCAGTAGCTACGATACCCAGCTCAGCGGCCGATGTCCAGGCTCTGCCGTTTACCTCCGATTTAGCCACTAGCTTAAAATAGCGTGCCTTCGTTCCACTATAAACCTTAATGCGCTTTGTGAATGAGCCTCTCTCGAACTGACCGCTGACAGACGGGCTGCCCCACGTATTGGGGTCGTTGCTGAAATAGAGGTCAAAATCTTTTATATTACCATTTTCTCCGTCTCTCCTGGGCGTATAAATGAACTCCTCAACATGGTAGATTTGGTTCATATCCACTACAATTGTATGCGGATGTTTCGGCTCAGGATCATTGAAGGGTGTGTGCCACTTGCTGTTTTCATCACCGTCAATCGCTCTGAAAGCCTCGTCTCCTTCGGCCTGACTGGAGTAATGGATCACCCTCCATTTTGATTTATCAATAAACATCTTCAGGTTGGCTTCAGTTGTCATACTATCGAACAAACCTTCAGAACTGCTGTATGCTCTTATACGCCCCCCTTCCGACAAATCTAATGGGGTAGTAAAAAGACTGAACGGACTGTCGTTGAGACTATAATAGATCACCCCCCCCGAAGTGGTAGTTGTCAAGTGGATCATCCCCTCCTTCTCTTGAGAGATAGCTACGGGCTGACTGATAGGGCTCTCAATCCTGGCTTTCTCAGAGATTTGCTCATTATCCATGGCTGTTGTTAGAGGCAGCAGGATAAACTGAAAGGGGGTGCTTTCTGCCCTTAACTCATACTGCTCCATCACGTCAGGTCCACAGCTAGCATTACCTAGGCCACGCATCACAGCATCGAGGTTGACGATAGTGTTTTCAGTAAACGGCACCTCATAGGGATGCAGCTTCCTGTTGTTTCTGTTCTGATAGATATCTTCAGGTCGGTAGTGCGTAGCAGAGGCTGACATCTTCTGAGGGGCAACAAAAAGCAATCCAGCACCATTCGTATCGGTAATACTCATCCATCGCACATCCTCTTTATTGCCTGTCTCCTGTGGCAACACATACCGCTCCCACTGATCGGTGACATTGCTGTTATACACTCCTTCGAGGGCGGCTTCCTTCCGGTCGGAGTATGACTCCCACGGACCACGGCCGAACCAGGTAAGCTGCTCGAAGGTCTTTGGCATCTCAAGACGATAACCTATCCTTGGGAGGATGCTCATTTTTGTTGTCGGCTCGAAAAATGTGTTTACAACGATTGTTCCGTCACTCAACACCTTGAAGGCCATGCTCACATTATAACTGTTGTCTCCGTGAGCAATGTAATGGTTGGTGATCTGCAGGTCTGCATAATTTCCGGCGTCTGCCATACGGATTTCCCAGCTGCCTGCTTCAACGGTCATATCTCTGATACCCATATCGTCCCATCTTCCTGCTTGTGCTTTATCATTCTCAGTGGGCAGCCTGAATAAGTTTAATATCAGTGGGCTGTTAATCAGTTGATTGCCATTACTGATGTAACTGCTGAGGGTACCCTCTTTTTTGCTGAATAAAGCTTCAAAAGATGCACCTGTGATCTTGATTTCATCGACACTCTCTGTAAGGGTCAGCCCTCCAGTGGCGGGTATCTGGTATATTGGTTTCACCGCCACCTGCACCTGCAACTGTTCAGATGCTACCTCATAGCCTTCTTCAGCCCACCAAGTAGCATCTTTTTGATACACGTTAAAACGGATAAAGTATTCCGCATCCTTCTTGGTCATCAACTCCATCGTATTAATTACCACCTCCTTTGTTTCACCTGGTGACAGTACTACATCGAGCCTTTCTGTTTTGATCTTTATGCCATCTTCAAGTACAGTATAATGAATATCGTAATCATCAGTGGTCTTAAAAGTTAACTTACTTTTCAACAGGAAGGTTTTTCCATCTTCACTCAATGAAAAATCGACGGGTTGGTAGATCTTTTTGGTGTTGTATGATTTAGCCGAGAGTGTGTAATCTGAAAAGATCAGTCCGTTCGTACAGAAGGTGCCATCATTGGGATGATCATTGAAATCACCTCCGTAAGCCCAGAAGAACTCATTGTTTGCGCCTGGTACTGGCATAAGAAGGCTCTGGTCTTTCCAATCCCATATAAACTCACCCGTCAAAGAAGGGTATTTCTCATATAGATTGAACATCTCCCGCACATTACCCATCGAGTTACCCATGGCATGGCTGTTTTCACACTGGATATGGGGGCGGGGAGCGGCCTCCTCCTGCCGCGATTCACCTATCTGTTTGATACGATCATAACTTCCGTACATCGTGCTGCTTACATCGCTCCACTGGCTGTTACCCTCATAATGGGTCAAACGGGTGTTATCAAGCGCTTTGATCGCTTTCTCCACATGTTCAAAGTTGTTTCCTCCGCCGGATTCATTACCATATGACCACATGAAAATGGAGACGTTGTTGCGCATCCACTTTACATGGTTATGGTTGCGTTCCACCATTGGTCTACGAAACAGCTCCACGCTGGAGAGTCCCATATTGCCATGTGTCTCCACATTGGCTTCTGCCAGAACATAGAGGCCATATTTGTTGCATAGCTCGTAGAAGTATGGGTTATTGGGGTAGTGAGAGGTACGTACAGCGTTTATATTGAGCCTTTTCATTGTTTTCACATCATTCTCCATCTCTTCTCTGGTGACTGTCCGGCCTCCTATCTCACTGTGATCATGCCTGTTAACGCCATGAAAAATTATACGACGACCATTGATTAGTAGTTCACCCCTGCTGCCTATACCAACTTCTTTAAAACCCACCTTACCACCTCTTATGTCGATTCTACTCTCTCCCTCATCCAAGGTCACAATCAGATCGTAAAGATGAGGTGTTTCAGCACTCCATTTATCAGGATTCATTACATCCATCTCAATGGTGTTCGTCCCAAGTAGTGGGTTGTGTAGCTCCTTCTCTGCCACCACCTGTTGATTAGTGTCTAATATTTTGGCTGTTAACCTACCTCTTTTGAGCTTTTTTCCTGTTAATTCTACATCAACTATTACTTTGGCATCCTTATACTGATCATCCAGGTCACTTCGGAAGAAATAATCTCGAATCTGTGTTTTGGGTGCCGACCAAAGAAATACATCTCTGCTGATACCGCTGAAGCGCCAGAAATCCTGACATTCGAGGAAGGAGCCGCTAGTAAAACGATATATCTGTACAGAGATCGTGTTCTTCCCCGGCATCACATATGGGGTGATATCAAATTCAGAGGGCAAGTAGGAGTCCTCTGAGTAACCTACCTTCCTTCCGTTCACCCAGATATAATAGCCAGGGCCAGCACCGTTGAAGCGGACAAAGATATTCCTTCCGTTCCATTCCGCAGGAAGCGAAAACTCCCTCTTGTAACTGCCTACAGGGTTCTTCATATCATTGTTATAGGTCCACTCATCAGGGCGGTCGGCCATCACATTATAATTCTTATCATATGTGAAGGGGTAGCGTGTGTTTACATATAGGGGTTGATCCCATTTTTTATCGTTCTTAATACCATACAGCTGCCATACGGATGGTACTGTTATATCATCCCAGTCACTCGTATCGTAGCTGTTTTCCTGAAAACCTGTGGGTTTTGTATCAGGGATACCAGTCCAATTGAATTTCCAGATTCCGTTCAATGACAGGTAGTATGGTGATTGTTCCATGCTTTTAAAGCTTACATCCTCTTCCGAAGCAAAAGGAATTGCTGAGGTATGAGCTTCTTCCCTATTTATCTGAGTTATTGTTACATCGTTCCATGCTCCATCCCAATTATCCTGAGACCAAAGCGGTGAGCAAAGGATTGATAACGTGAAAAATAGTAGAAGCTGTTTACCTGTTAGTTTCATGACTGTATTATTATTGTATGATTTTTCTTACCGATATTTATTATAATGAATGCATCGAGGGCCGATTGAACGGGAATCATTAATCACTTGAAGTGTTTAATTTTACAAAGATATTTTATTTTTTTGAAACAATCGCACATTACACTGTTCGAAACTTTAGATAAAAGAAGGGATTGACCTAATTTTTAAAACACTCTCACATCAACTCTGCGTCCGTATGTTCGCATATCCGAAGTTTCATCTACTCCCTCGGGATTCACGTGAATCCGGTCATTATCGATGCCTCTCTGTCGTAAAGATGAGGCTGCATTCTCAGCACGTCGTCTAGAAAGTTGATGGTTGTAATTTCGGTTCCCCTCAGGGCTGGCATAGCCGGTGAGTAATACATTGAGTTCAGGGTGTTTCTGTAGCAGTACTGCCACTTCCTCCAATGTTATCTTCGACTCACTAGTGAGATCATAGGATGCAACCGAGAAAAAGAGCTGTCTACGGTAGAGTGAGATTAGTGTTCCACGTAGATTCTCAGCATCTACAATATATTTTGCTGACTCCTGTAATTCCGAATCAGTCTTGCTAACATCATCTGCAGGCTCTACAACTACAGAGAGTGATTGTTCCGCTAAAAATGAGCGGAAGATGCTATCTGCACGGTGGTTCTCCACTGCCATCAATTCACTTTTGGTCAAACGTTCCTGCTGCAGACGCTGCATCTCAGTGCGCATAGATTGTAATCGTTGTGCGATATTGTCACTTGCAACTCCCTCGATTTCTTCACCTTCGGTTCCACCCGATATCTGCTTTTCAAGCAGGGCTATCTGCTCCTGCAACAGATTTATCTGACGTATAAGTGCAGGATCGTCACCTGTCTCCGGATATACAGGGTAAGGTATCACCGTACTCCCGTCGGGCATCACAATTAAGTTTTGGCGTTCCATAGTAGATGGCGTGTAACCTAGCCTTCCCGCCATACCAAACAGTAGCCGTTCCAACCGGTCAAAACGTTCCTCATATCGCCGGTCATTTGCCGGTGTTGTAAGCTGTTGCTGAGCTGCCATTTCCGCCACCATTCGTTGCAACTCGTTCAACTGAACAGCGCGAGCAATTTCTTGCAGAGCCTCCTGAAGCTCCCGTTCGCTCACCTCAATTGTGTCTCCCACCGTAGTGTGGTTTACTGAAGTTGCAGGCAAAAGTTTCATTGCAGGTTGTGAGGTATTAGCAGTTTCATCTTGCGATAGAACTGCAGCTCGCTGCGCCTGCACCCCGGTAAACGGGAGCAGGAGCATTAGCATCGGTAGGAATATTTTCGCAATCATAATTATCCTTTAAAACACAAAGCGATAGCCTACTGCTAGCTGGTTCTGTTTGAAATAGTTGCGGATAGAGTAGTCCGTGAAGAATGCACCACTACCCAAGTTCAGTGTGGTACCAATGATGATGTTTGTACCACTGTGAACTTTTTCACCGTGGAAGATGCCAAGTCCCAGTCCCAAGTAAGGAGTGAAGCGAGTTGAGAAGTTTTCGATGTTCCACACTATGTTACCCGATATTCCTACACCGCTCTTGCTACCCATAGCAGCGTAGAACTCAGGCATGAAATCGAGCGAGGTGTTGCTAATCTGCATATGGCCACGAACTCCTAAGTGCCATGCAGATAAATCGCCGAAGCCTGGACCTGTATATAGCGAAAGGCGATTCCACTTGAAGGTGCGGTTATCGCGTGCTGCACTTTTTCCTCCGGTGTATCCGGTCATAGGTGAGACTGCCGGTGCTGCTGTACTGCCACCTCTATCTGTGATGACAATTGTTTCGCTGGATGAGGTACCCCTGCGCGATGCTTCGTCAAGGCGGATAGTTAACTCATCGAGTCTGCGAGTAAGCTCGTTGTTCTGTTGTTCCAGGCGAGCCATCTCTTCACTGCGGAGCTCATCCTGACGTGATGTTTCCTGTATAGGTTGAAATTGCTGACGACCATCTGCTGTTGGCTGCATACCGTAGTAAGGTATGTAGCGGGTGTCACGTCGAACCTCATCCACTACACGGTCAACTAATTGCGCGAGATCATTACTGCTCATTCGCAGCACCCTGTCTCCAGTCATGCTATCGTATGGTATCTGCT
>Ga0209075_1004445_pt1 | contig 11244 bp, 9 predicted proteins | sample Stecom2011_FD_187523 | JGI IMG/M metagenome (GOLD analysis project Ga0209075, IMG submission 187523) | Agricultural soil microbial communities from Utah to study Nitrogen management - Steer compost 2011 (SPAdes) (version 2) | ecosystem: Environmental > Terrestrial > Soil > Agricultural land...
CAGCCCCTGGTTTTAGTACTGGCCAAGCCATGCTGGCGCTTGAAGAAGTGGTGGCATCGTTAAGTAGCGAAGAGCCTATGTATCAATTGTTCTGGACGGGTTCGTCGCGGCAAGAACGCGACGGTGGCACAGCGGCTGGCTTAGCATTTGGTTTTGGTATTCTCATGATCTTCTTGCTGCTGGCAGCACAATATGAACGTTGGACATTACCGTTAGCTGTATTAACAGCTATTCCGTTCGCGGTGTTTGGTGCTGTATTTGCTACTTGGATATTGGGCTTACAAAACAACATTTACTTCCAAGTTGGCTTGCTAGTGCTTATTGGCTTAGCGGCAAAGAACGCGATTCTTATTGTTGAATTTGCCGCCATGAACCGAAAACAAGGTATGTCGATAATGGCGTCAACTCTAACGGCATGTCGTCAACGGTTCCGTCCCATTCTCATGACCTCGCTGGCCTTTATTTTAGGTGCTGCACCTTTAATGGTAGGTTCTGGGGCAGGCTCTGCAGCTCGCCAAGCTGTGGGTGTTACTGTTGTTGGCGGTATGCTTGTGGCTACTTTTATTTCAATCTTCTTTATTCCAGTGTTCTACATGTGGATTGAAAAACAAATGTTGCGGTTAGCGCTTAATAAAAAGCGTAACTTGAAAGATTAGGTGCCGGGTGTCATAACTACTGTGATACATACTTTCAAACAGTGGGAAGGCAACCAATGGAAAACATAATAAATACGCGCCTTATTCTTTCAGTGTATGAAAAGGTAGTAACTCAGGGTGAAGCCGTCGAAGGCGAAATAGAAGGAATGCACCAGCTTGAAGGAGTAACAGCTTTCTCCGACTTCGACGGTTACACAGTGTACTTGGAAGACGCTGAGGTGAAGCTTCGTACTGGCTTCCATAACACTTATAAGCTTGATTATGACACCACACGCGCTTTCAATAACTTCGTTAGCAAAATGAAGTATATTGATGCCAACTATGCTTAAATGCTTTTTTAGTCTACGAACGGGCAAGTTTGCGGTGATACATAACAATGACAAATAAAAATTATACCCTTGGCGAAGAAATAGCGCACTCGGTGACGCATGGTATTGGTGCGTTGCTTGGCGTTGCGGCACTTGTCATTATGGTGTGGTATTCGGTTACCGAAGGCACTGTGTGGCATTTAGTCAGCGGCATTATTTACGGCTCATCATTAATATTGCTGTATATGTCGTCAACTCTGTACCATGCGATTACCAATCCACGGGCTAAAAAAGTACTCCAGCTCATGGATCACGCCGCTATATTTATACTGATTGCCGGTACCTACACCCCGTTTCTTTTAGTGAACCTACGCGGCCCTTGGGGTTGGAGTTTATTTATTATTATCTGGAGCATAGCCATTGGTGGCGTGTTCTTAGAAACCATGAAAAAAGAGCGTGTGAAGTGGTTGTCGCTCACCCTTTACTTAGGGCTTGGCTGGATGGCCTTAGTCGCCATGAAGCCAATGTTAGAGCTCGTGGACACGTTTGCCTTGCTGCTGTTACTCGCAGGTGGCCTAAGTTATTCTTTCGGAGTTATTTTTTACGTACGTAAACAAATGCTTTATCACCATGCTATTTGGCATGTATTTGTACTTGCCGGTAGCGTGTTGCACTTTTTCTCCGTGCTCGAAGGTGTAATGCGTTAAAGGAGACACTATGCGCTTAAAAAACTCCTCAACCGCCTATGGCTTAATAAGCATAGGGCTGCACTGGCTTATCGCGATTGCAGTTATAGGTATGTTTGGCCTCGGCTACTGGATGGTTGACCTAGGTTATTATGATAGCTGGTACCATAAAGCGCCGGCGCTGCATAAAAGCATAGGCCTGGTGTTATTCACGGTACTTTTATTCCGCATTGTTTGGCGCTTCACAAACCCACCGGTGCAGCCCGTAGTAAGCCACAGCCCATGGGTTCGCATGGGAGCTAAGCTTGGCCATCTTCTTATGTATGTGTTTTTATTCACCATTGTTTTTTCAGGCTATTTAATTTCAACGGCCGATGGCGTTGGCATTCCGGTGTTTGGCTTATTTGAAGTACCCGCAAGTATTCAGGGCTTACCTGATCAAGCTGATCTGGCCGGCTTTATTCACAAATATGTGGCTTGGGGGCTTATGTTCACGGTATTTATTCACGCCGTTGCAGCGCTTAAACACCATTGGTTAGATCGCGATGAAACCTTAGTGCGAATGTTTGGTAAAGGCAGCCGAAAATCAAAGTGAATGCTGTTATAGATACAGCGCTCAGTACTTAAACTTGTAATGTTGTTATTTAAGAGGGAATTGTCATGTTAAAGAAATTATTCAGTAGTGCTCTTGTCGCAGGCTTACTTTTTACCAGTGCCGCTTCTGCAGCAGACTATAAAGTAGATATTGAAGGCCAGCATGCCTTTGTACAGTTTAAAGTGAACCACCTTGGTTTTAGTTGGATGTATGGCAGCTTTAAAGACTTCGACGGTACCTTTAGTTACGACGCCGCTAAGCCTGAACAGAGTAAAGTAAATATTGTAATTAAAACCAACAGTGTCGACACCAACCATGCAGAGCGTGACAAGCACTTGCGTAGCCCCGACTTCTTAAACGTAAGAAAACATCCAGAAGCAAGCTTTGTGTCTAGTTCTGTAAAGGTTACCGGCGAAGGAACTATGGATGTTAGCGGCGACTTAACCTTTAATGGCGTAACTAAGCCAGCGGTTATTCATGTTACCAAAACCGGTGAAGGCCAAGACCCGTGGGGCGGCTACCGAGCAGGTTTTGAAGGCAGCATGAGCATTCAGTTAAAAGACTTTAATGTGAAAATGGACCTAGGCCCAGCTACTCAAACCGTTGAGTTTATGCTTTCCCTTGAAGGCGTTCGCTTGTAACCGCAGGCATTGCCGTAGGGTGTGAATGAAAAGAAATTTATTAGTGTCTAAAAAGTTAATGGCTGCAGCGCTGATTTCAGCCCCTGCGTTATTTATGCCTACGGCACATGCGAATAATACGCTTGCCTTATCGGTTGGCTTTGTGGGCACTATCGACGAGCCTACACGTTACGGTAATGCGGCTTCATTAAACTTGTGGCTGGGAATGATTAATGACCGTGGTAACAAGTTAGCCCCTTACGTAAATGCTGCGGTGCCCTCACATGAATTAAGTAACCGTGAGCCCGACGCCAATAGAGTTTCACGTATTAATGGTGGCCTTACTTATGCAGCAGCAGAGCGGGTTACTTTATACGGTGGGTTAGGCTTGAGTTACCAACGGGTGCAAAGCGACACGTTAGATATTGAAGCATTTAATCGTAGCCGATTGAATGTGAATGCCGGCTTAATGTTCCATATCAACGAACAGCTAGGCATGAGTATAAGTTTCGACTCTACCCCGAAAAGTATTGGCTTTGGAGTGGTGTACAAGTTTAACTAACAAAAACGCCATGCTAGGCATGGCGTTTAATATAAATCTTATAAACGTCCGGCACTGCCGGATGTTTTTCTTTATAGCTTAAGAAGGTGTGCGTGACGCACGCTTTCTGTCGTTTTCGGTGAGTAGCATTTTACGCACACGAATCGACTTAGGCGTTACTTCTACTAGCTCGTCGTTGTCGATAAACTCAAGTGCTTGCTCTAAGCTTAAACGAATTGGCGGTGTGAGCACCTGTGCATCGTCCGTACCAGAAGCACGTACGTTGGTTAGCTGCTTACCTTTCAAGCAGTTTACAGTAAGGTCGTTAGAACGGTTATGAATACCAACAATTTGGCCTTCATAAATCTCTTCACCGTGACCAACAAATAAGCGACCGCGCTCTTGTAGGTTAAACAGTGAATACGTTAACGCTTTACCTTTCGCATTTGAAATGAGGGTACCGTTTACACGTTGGCCAATACGGCCACCTTTGTGCGGACCATAATGATCAAACGAGTGGTAAATCAAACCAGTACCTGAAGTTAAGCTCATGTACTCCGTTTGGAAACCAATTAAACCACGGCTTGGTACGGTAAAGTCGATACGTACACGGCCTTTCCCGTCTGGGATCATGTTGGTCATTTCAGCTTTACGCGTACCTAAAGCTTCCATTACTGAGCCCTGATGAATTTCTTCAATATCAACGGTTAAGGTTTCGATCGGCTCTTGTAACACGCCATCAACCTCGCGCAGAATTACTTCTGGGCGTGATACGGCAAGTTCAAAACCTTCACGGCGCATGTTCTCAATCAGAATACCTAGGTGAAGTTCACCACGGCCCGAAACACGGAATCGGTCTGGGCTGCTCGTTTCTTCAACACGTAGGGCAACATTATGTACCAACTCTTTCTGCAAACGCTCAAGAATTTGGCGTGAAGTAACGTATTTACCTTCTTTACCCGCAAATGGTGAGGTGTTTACCTGGAAGGTCATTGAAACAGTTGGCTCGTCTACTGTGAGTGGTGGTAACGCAACAACGTCGGTAACCGCACATACAGTGTCTGAAATTTTCAATTCGCCAAGGCCGGTTACGGCACAAATGTCGCCCGCATGTGAAGACTCAACTTCAGTACGGTCTAGGCCTAAGTAACCATATACAGCACTAACACGAGCGGTATTACGCGTACCGTCAGTACTAATAACAGTTACTTGTTGATTCGGCTTAATGGTGCCACGCGTAATACGGCCAATACCGATAACGCCAACATAACTTGAATAGTCGAGCTGTGAAATTTGTAACTGCAATGGGCCGTCAACGTCGGCTGCAGGAGCAGGAACTTTATCAATAATGGTTTGGAATAAAGCGTCCATGTTGCCGCCGCGCGTTTCAGAGTCTTCGCTGGCATAGCCGTTTAAAGCCGAGGCATAAATAATTGGGAAGTCCAGCTGTTCGTCGGTTGCACCCAAGTTGTCGAATAAATCGAATACTTGGTCAACAACCCAGTCAGCGCGTGCGCCGGGGCGGTCAATTTTATTCACAACAACAATAGGCTTCAAACCGTGGTCGAAGGCTTTTTGCGTTACGAAACGTGTTTGCGGCATAGGGCCATCAACTGCGTCAACCACAAGTATTACAGAATCGGCCATAGACAGAACGCGTTCTACTTCACCACCAAAGTCGGCGTGACCTGGAGTATCAAGAATATTAATGCGGTAATCGTTCCAGTTAATCGCTGTATTCTTAGCTAGAATTGTAATACCACGCTCTTTCTCAATATCGCCAGAGTCCATCACGCGGTCTTCAGCAGGGCCGCGGCTTTCGAGAGTGCCCGAAAGTTGAAGAAGTTTGTCAACTAAGGTGGTTTTACCATGGTCAACGTGGGCGATAATCGCGATATTGCGTAGCTTTTGAATATCTTTAGACATAACTGGGAGTTTCAACCTCAAAGTGAAAGTGCCATAGCCGTTACGGAATATAACGCTAAGACACGAAGGGCGCGTATTATACGCGGTATATGCTCAAAATTAAAGCAAAAACTACGTTTAATACACGCCCTAAGTCGTATTTAATTCAAGTTTAGAATGTGTAATTCACTGATAACCAGAAACTACGTGCCCGTTCAGTGGTGTTGTAGTCCGCTGTACATAAGTATTCTACTTGGGTGTCGGCTAACAAACAGGTGCGTGAACTCAAGTCATTGTCGAGTAAATTGTTCACTCGGGCGCGTAACGTCCAGCTTTCATTTAGCTCATAGTTTACGCCGAGGTGAAGCAATTCGTAGCTTTTGTAATATTGCTCAATTGTTTCTGGGCCTTGTGGGCCGGTAACATTGGCTGTGCCACGGTAGCGCTGTCCACGAATTTCACTTTGCAAGTATAGGCTTAAGGCATCACTAAGCTGATAGCTTACGGATAAGTTAGCCATGTGTTTTGGGGTATTTACCAGCGGTAACCCCGCGTCTGCTCCGCTGCGTACTTCACTGTCTGTATGAGTGTAGTTGGCACGTAAACGTAGTGCGTCGGTAAGGTCATATTCAACATACATTTCAACACCTCTGGTTACAGCCGAGTCAACGTTGGCATATTGTGAAAAGTAGTTATAGCCGAGATCAGCCCAACCTTCACCAATATCAACACAGCGTTCACCAGGTTGTGCAATTTCACAGTTCGGTGCCGTGTCTTGGCGGATAATTTTATCGTCAAACTCATTATAGAAAATAGTTATGTTACTGGTGAAGTTGTTACCGTTGTCATAATAAATAGCGGCTTCATAGTTCACACTGGTTTCTGGCTGTAAGTCAGGCGAGCCCACTAATGGCATAGTTCCTTGGCCACCAAAACCGGTAATGCCAGGGTATAAATCGTTTGGTTTAGGCGCTTTGTAGCCAGTACTTACACCACCTTTTATGGTCCAATCGCTGCTCATTTTATAATTTAGGTAAGCACGTGGGCTAAATTGACCACCAAATACGTTGTGGTCGTCGTAACGTACACCGGTGGTGAGGGTTAAGTCGGGCGTTATGTTCCAGCTATCTTCAATAAATACTGCAAGTTGGCGGTGATCTTGGGTTGTGCCTTCTCTGTATTCATCGCCGTACATACCAAACACACCGTCTTCCATAGCAACGTCTAGGAACTGCAGGCCAGTGACTAACGCATGGTTATCGAACAGCATGGTGAAGTGGCTATCAAAAATCCAGTTCTTAAGGCTTAAGGCGCGGTTGGGGCGTGGTAAAAACAGGTTGTTAATTTGCGCTTCAATGTCGTCGGTAAGTTCTGGGCGGTTTGTGTTTTGAGCAACAACAGCGTCGTCCCAAATAGATTGAATGCCTTTACGCTCATCTAGAGTGAAAGGCAGAGAGCGGCCTAAGTTTTCGCTACTACTGTAAGTAAGGTGGTTGGTCCAAGTACCCAGCTCAAAATCGCCAATATAACTCAATACAAACTGCTCTCGCTGTACCCGTTGATATGGGCTGTAGCCGACACGTGGTTGAATGATACCGTCGGCATTTGTTCGCCACATATTCTCTGCGGCATCGAGGCTACCCACTTGGCCTTCTACGTTGTTATAACGCTGCTTAGCGAGGTCGTAAGTTAAGCTAAAGCGATGGTCTTCAGTAGGTGCATAATTTAACGTAGTACCCCAGTTCCACGTTTTACCACCAACAATTTTTTTATCGCCAAAATTACCAGAGTCAGTCCAAGTGGTACCGTCAGGTAAGGGTAATTCAACTTGGTAACCGGGTTGGCTAGGCTCGCGGAAATAACCACTACCTCGTAAAGCAATAGTAAGGTTTTCAGCTAAAGAGCCGGTTAAATAAAGGTCTGCTTTTTGGTCGTTACCGTACTGGTCGTCTTCTTGTTGGGTTGCAGAAAGGGTAACGTCACCATGCCAGTTGGTTAAGTTACGGCGGGTAATAATATTGATAACCCCACCCATGGCGTCACTGCCGTATAAAGTGGACATAGGGCCACGAACCACCTCAATGCGATCAATAGCGGCTAACGGTGGCATATACATAAATTGACTGTTGCCGAAGTTATTTGGACCAATATTTCCGGTGTCGTTTTGGCGGCGGCCATCAATTAGCACCAAAGTATACTCCGCCGGTAAACCGCGCATGGTGATATTAATATTACCATTTTTGTCTTGGCCTGAACCAACATCAATACCTTCAATGTCGCGTAGTGCATCGGCAAGGCCCGCGTAAGAACGCATCGCAAGATCCTCACGTGTTACCACGGTAACGCTGGCAGGCGCGTCAATCAGTTTTTTTTCAATAGCACTTGCAGTAACTATAATTCGTTCAATTCGCTCATTGGCTTGGCTGTCCGGAGTGTCGTCGGCGTAAGCTGGGTTTAGCGCAACAGTGACGGCAAGTGCACATAAAGAAAATGAAAGTCGCATTGTTTTTTCAACCTATTTTAAGTGTGTGAGTAAATCTAATGTTGCAAATGGTAATCGATCTCATTTAGAATTGTAAATAGTAAATGCAAACTATTATCAATTAGAATTGTAAGGGCACCTGTTCAATGACAGTTTCGAGTTCAGTTTCTAAGCCTGCCGTTAGGCAAGTGAAAAGGCGTGCGCCGCAAAAAAGGCAGCCACGTAAACGTGGACTTTTTGGGTCTATAAAGTCATGGCATTGGATTTCATCGGCTGCTTGTTTAATTGCCACCTTAGGATTTGCGATAACAGGCATTACGCTCAACCACGCCAATAGCGTCGAGTCGGTGCCCACAAAAAGTGTTTATGAACTGGCAATACCTGATTCCGTAAAACAGGTATTAACGGAACGACAACAGAACCTACTGCAAGGTGAGGCACAAGCTGAAGGGCCACTACCTAGCGCGTTTAAAGAGTGGTATCGGCAACAAGCATTTGGTAGCGGCTTAAAAGGCATCAGTGCTGAATGGGACGATTATGAAGTGTATGTGGGGCTACCGCGTGCAGGCGGCGACCGTTGGTTTCGAGTCGATCTTAGCGAAGGTGTTTTTTATCAAGAAAATATCGATCGTGGCTGGGTCGCTTTTTTTAACGACCTCCACAAAGGGCGCAACACGTCGGGAGCATGGATTACTATGCTCGATTTACTGGCGGTTGTGATGTTGGTTTACGCAATAACAGGACTACTTCTTTTGAAACGATATGCGAAAGGCAGAAAAAGCACTTGGCCATTGGTAATTGCAGGCTTGTTACTACCTTGGTTATTTTTAATTATTCCAGCACACGCCAGCGAAGCACAAGAGGCGAAGCTGACAGTAACTATTCCAGAACTGACGGTTGCTGAATATCATCGCCCTTATGTGGCCGTATGGTTAGCGAATGAACGCCACCAACGAGTACACGACTTAGCGCTTTGGTACGACGGTAAAATGGCCGACAAAGAAGGCGAGAAATGGTTAAAAGACATACGCCAATGGTGGCGTCGTAGTGGTCGAACTTTATCATTTCCTATTGATGGTGTAAGCGGAGCAACTCGCAGGCCCGGTACTTATACGATCGAATTCAAACAGCTTATAGAGCAATTTCAAAATTTACCTGCCGGCGATTACTACTTGAATGTTGAAGCCGCGCGGGAAGTAGGTGGTCGCGAACACCTTACCTTAGCTATAACACTACCTTTACCGCAGATAAATGCTAATGCGCCATTTAGTGTGGTTGCTGAAGGTGAGCATGAGCTTGGCCGAGTCGAATTTAATGTTACAACACATCAATAAAAAAGGAATGAATATGAAAAAGTTAACTTTGTTACTTGCTGCAAGCAGCTTACTAATCAGTGCTCCGAGCTGGGCGCACCGTGCTTGGATCAAGCCAGACGCTACTGTCTTGTCACAGTCGAACAGTTGGGTTGCCTTTGATGCGGCCATTTCGAACGATATTTTTGGCTTCGACCACCATGCGATGCGTTTAGATATGGTGTCAGCGACAGCGCCTGACGGTAAAAAGATTGAATTACAAAATAGTTTCACCGGTAAGTATCGCTCGGTATTTGACTTGCATTTAACCCAAGACGGTACCTATAAAATATTCACCGCTAGCCAATCACTACAGGCCCGTTGGGTAAATGAACAAGGTGAAAATCAGTTTTGGCCTGGCCGTGGTGTAATTGCCACCGCTGAAGCGTTTGAACGTGAAGTACCAAAGCAAGCGAAAGACTTAATTGTTACTCAGTCGTCACGCCGTATTGAAACCTTTGTTACAGCTGGTGCGCCCACAGAAGCTGTGCTGGCACCAACAGGTCAAGGTTTTGAATTAGTCGCCGAAACTCACCCGAACGATTTGTACCATGGCGAAGCTGCGCACTTTAAGTTTTTAATCGATGGCGAGCCAGCCGCAGGTGCTGAAATAGAAATTATTCCTGCAGGTGCACGCTACCGTGATCAGCAAAATGAAATTGAAGTAAAAACGGCTGCGGATGGCAGTTTTTCAGTAACCTGGCCAACCGCAGGGCAGTACTTTATGGAAGCTAGTTATAGCGACAATAAAGCGCCGGCTCCGGCACAAGTTCGCCGTGGTGGTTATTCTGCAGTGTTTGAAGTGCTGTAACAGCTCACACTACATATAGTAAAAGAGGTGACGTAGATTATTGGCCATGCGCACCTCTTTTTTTATTCAACTAGATGCGTAGTGGTTGGGAATACGTCATACTGTAGTGCGCTATTTTCACACTAACCGGAGGCCGTCATGTCTATTGAGACAGTGATGAACATTATTCAAGAAAAGAACGTTCGTTTTGTTGATTTACGTTTCACCGACACGAAAGGAAAGGAGCAACATCTAACCATTCCTGTGTCGCAAATAGACGAAGAATTCTTTGAAGAAGGCTCTATGTTCGACGGCTCCTCTATGGCAGGTTGGAAAGGCATTAGCGAATCGGACATGGTGTTGTTACCTGATACCAGCACCGCCGTAATCGACCCATTTTCTGAAGCCGTTACACTAATATTGCGCTGCTCTATTTTAGAGCCTGACACGCGCCAAGGCTACGACCGTGACCCACGGTCAATTGCACAGCGAGCGGAAGCTTACTTAGTTTCAACGGGTATTGCTGATACCGCTTTTTTTGGTCCAGAACCTGAGTTTTTCTTATTCGACGATGTGCGTTTTCAAACAGACATCAGCGGCTCATTCTATAAAATTGATGCCCGCGAGGCGAAGTGGAACTCAGGCCGTGACTACGAAGGTGGTAACTTAGCGCATCGACCAGGTATCAAGGGCGGTTATTTTCCAGTGCCGCCGGTCGACTCGTCGCATGATCTTCGTAGCTTTATGTCGGAAACGATGGAAGACATGGGGTTAGTGGTTGAAGCGCACCACCATGAAGTGGCAACGGCAGGCCAAAACGAAGTGGCCACACGATTTAATACGTTAACCGCGAAAGCCGATGAAATTCAGATTTTTAAATATGTAGTACATAACGTGGCTCACGCCTATGGGCAAACGGCTACCTTTATGCCGAAACCACTGGTTGGCGATAATGGTTCAGGTATGCATGTGCACATGTCGCTGGCAAAAGACGGACAGAACCTTTTTGCGGGTGACAAATATGGTGGTTTATCGGAAATGGCACTTTATTACATAGGTGGTGTGATTAAACATGCACGAGCTTTGAATGCCTTTACGAACCCGGCAACGAACTCATACAAGCGATTAGTGCCAGGTTTTGAAGCCCCAGTTATGTTGGCTTATTCGGCACGTAACCGTTCGGCTTCAATACGTATTCCGTTGGTAGCGAATCCTAAAGGGCGCCGTGTAGAAGCCCGCTTTCCAGACCCTGCCGCCAACCCATATTTGGCATTTACTGCGCTTATGATGGCTGGCCTTGACGGTATTA
>Ga0209075_1004446_pt1 | contig 11231 bp, 11 predicted proteins | sample Stecom2011_FD_187523 | JGI IMG/M metagenome (GOLD analysis project Ga0209075, IMG submission 187523) | Agricultural soil microbial communities from Utah to study Nitrogen management - Steer compost 2011 (SPAdes) (version 2) | ecosystem: Environmental > Terrestrial > Soil > Agricultural land...
GGTACCAAAAACAGACAACACCTTCATTGCGTTACTCCACAAAAATCTAATACGTGTTGGCTAGCAGTAAACTCTAAGTTTTTAAACGCACTGTGTGCCACTAAAAACACGATGATATCTGCGCCTTTAACCGCTTCGCTTACGTCGGTAAGCTTATAAGCTGAATGTTCATCTACATTTGGCTCAACAATAAAATAGGTTTCGTCGTTGGCCTCTTGCAGAACACGTTGGGTAATATACACCGCCGGTGATTGACGTAAATCGTCAATATTCGGCTTAAAAGCCAAGCCCATTAACGCCACGGCAGGTGCTTTGCCTTCTTTAAGTTTAAAAGCTTCAATAGCTTGGCGAACCTGAGCAGCACACCAAAAGGCTTTGTAGTTATTAATCTCCCGTGCTTTACCGATAATCTGAGACTCCATCGGGAATTCAGACGTAATAAAGTAAGGGTCTACGGCTATGCAATGCCCACCCACGCCACTGCCGGGTTGTAAAATGTTTACGCGCGGGTGTTTATTGGCAAGCTTGATCAGTTCCCACACATTGATGTTGGCTTTTTCACAGATAATAGAAAGCTCATTAGCAAAAGCGATTTGCACATCACGAGAAGAATTTTCTACCAGTTTGCACATTTCTGCGGTACGCGCATTAGTTTTGTGCAGTTCGCCTTTAACAAACTGTGAATAAAAACTGCAAGCCTTTTCAGTAGAAGCTTCATCAACACCACCAATTACACGGTCGTTATGCACTAACTCATACATAACATTACCTGGCAATACACGCTCTGGGCAGTAAGCGATATGCAGCTTACCTTTCAAGTCTGGACGTTGCGCGTAGATAAAATCCCGCATGCGCTCGGTAGTACCAACAGGCGAGGTAGATTCGATAATATACAAATCACCTTCTTTTAAGAGCGGTAAAATGCCCGCAGTAGCTGCTTGAATATAGGAAATATCCGGTTCATGGCTACCGCCTTTAAAAGGTGTGGGTACGACAATCAAATAAACATCAGCAACCGCAGGGTGCGTATCTGCCTTTAAAAAACCAGCACTCACTGCCTTAGCGACTGCTTCATCTAGCTCAGGCTCGACAATATGAATTTTACCAGCATTGATGGTATCCACCACGTGCTGAGAAATATCTACACCATGAACTGCAACACTATGTGAAGCGATAAGGGCGGAGGTGGGTAAACCAATGTAGCCGAGGCCTAGCGTGGTTACTTTCAATTTCATGTATTAAAGCCTTTTGGAATATAAATTCTACATAGTTAATTTAAATATTTTTAATTGCTAATTTCTTCGCAATCCGCTTCGCCGCCACGCCACCGCCATACAAACTGTGCTCATCTTCAACGGTACGACCTAGATTACGTGTAGCAGCCTCGATGATTTTAGCGCTGTCCGCACCAACCAACTGGTTGGCACCGGCTTCTATCAATTCCACCCATTCCGTTTGGTCGCGCATGGTGACACAGGCTTTGCCGAAGAAGAAGGCTTCTTTTTGTACGCCGCCGCTGTCGGTGAGCACCAGCCCTGTGCGCTGTAATAGCCAGATCATTTCTAAATAGCCAACAGGCTCAATCAAATGCACATCGAGAGTTAAACCTTGTGCGGCAATCACATTGCGCGTGCGTGGGTGCAGTGGCAACACTACAGGTGCAACATGCTGATGCAGGTGATTCAGCGCCTGGACGATGGCTGCTAAACGTTCGGGGTTATCAGTGTTTTCGGCGCGGTGTAATGTGGCAAGAATAAAGACATCAGCCACAGCAAAACCTTGCGGTGCATGAGCCCGCTGAGCAAAAAACTCGGCGCTGTCTTGCATCACATCGCCCACTTGCAATACCTGAATGGGCTTATCGGCAAAGCCTTCACGCTCAAGGTTAGCCATGGCGGAATCAGTAGGACAAAACAGCACGCTGCTGATTTGGTCGGTCAGAATACGGTTAATTTCTTCGGGCATTTGCATATTAAAACTACGCAGGCCGGCCTCAACGTGTGCCACAGGGATATGCAACTTAGCCGCCGCTAAAGCACCGGCAAGCGTGGAATTGGTATCGCCATACACCAGCACCCAATCGGGCTGTTCTTTTAACAGCACCTTTTCAATTTCAATCAACATGCGACCCGTCATATCACCGTGGCTGCCACTGTTGATATTAAGCTGATAGTCAGGGCGGGGAATGCCGAGCTGATCAAAAAACACATCGGACATATTGGCGTCAAAGTGCTGGCCGGTGTGGACTAGCACTTCGGTTAAACCATCGGTTTTTTGAATGGCTTTGGAAACAACGCTGGCCTTGATGAACTGAGGGCGCGCTCCGATGATGGTTACTATTTTTTTCATATTTAAACTCTTTTTTGGCCACGGAAGGACACGGAAAGCACAGAAGGTTAAGCAAAAGGCTTAGCTACGAAACCAATGAAACTAGAAGACTTAAATTTACTGTTTCACGTTAAGTAGAGCTTTACTCTCTGCCTTTATGCTCTATCCCTTTTTTATACAGTTCAATCATAGTGTTCACACAAGCACCCCAGTCATAAGTATTAACCACATGCTGCTTGCCTGCCTCGCCCATTTTTATGCGTAAGTCTTGGTCTAGGACTAACTGCGCCATAGCGTCGGCGGCGGCTTGTGGGTTTTCACGAGGTACGACCAGTCCAGTAGTGCCATTGACTACCACCTCTGGTAAACCGCCTGCATCGGACACCACCACCGGGCGACCGGCGGCACCGGCTTCAATAATGGCCACGCCAAAGCTTTCACTGTCTAGCCTGCTTAAAGCGACGTAAATATCCAGTTTATCTAACTCTTTAGGCACATCGTTACTGTTGACACGACCAACAAATGTCACTCGTGCATCAATCCCTAACTCTTGTGCAAGCGCTTTCAGCTCTGTTTCTTGTGGCCCTGTGCCCACCAAGCGCAGGCTAAGTTTTTTTTCTATGGCTGGATGAGTTGGTGCCAAGTTTTGCAATAACAACGCAAACGCCTGCAGCAGAGTGTCAATTCCATACTTAGGAGCGAGCGACTTAACTGTACCAATCACAATTGCCTGACTGCAGTCACGCTCAGCTAAAGAAGTGGTTAGGCTTTGATAATAAGCCGTGTCCACTCCAAAAGGCGTAATCGCAATATCTGCCAATTCAGGTGTAAAAGAGCGCGTTTGCTCAGCCATACACACACTGGTAGAAGCGACCGCGTCAGCGGCTAATAGGTTTTTACGCACCAACCATTTATGCAAAAAAGACTTCTCAGGAAAGTCATAGACATCACTGCCCCACACCGATAACAACCAGGGGTGATAACCCACCAAGCGCGCTGTTGTGCCATAACCACTGGCATAGTGAGCATTAACAATATCGGGCTTAATTTTAGCTAATAGCTTTTTAACCGCAGGCACCATGGTGAAATAACCCAAGATCCCACGAAACGGGAAACAATGCACTTGCACACGGGAATCCATAGGCTCTAACTGCGCCTGCTGGCTAATAACATGTACTTCATGCCCTGCCTCAGCTAAGCCATTGGCCCAGCGGATGGTGTGGATGGAAGAAGCACCGGATAGGAGAGCGATTTTCATTGGGTTAAATCCTTAACAACCTGTTTGGCTCTAGCTTGCCAAGTATGATTTTGAGCGACACTATTCATTTGTGCCTGAACATTTATTAACAGCTTAGAGTTCGCTTTAAGCTGATCGAATAGTTCATGCAAAGCAGTTTCAGCATAAGGCAAGCTCCAGCCAATTTTGTTATCTGTAACAAATTTTCCGGCCAAGGTGCCTTGCGATGCAATGATGGGTTTGCGATTGCCTAAATATTCATATAACTTCACTGGGGCCGCAAACTCCCTGTATTCCTGCGGCTTTACAAAGATGGAAACCGCATCTGAAGCCAGCATCAACGCCTGCATTTCTTCACCGCTTTGATGCACAATTTTAATGTTTTTCGTGAGATCTGGATATTCATCTTTTACGGCTTGCCACTCAATTTCTCGAGTGCAAAGTGTAAACTCAACATCATCACGTTCATTAATCACTTGGAATAAGGTATGCATTTGATAATGATCAGACATGCCGCCCACATAGAACAGTTTAAGCTGGTCTTTTTGCTCAGAAGGTGAATTTGTGGATAGCACGGTATCATGCCCAGGCGGTAAAGCAATAAACTTTTCACTCGGAACAATAGGTACATACTTACCCATTTCCAATGAAGGTAAATAAAGCTTTTCTAAGTAGCGCTTATAAAAATAAAGTTCGTATTTGTAGGCTAACTTAGCAATCGTACTTTTAAACCAGCTTAGATTTTTACTGTAACTATCAAACAACCAATAAATATCACGGTAAAACAAACCTGTTTTAATATTGTTTTTTTTACAGAATCTAAAAAAACCAAAATCTAGTAATGGGTGAAGTGGTAAGTGATGGGGGTCAGTTAAAACAGTCGGCATGGTGGAGCTTTCAGAATAAATAAAATCGTACTTAACACCCGATTTAATGTTTTTCTTTATTTCGTTGATTGCTACTTTACGTTCTGCACTGTAACCAGCGACCACATCCACTTGGTAGCCTAATGACTTAAACGCCTCTAGCATTCTTAAAGGGCGAATCCCACTTGCAGAAGTAGCGTTAGGGTTTAGAGGGAGTGGGTGGTGGAAGATGATTTTCATAAGGTATCTGTTTTCCTCTGGTAATGATAATGCCCAAAAGCCAACCCACATGCAGCCCAAACAGGATAACTTAAAGCTAAATTATTTTGAAACATTGTAATCTCAAAATTATTAATCATTATTAATGCTGACAACATAGCCAACGCAAGTTTGAAATACTGACTACCAACGGCCTTATAAATAGCAAAGTAAATTTTAAGTATTATAGACAACATTAATAGCAGACCTAAAAACCCATTCTGCATCAAAGTCTGCAAATATGCGTTGTGAACAGAATAAGTCCGATCAAATATATCATTTAATCCTGCGCCACTTCCCCAGCCAAACCAAGGTTTTATCCATACAGAATCCATAACTGCAGGCCAAATCAAATGTCGTCCAGACTGTAAGTTCTTACCTGATGTTTCTTTAACCGCCTCATTATAAGAGCTTAAATCCATATAAACTGTAGAATAAACAATCAGGAACGATAATAAAAACAGCCCAAAAATAAAAGCCAACTTAAAAAATCTACTTTTAACAATCCTATAAGGCATACTTATTATCAAAACCCCTACCAATAAAGCAAGTAATGATGTACGTGAACCGGAAATAAAAACAAGATATAAAGAAACAATAAAGAATAATATATTATAATACTTATTATCTGGTCTCACACTCAAAACAAGTAAAGATAAAACAGCAACCCACATTCCAAAAACATTAGGATTTATTAACAACCCGGAATACTCGGAAAACGCTGCGACTTTAATTCCTGCTAACGATAATAAGAAATGAATAATAAAAGCAATTATGATTAGTTTGCGCACACCACTAAAAACAAAAGGTGCTCTACCTTTTAATCCACCACTATAGAAAATGTAGAAAACACCCAAAACGCTTAATACCTGAAATGATCGCTGCAAGCCTAAAGTTAAAGACGGCCCATGAAACGACATTAAAAAAACTGCTACTGCAAAAATCAAAAACCGATTAACAACTGGAACTAAATCCTTGCTTATAGTTTTTTTGCTTATTATATATACAATAGAAAAAGCAATACCTAAAACAGAAACCCCAGCAAGTAGTATTGAAAAACCAAACCTAATCACCTCTATAAAATTGCTATTATTTACTAAAGTTATAATTAAAGAAAAAAGTAGAAAAAGTGAGAAATCTTTTTTTCTTACCATCAGATTCATTTTATGCACCTAAAACCATACAATTTATAAAAGAGAAACATAAATTTAGATTTTATTTCTCACAGCCTTGTTATGAAATCACTTTTTCGTACATATTTCGATCATTCTGGCTACTAAAATGACTATTATGCCAAAGCAAGGTAAAGCACCCACTCACCCTACGACACGTATCTTTCAGCCCTGCAAATTTGTTCTCAGCCTCAGCGCCATAGCCTAAGCCCATATAGCGGTCGGCGATTATAGTGCATTCCATCGCAATAAGCGGGCGAATGCGGATATTTAATAGCTGCTGAGTCACTGTACTAAACGCTGGGTACTCAAAGCAGGTGCCGCAACGAAAGCCGGGCAAGTCGGCGTAGCTTAGCGTTGAATCGTAAGTCATGCCGGCATCGTTCCACGCTTGCAGTGTGGTGGGATGCTCCCAGCGCAGGTAATGCATACGTCCGCCAAATTCGTTTTGTTGAATGTCTTCTTGCTGCATCACTTGGCGTAGGCGGTCGGCTTCTTGTTTTATGAGCTGGGGTGTTTGGTAGGTGCCGTAGCTGGGGTGTAGGCCAATTTCGTGCCCGCGCTGGTGTAGGCGTTGCATGAGTTCGCGTATGACTTGGTCTTCTGGCTGGTAGTCGGCGTCCATGTTGCTGGTGGTGCCGCAGATAAAATAAAAAGCACTGGTTAGCCCGTTTTTTTCTGATACATCCATTAGCCAGTCAAACGTATTATACGGATCTTGCGGGTGTAAACGTTTACCTGCGCTGAGCTTGATGTAAGGCGCTTGTAAGAAGGCTTTGATATCGCGGCGTTTTAGCAGGTGGCCAGCCATCATGCGGATAATGGTTTTCCAGGGTTTGAATTGATACAGGCTGGGTGAGTCGACATCGTGGCTCACTTTCATACTGAATTCATGCTGCTTAAGCTCAACCTGCGGCCACTGTTTTTGGATCACCTGTCCCAACACATGCAACCACTCATCCACCACTGGGCGCTCAAGGTAGCCGTGTTTATACGCGTGTGAATGAATGGCTGGGAAGCGGCCGTGATTGTCGAGATCGGTGCGGTCGATTTCTTCAATGCGGTTTAGCATCCAATAGGTAAGACCAAGAATATCGTAATGGATTATATGATGGTCTTCTTTGCTTTCAATTAACGGGTAGGGCAGTTCATTTACACATGGGGCTGGTAGCGGCTTATCTAAAACACTTACCCAGCCTTCTTTAGTGGCATTCCACTGTGTACAGGGTAGGTCTGAGCGTGATTCATGAAAGGCGGTTTCTAACTTTGGAAATAATATATAACCCAGTGGTGAGTTGGCTAAAGAAAGTTTAAGGCTGTTTTGAGCTTGGGTAAGGGTAAAAGCATGGCCAAAGCGTTCTTGTAAAATTAAAGATAGCCAGTTAAGGGCTTGGGTTGAAAATTTAGACATGGGGGTAAAACCTTATTTGTTAGTCATGGGGCGGGGTGCTGGCCACGAAAACCACGAAAGAACACTAAAAATTAAAAGCATATTTGGCCACAGAAGGACACGGAAAAACACGGAAAAAACAAGGCTACTTTAGCTACGACAATTCCCACATTGAATCCCAAAGGGCGGCCTTGGAAGGGTGAGCGAAGCGAGTAAATCCATATAAAAATATGGAGGGGTCAATTTAATTAGCCCTTGTATTGAATATCTTCTAAGTACTGCTCAGCCGATTTGCCCAACAAAGCTCTCCGAGTTGTAAAATACTTGGGCCAAGCGGTGCTAAACCAGCGCTGTGCAAGCTGTTGGTGTATTGCTCTATTGTTTTGTTCACGAGCTTTTTTTATTAACTGATTATAATTTTTTAAAACTTCCAGCCTCATATCACATAGACGCTGGCAGTTAAGATTTAAGATGCACAAGGTTTGTGACGCAAGCTGAATAAGATCAGCGTACGCACCATAATTAGCATTATCTCTCTTGGCGCACGCGTCTTCATTTACGATCAATCGTCCGTTGCTTCTATCAAACTTAAATAAATTTGCTGCTGGCATATGTAAAGGATTAAATAAAAAACCTTCACAATCCTCTATTAGCCGGCCTTTTGTTACCAGGTGGTCTTTGTAAGCATCACAGCTTAAGTTCTCTGGGGTAGGGTAAGATTGCTGCCCATCGTTGTTTTTATCACGCCCACCCCTGCATACCGCATGCATATTATCCCAATCCAGCGCCCAATTTTTAGCTGGATCGCTTTTATCCGATTTAGGATGAAAATGTTCAATACTGAAGGTTTCTGGTTTGTCCGAATAGTGCACTTCACAATACGCACAAAGCCCGCCTTGATCCTGAATCGCTGTTAGCCTTGTTTGTTTATAGTCATGCCCTTGGTTTGCATGCCTGAAATCATCCCAGCTTGCGCTAGGGTTAATCTCTGAAAACATTGTTAATACATCTGGCTGATTCGACTTCCTAGTCTTCTTCAAGGCTTTGCTCCCACTCCCTGTTTTCAATGTGTAAATCCAGCTCAGTGAGTTTCGGTTCTTCGTTCCCGAATACCTCATCCAGCATTTGACGCAACTCCACGGCCCTATCGGATGTCCATTTGTCGGCATAAACCAGCTGCGCGTACTCTTCAAGGTCTTGCGTGTTTTTTTCAAGTGGCGGACGTACATCCACATCAAATATCGATTTCAACAAGCGTGATGCTTCTGCACCTTGACTGCCTTTTGGAGCCGCAAACAATTCGCCTTCTTTAATCACCCGTATCGACTCAGAGGCCACAGTGGTTAATACCTGTGGGCTGTGAGTCGTCACCACAAACTGTAAGCTCGGAAAGGCCTTAGTTAATGAACCCAATACGCTTTGTTGCCATTGTGGATGCAAGTGCATATCCACTTCATCAATTAAAATAACACCTGTTGTTTGCTTAGCCGCATGTAAACCTAAATGGCTATTTAGCAGTACACAGCGGTAGGCAATATCTGCCACCATGCCCAACATATTTTTAATACCATCACTGAGCTGGCTAACTTTCAAAACACCTTGCTTTGAGTGTTGCAGAATCAAAGACTGTTCCAACTGCTCACTGTAGGCCAAGCTGTGCCAGCCCAAAGGCTCTAAAATATGATCCACCGTCGTTTGTACGACCTTAATCAATTGATACGCACTGGTATCTTCAAGCTTTAACAGCTGATCTTGCTCTAATGCTTTAATCTGCTGCTCTCGGGCCACCTTAAATGTATGAGAAAACCACTCTTCAAACTGCCTAAAGCTGGATGCAGGGTCTAGGCAATCTTGATAAGCAAAGGTGCGAATATTTTTGCTGACATCATCACCCGCTTTTTTATTACTGGTTAAGCGCTTGTGACTCCACAGCCTACCCGTTCCGTAATAGCCAAATAAAGGCAAGTTTAATTGCGCCCCCTGCGGCTGACGAATTTTTTCTTGCAAGCCTTCAGCTAACAACTTTATTTTTTTCGCACCTGGACCATCTAATGTTTGCGAACGTCTTGATTCACTTTTTCTGAGGCGAGTCCACTGGAATACTTTTTCATCCAGCTCACACTCAAGCTGAACCTCACACGGCAATTGACGCGTCATTTGCTGCATCAATCCCGCTTGCGTCTCATTGAGCCGGCACGAACGTACATCATCAATGGTGATGGTATTGGCAGGGTCACTGTAAGCCGTACGCGCTAAGTCAAACTGACTCACAAACGGCCAAAAACCGATACGCAGCGCATCTAAAACCGAGGTTTTGCCTTCACCATTGATAGCCACTAACACGGTTAGCTGGGGATGAAAACTCACGCTAAGGTCTTTATAGCAACGGAAGTTTTTAAGTTTTAGGTGTTTTAGCTGCATTGCTTTAGCCTTTTTTATAACTTTGGATGCTTATCAGCATGAAGCTCACTAATACCAATAAGCGTATACCTTGGCGTGCCTTGACCAACAGTGACTAACTTGCAGTCTATTGTGGATTCTTTAAAAAGCCATTCCTGATGAATTGAGGCAGCATCTTTAAATTCAGGACTTATTTTTCCTTTGATTATTTTATCAGTTGCGCTGATTTTAAATTCAAATACCTTTGAAGCAGGTAAAACGCCTAACAAAGTACCTTTAAACGTTAGGTTAAAGGTTTTAGCTGCTACGCTCGGGGCAATTCTCGCGAGTTTTTGTGTGAGTTCGTTTAGCCTATGCTCATACCCCATACGCTCAATCACAGCATCTTCACTAATGCTTGCGAGAATATCTTGCAGTTGGCTTATTTCAGCTTGAATGTATGTCCGATTATTGTTCATCAGCATTCTCCTGCAAGGAGCTTAGTAACTCACAAGCCAAGTCATCATCCGCATTATTTAGGCCTAACTGAAGAAAACCTTTCCATTGCTCGCTTCTGGTGTGTGACCACATGCTGTACCAGTTTAAAATTTAGTTAATCTCTTTGCGCTAAAAGCTGCATAAAATAGTAAGCCATTGCGTCTTTGTGCCCTTGTTGGTACATCGCAATAAAGCTATCAAAAGGCTGGTCTGGGCGCTTGTCTAAGTCCCAGTTTTGGATATTAAAGCCTTTGTAGCAAAACATAGCCCAAGCAATCAGGCGGCTTATGTGCCCATTCCCGTTGGCATAAGGGTGAATCGATAGAAATGCAACAATAAAATGGCTAATAAGTCGTGAATATACAACCAACTTATTTTCTATTGATAACTCAAGCGATTTTTGATTGAACTGTTTTAAGCTTTTAACAAATAGCAGGTGAAAGTCATGCATCGTTTCTGCAACTTGACTAGCTAGCGTGCCATGGTGATAGCCAATAGAAACATTGTAGTTTTTTAAATACTGAAACTCACTGCCTCGATAGTTCCCGGCGAAAGCTTTTTTATTTGCTGGGGTTACTGAATTAAACATTTCAAGGTGAAAAGCCCTAGTATCTTGCTTTACCTTTTTAATTTCTTCCAAGTCTTTAGCAACTCTAACTTGCAAGTCATGGCAAGCCTTAGTTACTAGCTGCCTGTTTTTATGCTCTTCATAATCCCAGTTATTTGACACTTAATTTCACTTTAAATGGTATTGTTTGGAAATTTATCTAATAGCAGCTTAGCCATTTCAAGTTCTTTTTCTGTTGCTGAAATAGTACCTGCGTCAAGGTTTTCCCACAGCTGATCAATCTTCTCTTCAAGCTGGACTAAAGCAGTTTGTGAGTTGTTTTTATTTTGACTAAACACTGCTGAAGAAGAGCTAGAGGTAATCCTTTGAACTGAACTAACGGTATTTGAATCTATAGTGCTACCACTAGTTAAAACTAAAAAACCAGCTGTCGTTAAAAACACTGATAAACTTGAGGATGTTTTATCTTGTGCAGACAATTGATTTATATTATTCATAAACTGCCTCCAGTCTAGCTAAAGCTTTCCCTGTTAGT
>Ga0209075_1004447_pt1 | contig 11230 bp, 7 predicted proteins | sample Stecom2011_FD_187523 | JGI IMG/M metagenome (GOLD analysis project Ga0209075, IMG submission 187523) | Agricultural soil microbial communities from Utah to study Nitrogen management - Steer compost 2011 (SPAdes) (version 2) | ecosystem: Environmental > Terrestrial > Soil > Agricultural land...
ATTTTAGGTGATAACTCTTTAAACAATAAAACCATAAGTGTGGCAAATATAACATATTAATCCGACTTAAGTTTATGTGGATTGGATAATCTAATAAATGAATTATGCAATGCTTTGCCATATGCTTCACGATAATGTGAAATAAAATGTGCCCAGTCTGCTTTGTCAGACAGTTCGGCAGCTTTCTGTTTTAACATTGATACTTGTTCTTGACTTTTTAATGAAAAGTCGAATATTAAAGAAGAAATATCTTCTACTACTTCATTATAATTATAATCGGTACGATGAATAACTTCAATGCCATCATCTAAGCCTGCTTTATGGTCTCCTTCTTTTTTTGCCCACACTCCAAAACCTGAAAGAGAAGTAGTAATTGTTGGGATTGAAAATGCGACACTTTCGTGAGGAGTATAGCCCCAAGGTTCGTAGTAAGAGGGGAAGACCGACATGTCGAGTCCTATTAATAAATCATAGTAATCCATATTAAAGATTCCATCATCTCCATTAAGATATGAGGGTACAAAAATAATTTTCACCCTATCACCTGGGTTATTATGAAAGCCGGCATGTTTTATATGATTAGCAACTCTATCATGCTCAGGTTCAACTAATTCATGAGTTGTAAAGGGATATGCCTCTGCATAATTAGTTTTCTTAATTTCAGTAGTGACGTATGACTCTTCTTTAGATAATAACTTCAATAAATCTTCTCTTGGTCCTTTTATCCAACCGGGAATCATTATAAATGCAATTACGTCTTTATTTAGCTCGGTTAATGATTTAAGATGTTTCATGGAGTCTATAAAAACATCAATTCCTTTGTTTTTATATTCATATCTACCACTAATTCCAACCAACAGAGCATCACGATGAATATTGTGACCTATTGTTATTTCAGCTATTTTTTTAAGGGCTCTACGGGCTTTTTTATGTGCTTTCGTATATATTTCACCTTGCGGAATAAAATCTTTTTCGAACCCATTGGGAGTTACTACATCGGGTCTTCTTTGCAATAATTGAGCACTTTCATCTGCAGTGATATCACTTACCGTAGTAAAGCAATCTACATTTTTCGCAGCTGCTTTTTCTATAGAATGCTTTGCCGATATGTTTAATTGCCGTGCCATCTGATCCCCGTTATACTCATGCAAATTGCTATACAGAGGAAGGTTATTCCCTGCTATAGAGCGTCCTATGGATGTAGCGTGTGTAGTAAATATAGTAGCGATCTTAGGTACAAACTTCTTAATATATAGCGCCCCTGCTCCTAACATCCACTCATTGAAATGGGCAATAACATTGTATGATTCTAAATGATGATATCGGTAAAAACTTTCAATTAGTAAACCAGTTGCATATGCAAACATTGTAGATTCGTGGTAGTCTCCATAAGAATCTAATGAGTCTACATCAAAGTCACGCCACATTTTTGCATAAAGTTCATTTTGGCGTTCCATGAACTGTTCAAACTTTATTAAAAAAACAATTGGTTGTCCAGGTACATCCCATCTACCGGCACGGATTTGCAGTTGTTGAGTTTGTAAAGCGTAACTAATCCACTCAGGATACAAGTCCTCATCTTCTTTGAACCAAGGACTTTCGCTATCTACCCAAATGTCGGGTCCTATAAAAAATATCTGGTCTTTATGTATCTTTTGGAGTGAATTGGCTCGTGTGGATAAAACTGTGTAAATGCCACCAACTTTATTGCAAACTTCCCAGCTACTTTCAAAAATATAATCGGGAGTAAACTTTGCTTCTATATTCATAATAATATAATTCAATTCTATGTAAGAACAAAGATAATAAAAAAATGAGCTACCTTTGTGTTATCGATTGAATGGTTAAAGTAATAGAGATTAATCAATTTCTTGAACGGGTTGAGAAAAACCCCGACATATCAGCAGCAAGCTCATTACTAAAAAAGATAGATGTTTTGTCAGTAACAGGTTTGCATGGGTCTTCGCGTGCAATTTTTGCTGCTTCACTGTTTAACAGAAACAGACAATTTTACCTTTATATTTTTAATGATGCCGAAGCGGCTGGCTATTTTTATCATGATGTTAACCAGTTAATTGGCTCTAACGACGTTCTGTTTTTTCCGTCTGCATACAAGAGAGCTGCTAAATATGGACAACTGGATTCAGCAAATGAAGTTCTACGTACAACAGCACTAAGTCGCTTGCAGGATAATGATAATCCGGCTATTATAGTAAGTTATCCCGACGCAATTGCGGAGAAAACGGTTTCAGAAGATCAATTAAAAAAGCAAACTCTTAAAATATCAGTTGGTGAACAGTTAGATGCAGCTTTTATAAGTGAGATTCTTGATAGTTACGGATTCCAGTATGTAGATTATGTTTATGAACCGGGACAGTATGCTCAAAGGGGAAGTATTTTAGATTTATTTTCTTTTTCTGCCGAATATCCGTTTAGAATCGACTTCTTTGGCGATGAGGTTGAGTCAATTCGGAATTTTGATATGGAGACACAGCTCTCAATAGAAAAGTTTAATGATATTAGAATTGTTCCTGACTTAGGTAAAAGTAGTTCAAAAAACTCTTCACTAATTGAGTCATTACCGGTAAATTCTATAATTGGTATTGATGACATTCGATGGATAACAAGTAGAGTTGAATCAATAAACGAAGATGAACTTCACATTGAGTTAAACCCCGATGATGTAGGTTTTGTTAAGGCGGAGCTGTTATCAAAAGATGACTTTGTAAGTGTAATGAATAAGTACCGACAGGTTAGGTTTGATATAAAAATGCAAGATACACCAGATGCAATTGTTAATTTAAAAACATCCCCTCAACCTCTCTATCATAAGAATTTCGATCTGCTTTCGGAGTCATTGCATAAGTTTATAGATGATGGATATACTATTTATATCTTAAGTGATAGTGAAAAACAGCAGAAACGACTTTTTCATATTTTTGAAGATCGAAACGATCCAATTCTATTTATCCCGGTTAATAAAACTCTTCATGAGGGATTTTCTGATGCAACTTTAAAGATATGTTGTTTTACAGATCATCAAATATTTGACAGGTTTCACAAATATAGCTTAAAGTCAGACAAAGCTCGTTCAGGTAAGGTGGCTCTTACGCTAAAAGAGATAAATCAGTTGCAGACCGGCGATTATGTTGTGCATATGGACCATGGCATTGGTAAGTTTGCGGGATTGGTTCGTTTGCCTATTGGCGAAAAGGTTCAGGAAGTTATTAAGCTTACCTATCATAACAATGACGCTGTTTTTGTTTCAATTCACGCACTTCATAAAGTTTCAAAATACAAAGGTAAAGAAGGAGAGTCACCTAAACTAAACAAGCTTGGTTCAGGTGCTTGGGAGAGGGTTAAGTCGAAGACAAAGTCGAAGATAAAAGATATTGCTCGCGATCTCATTAAATTGTATGCCGAGAGACAACAGGAAAAAGGTTTTGCATATTCTAAAGACACCTATCTACAAACAGAACTTGAAGCATCTTTTATGTATGAAGATACACCTGACCAAGTAAAATCGACACGCGATGTTAAGGCTGATATGCAGAGCGAACAGCCAATGGATAGGCTCATTTGTGGAGATGTCGGTTTTGGTAAAACTGAGATAGCCGTAAGAGCCGCATTTAAGGCTGCTACAGATGGTAAACAAACTGCTGTACTTGTGCCAACTACTGTTTTAGCAACTCAACATTACCACACATTTAGTGGTAGACTCGAGAATTTTCCTGTAAGAGTAGATTATCTTAGTAGAACAAGGTCATCGCAAGAGCAAAAGAAGATTCTTGAAGACCTTAAAGAAGGAAAGATTGATATTCTAATAGGTACACATAGGTTGGTTAGTAAGGATGTTAAATTTAATGATTTAGGTCTTCTTATTATAGATGAGGAGCAAAAGTTTGGTGTTTCTACAAAGGAGAAACTAAAGCAAATGAAGGTCAATGTTGACACTTTAACTATGACAGCAACGCCCATTCCGCGTACTTTACAGTTTTCTCTTATGGGTTCAAGAGATCTTTCAATTATTAGTACACCACCACCAAATCGTTATCCAATACAAACCGAAGTTCACACATTTGATTTGGAAATTATTCGTGATGCTATAAATTTTGAAATTAGTCGTAACGGACAAGTGTTTATCGTAAACAACAGAATCCAGAATATTTATGAAATGGAAAATCTTTTAATGAGAGAAATTCCAGGTATAAAGATTGCTGTGGGACATGGACAGATGGACCCAAAAAAACTTGAGGGTGTAATAACAGATTTTATGAATCACGAACAAGATGTGCTTATTGCAACCACTATAATTGAATCTGGTATTGATATGCCTAATGTTAACACAATTATTGTTATTGATGCCCAGAATTTTGGACTAAGCGACTTGCATCAGCTTCGTGGTAGAGTGGGTAGAAGTAACAGAAAAGCCTTTTGCTACTTGCTTGCACCACCTCTATATACCCTTAGCACAGATTCAAGAAGGAGGCTACAAGCGATTGAGAATTTTGCAGAACTTGGCAGCGGGCTTAATATCGCTATGCAAGATTTGGATATTCGTGGTGCAGGGAATCTGCTTGGTGCAGAACAGAGTGGCTTTATTGCCGATCTTGGATATGAAACTTATAAAAAGATTCTTACAGAAGCAGTTCAAGAGTTAAGAAGAGAAGAGTTCTCAGACCTTTACAAAGAAGAATTTGAAAGCACAAACTATGCTGATGAGTTTATTGATGAGGTGCATGTTGATAGTGATTTAGAATTAATGTTTCCTGTTATGTATATTCCAAACGATGCAGAAAGGGTAGCAATATATCGGGAATTAGATAGTATGGAGACAGAGACAGAAATCTTGGATTTCACTAAACGGATGGAAGATCGTTTTGGTAAAATTCCACATCAAGGAAAAGAACTTATTCGTATTGTAAGGCTTAGAAGATTAGCAAAACCTCTTGGTATTGAGAAGATAGTTCTCAAAAATAGGAATATGTCACTTAATCTTATCTCAGATGTAAATTCACCATATTATATGTCATCAGCATTTGATCGTATATTAAAATATGTTCAATCAAATCCTCGTGGTTGTAAGTTACGTGAAATAGCGAATAAACGCTCACTTTTAATAAGAAATGTAGATTCTGTAGAGACTGCTGTTGCAATACTAGAGTCTATTTAAATAATTACTTAATAATATTTTAAGAGAAGGGGAATTAAATTACGAAATCAAATGGACCGTTAAAGTCATTTGTTGTACGAATTTTAACATCCACAGTGTTATGCACTTTCGAGTATGGGATTACACTGTGCGTAAGCCAAGCCCCACCACCAATTATTGAGTCGTGACCAATCACAGTATTGCCTCCCAGAATTGTAGCGTTTGCGTAAATTACTACATTATCTTCAACGGTTGGATGCCTTTTAACGTTAGAAAGTTTCTTCTCTACATATAGTGCGCCCAGGGTCACACCTTGATATATCTTAACGTTATTTCCAATTTCGGTAGTTTCCCCAATAACTATACCGGTTCCATGATCCATAAATAAATTATTACCAATCTTAGCAGCGGGATGAATATCAATTCCCACTTTAGAGTGGGCATATTCAGAAAAATAACGTGCAATTAGTGGTTTGCCAAGTTGATACAGACGGTGAGCCAATCTATGAATACTTAATGCAAAAAATCCTGGGTATGTAAGAATTACCTCCTCAAGTGATTTGGCTGCAGGGTCTGAAGCAAGGTAGCAATGAGCATCTTCATATAACCTCTGTCTTATTGATGGCAGGCTTTCTATAAATGCCTCCAAAACTTCATCAGCAGTTTTTTCATTAGTTCTTCGAGAAATATTTTTATGCAGCTTTTCAGAAGCACAGTACAACTCTTGGCTTATATCTGTTGATCCATCACAATCACATACCGGAAACATAGAAATGTATATAGCTTCAACTGCCTCTTCCAGTTCACATTTGTTTAGTGGAATATCCACCGGTTCAGGCTTAAACTGTTTAATTAGTTCAATTGTTTTATCTGTCATAATTTTGTTATAATACTCAAATGTACAAAATTATTTTACAATTCTGATTCTCTCAATCAGTTCGTTGCCTAATGCTTTCTTTTCTTTAATGTGTTTAAGAGTAGTAAGAACAAACGGATTATTATTGAATTCACCCCTAACATACTCAAAATCCATTGCTCTGTCTTTAATATTGCCATCGGCACCAAAACCTGTTTTGAAAGATAATGAAAATTCTTTTTGTGCATCCTGATATATCAATTCATCCAATCCTATGACAGCTTCTTTCCACTTCTCAACAATATTTATAATATCATCAGCAGTAATATTATTTGCTTTAATATTATAGAAAGATTGAATTTTATCCCATGCCCAAGTCCATTCATTATCATAATACTCATTATGCAATTTATGGAAAATAGAATTTATCTCTTTCAATTTTGTAATTCTTCCCGATTCGATATTAGCAATTAAGCTGTCAATTTCCGACTTAGGAGCAATTAGTCCCGAAAGGTCAACCCATTCACCTAATCCAGGTCTTGTACCCGGGTCAAGTCTTTCTCTTATCTCATCATTAGTTTTAAACTTAATACTCTCCAAACGTTTTATAATAGAATTCCCCAGAAATTTATGAATTATAATTTCATATAATTTTAATCCTCTTTTAAGAGAATGGTTTTGAATTATACAGCTTTGAAAGGTGTAAATCTCTGAAGTTTCTCCTGCAGTAGATTGTAGATTCTTAAGTATCTCAATTCCTGCAAAAACTTTTTGAATAGTGTAAGGACTAAGTAGATTGAAATTAATACAATCCAACCTGTTTGGGTCCTTTCTAATATCTCTTTCGGGCCACTTTTTAGCATCTCTGATTGTACCAACACTCCTGAGATTCACCCCAGGGGAGATGTATGTACTATTGTCTTTCTCAATAAGATATGAGAAGGGCAGATTTGAGGTGTCAGCATGTTGTGAATGCCGCCCTAATATTAATGAAAAAGCACCTACTTTTGCCGGCCATAGAATAAAAGAATTACTGGTAGTTTTTGCACCTCTTTCAATTATACCCTGATGAATTGGTCCCAGTTTATACATGTGATTACTCTGGTTGGAACCCGAGCCGGCGTTCATAAAAGAAAACATTCCGGCGATAAGCAAAGTAGATTTATGATGTGTCACAGTAAATGGTCCTGCAAAAAGTGCGCAAGCCTCTCCGTTCTCTCCCTGACAGTTACTAAAAAAAAGAGAGTCTGAAGCTGAGTAGCCATGATCTATACGGCAAGCTTGGCCAACAAAACAGCGCGTGATAAAAGAACCGCCATCAATAGTCGATCCCGATGAAACAATAAAATCTTCAGCTATAACATTACGTCCAATATATACAGGGGCATGCTCGTTACTGTTAATACTCCCGTTTTTTAGCTTCATCGCACCTGTTATTTTGCAGAATGATCCTATACGTACATTTTTTATATAACCAACGTTTAGTATCATACAATTTTGCCCTATTGTACCTCTAATCGAGGAGTGTTTATCGCAATAGAAAAAGGTTATTTTCTTCATTTGCTCAATAAGCTTTGGACGATGTCTATACAGCGAATAAATATATGCAAAGTGGGCAGTGAGTTTGTCATTAATATGTACTTCACGACCTCCGGTTTCGTTCAAAACTTTAACTTCAACTCCGTTCCCAAAAGTTGTCTTACCATCTACAAGAATAACATCTACATTCTGTATAAAAGTGTTTTTCCCAATAGTATAATTTGCAATATAGTTTTGAATATTTTCAATTACTACATTATCTCCTATAGTACAATTGTGAATAACTGCATTTTTTATACCTGAATGCTTCTTTAAGCCACCTGCAAGATTAAACTCCTTTTCGAATATTCCCAGTTCAACCTTCCCCGAAAAATGAGTTTTTAGTACAAACTTAGGATTAAAGCCTTCTTTTACAGAAATTAATTGCCAATTATCGCAACTACATTGATTTTTTATTAAAATATCAATTTCATCGTCTGATAAACCTCTGTACTTATACATGTGTATCTACATATATTGTTTAAATAAATATATTGTTAAAAAAACGAGATCACCACAGGTAATCTCGTTAAATATTTCATTTGTCTTTCAAGGCTTCATATATAAGCTTTTCAAGTTCCTCTGCCAGTTCTGGATTGTCTTTAACTGCAAGTTTAGCTGCATCTCTTCCCTGTCCGAGTTTTGTGTCTTTGTAACTATACCAGGAGCCGCTTTTCTTTATAATATCCAACTCAGCACCTATATCAATAATTTCTCCAGTTCTTGAAATACCTTCACCATACATAATATCAAATTCTGCTTTTCGGAATGGTGGAGCAACTTTGTTTTTAACTACTCTAACACGAGTTGGCTTTCCAATCTGAGTATCACCTTCTTTAAGTGGCGTGCCATTTCCTCTGATATCAAGACGCACCGATGAATAAAACTTAAGAGCATTACCTCCGGTAGTGGTTTCAGGATTGCCAAACATAACACCAATTTTTTCTCGCAGCTGGTTAATGAAAATACAAGTAGTATTAGTCTTATATATAGCTGAAGTAAGCTTTCTTAGTGCTTGTGACATAAGTCTTGCCTGAAGACCTACGTTTGAGTCTCCCATATCTCCTTCTATTTCCTTTCTTGGAGTGAGTGCTGCTACCGAGTCAATAACGATAATATCAACTGCAGCCGAACGTATTAATTGTTCTGCAATCTCTAATCCTTCTTCTCCACTACTTGGTTGCGATATTAGAAGCTCATCAGTATTCACGCCTAATTTTTCGGCGTAAAAACGGTCAAATGCATTCTCTGCATCAATAAATGCTGCTACACCACCTGCTTTTTGAGCCTCTGCAATTGCATGTATTGCTAATGTTGTTTTACCGGATGATTCCGGTCCATATATCTCAATAATTCTACCTCTAGGATATCCACCTACACCTAATGCAATGTTCAGACTAAGAGATCCGGATGAAATAACCGATACATCTTCAACTTTTTCATCACCCATTTTCATTATTGATCCTTTGCCGTAAGTCTTCTCAATCTTGTCCATTGCAGCGCGCAAGGCTTTCAGCTTCTCGCTATTCTTTTCACTCACGTTACTTTTGTTATCTTTTGTGTCTGCCATTTTACAATTCCATTTTAACTTAAATTATTTTATATGCTAAACTCAAAGGTATGAAAAAAAATCATACTAATTGATACATTCCACCAGGAAGTGATTCAATAATATGTTTCATTTCCATTTCAAGCAAAATCATAAAAAGCTCTGTAATGGGAACATTTAATTCAATAGAAAGTGTGTTTACCTGCATACTACCATTTTTCTGCAAAATGTTATAAACGTTTTCCTCATCATCTGTAAGATCTTGAAAAAGTTCTCTTTGTTTCGGAACTGCATTAACAACCTTGTCATCACTCCATCCCATATGCAAAAGAAATTGTTTTGAATCTTGCAGCAGAATGGCTTTATTCTCAGATATAATTTTATTACATCCGACTGACATTTTATCACTAAATCTTCCAGGTAATGCAAATACTTCCCTGAAATAAGAATTAGCTATATCTGCAGTAATTAATGAACCGCCTTTTGCAGATGATTCAATAACAATAACTGCATCTGACATACCAGCAACTATTCTGTTTCGCATAACAAAATTATGTTTGTCAGGATTAGTGTTGCTGGGAAATTCAGTCAGAACAGCACCGTTTTCCATCATATCAATTGCTGTTTGCCTATGCAGGTGAGGATAAATTCTATCTAAACCATGAGCTAATACGGCAACAGTAGAAAGTCCATTCTTTAATGCCGCCCTGTGAGCACAAATGTCAACGCCGTAAGCTAATCCGCTAACTATTTGAATATCCGGTAACACAATTGATAGATCTTTTACAAATTGATTGCAGAATTCAGTTCCATATCTTGTGGAGTTTCGCGTACCAACTACACTAATTACTTTGTGGCGATTAAAATCTGTGTTTCCTTTGGAATATAGTACTATAGGGGCATCAATACAGTTGTTTAAACGTTGTGGATAACTTTCTTCTGTGAAGAAATGGATATTGAGATTGTTTTTAGTGATAAACTCAAGTTCTTTTTCGGCTCTTTTAAGAACTTCTGAATTTCTTATCTCTCTAATTAACCTACTTGATATTCCGGGAATTGCCTTTAAATGAGAAGTGTCCCCTTTAAAAATTGCTTTTTCGTCGCCTATCGCCTGCATTAGGTTTCTGGCATAAGTAACCCCAACACCTTTAATACATGTTAGAGCAATCTGGTATAATGATTTATCTGTCAATTTATAATGATTTTGAAAAAGAAATCATGAATCATAATTCATGATAATTAATAAAACTATATTGTAGAATGTCTCAATTACTATGAAGTAATGTAGCAGTTATAAGTTGATAAATAATAAAATAAGAACCTTTTAAGAATCAATATTTAGGAAATAATTAACAACATAGAATAAATAATGAGTCATTAAAAAAAATATAAAATTTGAAATTTAAATATATTCTGCAAATGCCTCATCAAAAATAATAGGTTCAGATAACTTGCCATCCACCAGATTTACCACTTCTATTTTAGCCTTTGCACAAATAGCATTGTCTGTCAATCTTCTTATCTCTTGATGAAAAATATACTTTACACTTACCTTTTCAATTTTAGAAACGGTGCAAATAAACCTATCCATACCCAATAGTGGTACTTTATATCTTATTTGAACTCGAGAAACTACAGCATCAACCCCTTGAAGGTGTAACTTATGAAAATTAAGTCCAACCTTCTCAAGGAGTTCATGACGTGTAACTTCAAAGTAGTGCTGATAATTGGCATTGTTAACATGTCCTTGTACATCGCACTCATAGTCGCGCACTTTTAATTCATGCTCAAAAATTGGCATTGAAACTTATATTTAATTTAGGTGTAAAAATATTATTTATTTGACTTCTCTTTTAACCACTCTTTTGCATTAACAAATGCTTCCATCCAAGGTGTTACATCATGTTTTCGGTATGCAAAGGGGTAAAATGCATTTTGCCAAGGGAATACGGTACGCTCCAAATGAGGCATCATAGCGAGGTGTCTGCCATCTTTCGAACAAACTGCAGCGGCTGAATAGTCTGAACCGTTAGGGTTACCCGGATATTCATCATATAGATATTTAGCTGCAATGTTATATTTCGATTCTTCTTCC
>Ga0209075_1004448_pt1 | contig 11226 bp, 10 predicted proteins | sample Stecom2011_FD_187523 | JGI IMG/M metagenome (GOLD analysis project Ga0209075, IMG submission 187523) | Agricultural soil microbial communities from Utah to study Nitrogen management - Steer compost 2011 (SPAdes) (version 2) | ecosystem: Environmental > Terrestrial > Soil > Agricultural land...
GTGATGTTCATGGAGCAATGCAGGGCATCGATCACCTTCACTTCGTGGCCACGGTTAATGCCTTCCTCCACCAGACGCCGGGTTGAGTACAGGTGACGGTTTCGCGACAGTACCGCAATTTTCATATTCAGGTCCTTAATGCCGGCTTACCGGCCAGGTAGGAAGCTTCAGGGTAGATCAGGGACCGGCCCGCCATGGCGGTACGGCCCAGCAACATCCGGAACCGCATGGAATCCCGATTGGTCAGCGTCATTCCAATAGGCCAGCTCTGATCGCCCACCACCAGGGTGGTCTCAATCACCAGCCGCATTTCTTTGTGCCCTCCGGAATCCGATACCGTTCGCTCATCAAGCACTTTGGCATCGCATTCCACTACCTGGTGCAAATCGTTCTGAACGGGGTGTACCCAGAATTTCACCCTGCGTTCTCCGTTCTCCGTGTAGGGTTCGGTGCGAAAGGTGTGCAGGCACGATGTGCGCGCACCGGTATCCACTTTCGCCTTGATTCGGCCAATATCCAGATCCGGCAGGGCCACCCATTCCCGCCACCCCAGAGCGATCTTGTTATCCGCCTGGATGGGTTGAGTGCTCTTGATTACTTCAGTTGTCTCGCTCGACATCCGGGGAGTCCTTATCTTTCTGTTGTTCCGGGCCCATCAGTTGCACACGGAAGGGCGCGGAATGGCTACCGGCGTATATGCTGGTATGGGGGAACGGAATCTCGATACCCTGCTGGTCCAGTGTTTTCTTGATGGCCACCATCATGCCACCACGGCCCTCGAAGAACTTGTCTTTGGGCACCCAGAAAGAGAATTGCAGGTCCACGGATGATGCTCCGAAACCAGTCACGAGCACGAAAGGTTTGGGGTCCTCAAGACAAACCGCATTCTGTTGTGCCAGTCCCAGCAGCAAGTCCCTGACCCGCTCCACATCCTCTGCGTAAGCGATACCCACACTCAAATCAATTCGCCGAATCGGGAAGCGGGACCGATTCACTACCCGGCTTTTGATCAGGGTTTCGTTAGGCACCCGCACAAACAGATTGTCCGGGGTTCGGATCTTTACACTCAGCAGGTCGATGGCGATAACCTCGCCTGCGGTGGCATCAACCTCAATCATATCCCCTATCTCAAAGGGCTTTTCCATCACCAGGAATAAGCCGCTGATGATGTTGGAAGCCGACGTTTGCGAGGCAAAGCCGATGGCCACAGTCAGAATACCCGCGGCACCAAGCACCACCTCCAGGGCGAAACCGGCCTCTCGCAGCGCGGCCATACCGAAGATAATGAAAACCAGATAGAAAAACACCCGGCGGATAATGGCTTGATGATGTCTGGTGGTGCGTTTCTCGACCAAACGGCCGACATTACGCGACACCAAAGAGCCGATCAAAAGCCCCAGCAACAGAAGGACGGCTGCCGACAACCACTTACCCCACGCGATACCGCTGGCAAGCTGAACGACGGTGGATTGTATTGCCTCTAGCACTCAGAAACTCCTTAACTCGTCATCAGCCGAAAATATGATCAAACGCTCGAACCAGCCTGCGCCCCCGGGCCATCTGTTCCCGGGCTGGTGCGATAAGTTCACATGGCCCTGCCGCTGCGGTAACGGATGACTCAATGTGTAGGCTGGCAGAATTCATATCGGTGTCGGATTCCACCGTTACACCTGGAGTCCAGAGCCGACCTTTATCATTACGGTAGACTGGTAACAACGGCGTTGGCAGGCTGAAGCGTTCCACCAACAATGATTTCTGGCGACGATTGATAATGGTAACGGGCGTCAATGCCCGCCACGGCCGCTTGGGGACAGCCTCAAGTGCCAGGCGCCCATAAGTGGCTGATGCATAACACAACTCACCTTGCATGGTGTTACGCCCCAACCAGGTCATGGACGGAGTTGCCAGGGGCAGCTCCATTAGCTCCGACGCTGAATCTCCCACACAGATTTTCATCCACAGCGTGGTGCCCACATAGATAACGCAGGTTGCTCCAGCCGGGATGGTTAGTGGCTGGTGGGGTTTGATCACCGTTGGCAACGGTGCCATGGCCGGTATGTAACGTAACATGCCGTTGTCACCGGTGCGTACGAAGCGCTGCTCTGAAATAGCACCGGATGGCAGCGTATGCCCGATGGTCTCGTACCAAGTGATCGGATCGGTATCTGGGACCAGCTTCTGCACCCGTACCTGCCATTCCATATCCAGCAGTGTCACCCATAAACGGGTATAGCCGAGTTCGTGTTGTTGAGTCTGGCCGGAAGCCAGTTGATAGGGGTGCGCCCAGACACCATCGCGCTGGCTTTCGGTAACGTCAGTCATGCCGAGGAAAAAACTCCTTTCTGGATAGCCGGCTGGTCTGCTTAACTATAATCCAATCCGGTAGTTACAGCGAATATACCAATCAACGATTTACCGGCTGTAATTTCCACTATGCATTACACTCAGGGGAGTCTCTCCCGATGACAGAACTGGTCTGGTTCCGCAACGATCTTCGCCTGGCCGATAACGCCGCCCTCACCGCCGCCTGCGCCCGCAGCAAGCCCGTGAAGGCCTGTTTCCTGGTGACGCCGGGGCAATGGCAGGAGCACGATTGGTCCGCTGCGCGGGTTCAGTTCGTGCTTGAGCACGCCAATGTCCTGGCCCGCCAGCTGGCCAAGCTGGGCATTACCCTGTCATTTCTTTACGCGGATACCTTTACTGAAAGCCTCGACAAGCTGGAAGCATTCTGCAAAGAACACCAGATTGCAGGCCTGCACTTCAACGAAGAGTACGGCATTAATGAGCGGAGACGGGACAAGCAGGCCCATGACCGGCTGACCGCCCTCGGCATCCGGGTGGCCAAGTACCGGGATCAGACCGTGGCCCCGGTGGGCCAGATTCTGACCCAGCAAAACGAACCCTATTCCGTTTTCACCCCGTTTTCCCGCCGCTGGCGCAGCTGGATTGAGGAAACCCAGCCCACGCTGTACCCGGCACCATCGTCCATGGGGCCAGCAGTAGAACCCGAGCAAACCGATACCCTGCCGGCACCATTCAACGATGCACCCGAGCCACTGGTGGCCACAGGCGAGGACGCTGCCCATAGTCAGCTCGAGGCATTCCTGGCCGAACGGGCGAAAGACTATAAAGACAACCGGGACCTCCCCGCAGTGGATGGCACCAGCCAACTCTCGCCCTACCTGGCCAACGGGGTGCTTTCCGGCCGCCAATGCCTGATCGCCGCAAGGCAGACAGGTATCACGGGCGATGGTATCGAAACCTGGATTAACGAAATCGCCTGGCGGGATTTTTACGTTCACATTCTTTACCACTACCCGCGCGTCAGCATGCACCGAGCCTTCAAACCAGAAACGGAGGCGCTGGTATGGAATCAGCCGGGGGACCACTTTGAAGCCTGGAAGGAAGGCCGCACCGGTATCCCGATTGTGGACGCTGCTATGCGTCAGCTCAAAACCACTGGCTGGATGCATAACCGCCTGCGGATGATCACCGCGATGTTCCTGACCAAGAACCTGTTTATCGACTGGCGGCTGGGCGAAGCCTGGTTCATGCAGAATCTGGTGGATGGCTTTCTGGCGTCCAACAATGGCGGCTGGCAGTGGAGTGCGTCAACCGGTACCGATGCAGCGCCTTATTTCCGGGTGTTTAATCCAGTAACTCAGAGTGAGCGGTTTGACCCGAAGGGAGAGTTTATTCGGCGGTGGGTTCCAGAATTAGCGAAACTGGATAATAAACGAATCCACGCCCCGTCAAAGGGAGGTGTTATTCCTCAGGATTACCCCAGACCCATAGTGGATCTGAAAGAATCCCGAAAAGAAGCCATCGCAAAGTTTCAGGCGCTAAAGGACTAACTCAGAAGTTGGCAGGCAGGGTTGGGGGAGGCCTTTCCAAAACCCTGCGGAGCCAGGGATGGCGGAGCGGAGCCTACAGGGATGTATTCACGGCGTGTTTTGGAAAGGCCTCCCCCAACCCTGCCTTACTCCGAAATCACGAGGAACACACCGGACAATCAGGATCTTTAGCCAGCTTCATTTCCCGCCATTCCATCTGCCAGGCATCAAGGATTAGCAAACGACCTACCAATGGTTTGCCCACTTCCGAGATAACCTTTATTGCTTCCATGGCCTGAGCTGAACCGATCATGCCTACCAACGGGGCAATAACACCGGCTTCGGAACAAGTCAGGTCTTCATTGCCTTGCTCAGGATACAGACAATGGTAACAAGGACTATCCGCCTGCCGCGGATCGTAAACAGACAACTGCCCTTCACCACGGATGGCAGCACCGGATACCAGCGGGACCTTGTTGGCGACCGACGCCCGGTTCAGGGCAAAGCGAGTATTGAAGTTGTCGGTGCAATCGAGGACCAGAGTGGATTCGGCAACCAGCTGTTTGAGGTCGTCGCCATCCACCCGCCGATTCACCGCATTAACGGTGATCTCCGGGTTAATCGCCCTTACCCGCTCCGCCAGGCGCTCCGCTTTAGAATCGCCAAGCCAGCTTTGCTCAAACGCAATCTGCCGTTGCAGGTTGGCCAGTTCGATCTGGTCATCGTCTACCAGAGTCAGATGGCCAACACCCGCTGCGCCCAGATACAAGGCTACCGGGCAACCCAAACCACCGGCGCCGATGACCAGTACATGGGCGGCCTTGAGTTTTTCCTGGCCGGCGATGTCGAACCGGGGCATCAGGATCTGGCGGCTGTATCGGAGCAGTTCTTCATCGCTGAGCATGAGGGATCTCGCTACTGGTCGCTGGCCGGCTTCCGGGCCAAAGTCATTCGGTCGTTTCCGCCGTAGTCTTTACGGGTTTCTATGTTGAGCCATCCGGCCCTGGCAAACAAATCCCGCACGGCATCGCCTTGATCATAGCCGTGTTCCAGCAGCATCCAGCCACCGGGATTCAGGCGTTTGAAGCCTTCGGTGACCAGTAACCGGATGTCGTCCAGGCCATCGTCACCCGCCACCAAAGCGGATGACGGTTCAAAGCGTACGTCGCCTTCGTTCAGGTGACGGTCACTGGCGGGTATATAAGGAGGGTTGGAGATAAACAGGTCAAAGCCCCTCTCTGGAATCTGGTCGAACCAGTGGCTGCGCACTACGGTAATCGGCAGCTGCAGGGACCGACTGTTTTCACGGGCCAGTTCGACGGCCTCTTCAACGCGATCGCTGGCCATAACCTGCCACCGCGGCTTTTCACTGGCCAGCGCCAGGGCAATGGCACCGGTACCGGTACCAAGATCCAGCACGCGGGCGTTGTCAGGCAAAGGCAATTCCAGCGCGGTTTCCACCAGGCATTCGGTGTCTGGCCGGGGAATCAAGGTGGAGGGGCTGACTTTCAGGGGCAAAGACCAGAATTCCTGCTGTCCCAGCAGGTAGGCGATGGGTAAGCCCTTGACTCGTTCAGCCACCAATTCACGAAACGCTTGCGCCTGATCTAGGGCTACTTCCCGCTCGGGCCAGGCGCGGAAGCTAGTGCGGCCCAGGCCGGTTACGTGGCTCAACAGTAATTCGGCGTCCAATCGGGGAGAGTCGCCACCGATCCGTTCAATGGCGTTATTCAGAAGGGCTTCACAGGTCAGCGAGGACTCACTGCTCATTGGCCAGTTCTGCCAGCAATTCAGCCTGGTGTTCCTGTTGCAGGGGGACCACCACGGCGTCGAGATCGCCGGCAATCACCTCGTCCAGCTTGTACAGGGTGAGGTTGATACGGTGGTCAGTCACCCGGCCCTGGGGGAAATTGTAGGTGCGAATACGTTCCGAACGGTCGCCACTGCCCACCAGGCTTTTGCGGGTTTCCGCCATGCTCTTCTGCTGCTTCTCCAGCTCGGCATTCTGCAACCGGGACGCCAGCAGGCTCAGGGCCTTGGCACGGTTCTTGTGCTGGGAACGTTCTTCCTGGCATTCCACCACTATGCCGGTGGGCAGGTGGGTAATGCGGATGGCGGAGTCGGTTTTGTTGACGTGCTGCCCACCGGCGCCGGAGGAGCGGAAGGTGTCTACCCGCAGATCGGCTTTATTGATTTCGATGGCTTCGGATTCATCGGCCTCCGGAATCACCGCCACGGTACAGGCGGAGGTGTGAATGCGGCCCTGGGATTCGGTTTCCGGTACCCGCTGCACCCGGTGGGCTCCAGACTCAAACTTGAGTGTTCCGTAGACGCCATCTCCGGATACCCGGGCGATGACTTCTTTATAGCCGCCGTGCTCGCCCTCGTTCTCGCTCAGCACTTCTACCTGCCAGCGGTGTTTTTCCGCGTAACGGGAATACATTCGGAACAGGTCACCGGCAAAAATCGCGGCTTCGTCACCGCCGGTACCGGCGCGCACTTCCAGGAACACGTTCTTGGTGTCGTTCGGGTCTTTCGGCAGCATCAATCGCTGCAGTTCTTCATCAAGCTCTTCACTACGCGCTTCGGCGGCGGCCAGCTCTTCTTCCGCCATGGCCCGCATCTCGGCATCACCGTCTTTGGCCAGCTCCTTCGCTTCCGCGATATCCTCATGGGACTGGCACCAGGCCTGGAAGCACTTAACCACCGGTTCAATCTCGGCAAATTCCCGGGACAGTTCCCGGAATTTGTCCTGGTTGGCAATCACCGAGGCGTCGCTCAGCAACGCGTTGACCTCCTCGAACCGTTCAACAAGCTGTTCGAGGCGGGACTGGATCGATGGCTTCATAATTTTTCCGTGGTGGTGGGCTCGTCAGCTTCCAGGGCGTCAAGCTGATACAGCTCCCGCAGGCATTCGGTGACTTCGGTACGGCCCTCGGCCATGGCTTTACGCACTTGCACAGAGGGCTGGTGAAGCAGTTTGTTGGTGAGGCCTCGCGCCAGGCTGCGCAGCACCGTCTCCGGGTCAACGCCGTTGCGTAAGGCACGCAGGGCCTTTTCGGATTCGATATCCCGCAGCAGTTCGGCACGCTGGCGGAACACCTTCAGGGTAGAGACCGCATCCAGGGCCCGCAGCTGGTCCAGGAATTCCTGCACGCCACTGCTGATCAGGTTCTCGGCTTCGCGGGCAGCGCCTTCACGGGAGCGGATGTTCTCTTCAATCACCTGCCGAAGGTCATCAACGGTATACAGGTACACATCGGCCAGCGATCCCACCTCAGGCTCAATATCCCGGGGCACCGCGATGTCAACCATAAAGAAGGGGCGATGCTTGCGCTTCTTCAGCGCGCGCTCCACCGCACCCTTGCCAAGTATTGGCAGTGGGCTGGCCGTGGAGGAAATGATGATGTCGACATCCGCGAGGTGATCGGGAATTTCCGACAGCACAATGCCCTTGCCACCGTGCAGTTCCGCCAGCGCCTGGGCACGTTCCAGCGTGCGGTTGGCCACCAGGAAATCTTTCACGCCGGCATCGGCCAGGTGGCGGGAGACCAGTTCAATGGTTTTGCCTGCGCCAATCAGCAATGCCTTGTTGCGGGACATATCGGCAAAGATATGATGCGCCATGCTAACGGAGGCATAGGCCACCGACACCGGGTTTTCACCGATGGCTGTCTGGGTTCGGACCCGCTTGGCTACCGAGAACGTCTGCTCAAACAGGCGGGACAGGAAAGAGCCGGTGGCGCCGTGTTCACGGGCCAGGGAGTAAGCATCCTTTAACTGACCGAAGATCTGCGGTTCGCCCAGCACCATGGAATCCAGCCCTGCCGCTACGCGCATCATATGGCGAACAGCCTCGGAATCCCGGTGAACGTAGAGCACGTCTTCCAGGTCGGCCACGTCCAGCTCGTGAAAACCGGCCAGCCAGCGCAGTACCGTGGGCGCGCAGTCGTCGTCCCCGGCCAGATAAAGCTCGGTGCGGTTGCAGGTAGACAGAATGGCCGCTTCGCTGGCACCGGACGCCGCCCGGAGTTCCGAGAAGGCTTCCGCCATCCGCTCCGGGGTAAAAGCCACACGTTCGCGGATCTCCACGGGTGCGGTTCGGTGATTGATTCCTAGTGTCAGCAATGCCATTTCGAGGTTAAAAAACCTTATGCCAGTCGTGGATCATATTGTGCCATTCTACCGGTGAGGGCCACCGCCTGCCACCCGAAAACACGCCGCCTTCGGGAACTGCGGACAGGTTGGGCAAGTTATAATGCTTATGCCATTATAGAGGCTCGGCCACGGCCTAAACCCGATCTGCCTCAATTCTACGGCAGAACAGAACATACTCTGACGTACTGCCGACAGCACACGGGAAGTTGCATGCAAAAATCCGCACCGTATCTGGTTACCAGCCTGCTGGCCTTCACCATTGCCGCCCTGCCCGGCTGCGCCAGCTTTTCCGAAACAACAGAACCAAAGGCTGATGAACCTACTCCCATAGCGGTCACCCCGACGCCACAGGAAGAGATTCGTTATGCGGATTTCGAGCCGGAGGTGCTTTACCAACTTCTGGCGGCGGAGATTGCCGCCCAGCGTGGGCGCTATGACGTAACCCTGGTCAACTACCTACAGGCAGCCAAAACCTCAAAGGACCGCGGCGTCATCACCCGTGCCATGCGCATTGCCCAGTCCCTGAATGCCGATAACGCGCAGCAGCAACTGGCAGACCTCTGGCTGCAACTGGAGCCCGACAACCTCCTGGCCCACCGGGTGTCTGCCATACAGGCGGTCAAACGCCAGGATCTTGAAACCGCGCTGGTCCATATGGAACACATCATGGAGCAGGGAGAGGACGCGGACTTTGACAGCCTGGCGGCGATGTCTGCCAACCTGCCACCGGCCCAGCAACGGGAGTTGCTGCAGCTCTACGAGCGACTGGCTGAACGGCATCCGGACAATCCCGAGCTTGAGTACAGCATTGCCCTGCTCCTGAAAATCACCGGCGCCCCGGAGCAGGCCCTGGAGCGCATTGAGCGGCTCACCAATCAACAACCCAACTTCCAGCCCGCCATCGCACTCAAAGGCGACCTGCTGTACCAGACCGGTCAAACAAGAGAAGCCCTGACTTACCTGACCACAAACACCCGGCGATTCCCGGCCAACCGGCAACTGGGTACGCTTTACGGCCGTATCCTGATTAACGAGGGAGAACTTCAGGCTGCCCAGGACGAGTTCGAGCGACTGGTCAAACGCTACCCCCAGACCCCGGGACTGCGGCTGTCATTCGCTCTGGTTGCCCTGGAAAATAGTCAGCCGGAGCTGGCAAAAGAGGAGCTTACGGAACTGATCGAACAGGGCCACCACACCGATGAAGCCAGCTACTACCTTGGCCGCATAGAGGAAGATGCCGGCAACATAACCCACGCCATCGGCCACTACATGAGCGTGGAAGGCGGCAATTACTTCTTTCCGGCACTCGCCCGGGCAAGTGAACTGCAAGCGGAAACCGGCGAGCTGGATAACGCTCTTGCCAAGATCGACACCCTGAGGGAGTCAAACCCGGAACAGGCCGAGAATTTCTGGCTACTGGAAGTCAACCTGCTGCTTGACCAGCAGCGCGAGCAGGACGCCATGGCAGCCGCCAACCATGCCCTTGAAGTCTTTCCTGAAAACATTCAGATCCGCTACGCCCGGGCCATGCTGCACGACTCTCTGGGCAACACCGAACAGGCGGAAGATGACCTCAGGGCCATCTTATCGAGTCAACCAGACAACGCGGTGGCGCTGAATGCGCTCGGGTACATCCTGACCATTCGCACCGAGCGCCTGGATGAAGCCCGCAGTTACATCGAACAGGCCCTGGCCCTGGACCCGGACAATCCCGCCATTCTCGACAGCATGGGCTGGGTACTGTTCCGCCAGGGCGACACTGAAGCCGCCCTCGAATACCTGGCCGATGCCTGGGCCGCCTACCCGGACCCGGAAGTGGCCGCCCACTACGGAGAAGCCCTCTGGGTGACCGGCAATGAGGAACAGGCCCGCATCGTCTGGGAAGAAGGCCTGGAACAGGATCCGGACCACGACATTCTGATTGAAACCATCCAACGCCTGACCGGCAACGGAAATTCCTGATGTTGAAGAATTTGATCGCCGCCCTGCTGGTACTGAGCCTGCTGGGCGGCTGTACCACCATTCAGCTGGAACCACTCCCGGAAGGCATGACCGACCAACCCCCAGCCAACTGGGCTGAACGGTCCCGCACACTGGGCCAATTCCAGCACTGGCAGCTTTCCGGAAAACTCGCAGTGCGCCAACCATCGGACAGCGGCACAGCAGTGATTAATCACTGGGAACAGCAAGGCGAGCAATACGACCTGGCGCTATCGTCGTCCTTTCTCGGAATGGGTAGCACCAGCCTGCGCGGAACTCCGGGGTTTCTCGAACTGCAACTGGCTAACGGCGACACCTATCAATCATCGAACCCGGAACAGCTCGTACAGGCCGCAACTGGCTGGCAGCTGCCCATCGACAGCCTGGCCTGGTGGATTCGTGGCCTGCCGGCACCAGACGGCAATTTCCGGTTATTGTTCGATGACCAGCAACGGCTGGCCATCATTCGCCAGAACGGCTGGGAAATACGCTATGATCGCTGGCAGGCGTTTATTGAGGATCTGCCTCAGCTCCCCGCCCGAATCACCGCCCTGAAGGACGACAAACGCGTTCGAGTAGTGATCAGCGACTGGCAGAGAAAGGACTGAGCACGTGAGCAACAGCATTACCCTGCCCTCGCCGGCCAAGCTTAACCTGTTCCTGCACATTGTGGGCAGACGACCCGATGGCTATCACGAACTGCAAACTCTGTTTCAGTTTCTCGATTACGGCGACGAGATCACCTTCACCCTGACCCCGGGGGATGCCCGCATACGCCTTGAGGAAAAGGTTCCCGGGGTACCTGACAACGACAACCTCATTATTCGCGCAGCCCGTGCCCTGGCCGAACGCGCCAGCCATGCATTGCCCGGCGTGACGATCCGCATTCAAAAACGACTTCCCATGGGCGGCGGCCTCGGTGGCGGCAGCTCCAACGCCGCCACCACCCTGGTGGCACTTAACCACCTCTGGGAACTGCATCTTGATGAAGACGAGCTTGCCGAGCTGGGCTTGGGTCTGGGCGCCGATGTGCCGGTGTTCGTTCGCGGCCGCTCCGCCATTGGCGAAGGGGTGGGCGAAAAGCTCACGCCGGCCAATCCGCCCGAGGACTGGTTTGTGGTCCTCAAGCCTGACTGCGAAATAAACACCGGGAAGATTTTTTCAGAAGAAGGGTTGACAAGGGACACCCCAAAAATGAAAATAGCGCCCGCTTTTGAGGGAGACGCCTCGAGGTACCGAAACGACTGTGAGGATG
>Ga0209075_1004449_pt1 | contig 11224 bp, 10 predicted proteins | sample Stecom2011_FD_187523 | JGI IMG/M metagenome (GOLD analysis project Ga0209075, IMG submission 187523) | Agricultural soil microbial communities from Utah to study Nitrogen management - Steer compost 2011 (SPAdes) (version 2) | ecosystem: Environmental > Terrestrial > Soil > Agricultural land...
CGAGGAGGACATCGAAGAGGATTACGAATAAATAAATACAATTGGGGAGAAAGGTAGAATGTCAGAAAGCAAAGAAATAATAAATTTAGATAAAAATATAGAAGTGTGTGATATAAACAACTACCTTTCTCTCAATTTTACAGAGTTTTGTTTTGACGAGAATTTCGAAGAAAGCACAAGTGAATTAGAAACATTTTTAGAAGAGAGTTCTACGAGCAATAAGCAAACTATCTCAAACTTAGAGTTCACATCTGCTCTATTATCTGCAAATAATAAAGCAGAGTTTTTAGATAGTCTTAAAGCACTTTCTTCGTTTAAATATAAAACAGAATTAACGGGTGAGTTATCTGATGATGTTTTTTATAATTTGCTTTCGATATTAAGAATAGAACTCACGAAGTTATTATTCATTCGTCGTGACTCAAACTTCGTGAAGAATTTATTAACGATTTTAGAAAAACGATTGACTGAATACTTCGGTAGAAATAGAGAAGCAATTATAGAAGATAATGACAGTGATATAAAAATTGAGTTTGAGGTTGTGCGTAGTAAATAATGGGAGCGGTTAAGTTACAGCTGTCAGAATGGCAGTCGCGGTTCATGCAAGAGCGATATGACGATGAAATAGTTATAGCGAACTGTGCGATTTCGAGTGGGAAGACACGAGTTTTAGCAATGTGGATAGTGTTGCAGTCTATTCAGCATAAAGGAATGCGTTCTATCATGATTGCTCAGACATTCAGAAGTCTTAAATTAGTTTTAACTCGTGAGATAGAAGTCGTCTGTCAAATATTAAATATAAAATATACACTTAACAGAAGCGAGTATATATTTTATTTCTCAAATGGTAGTGTTATATTTAGTTTTAGTGCTGAGAATCCATCTGCGATTTTGGGAATGAGCGAGATAGACACTTTAGTTATTGATGAGTCTTCTTATGTTAACGAGACAATATATAACTACGCTCGAGATAGAATGAGAGGGAGCAAATATAAACCAAAGGTTCGATTGATTAGCTCTCCGCAAAATGGTGATGTGTCGAACTGGTTTATAGAATTAGTTAAAAGGTATCCGAAGTGTGTGTTGCATGCGACGCTATTCGATAACCCGTTCGTCTCTGATGAATTTAAGGCAGAGATGGTCGAGCGGTATAGGGAGGGGAGCAATTTATATCGTCAGCAAATTCTTGCAGAGATTTTAGATACAGACAGTGAAGACGCTCTTATTAATTTAAGTGATTTTAAATATAGTGTTAAAAATATTGAAGCACCTTTTTATATTGGAATAGATATGGGTGGTGGAGTCGGCGGAGACTTTAGTTCTATTGTAGTTAGAAACGACTATCAAGTTATATTAATTAGAAAATGGAATAACTTAGACTCGAGTGCGTTTCTTCATGAAGTGAAAAAAATACTTAACGAATATACTGCAAAATATACATTTATTGATAACACTGGTGGGTATGGTATTGCAGTCTACGACCAATTAAAAATTTCATATAAAAATGTTATCCCTGTTAATTTTGGGGAGAGAGCGATTCGGAATGATGTTTATGCGAATCAGCGTGCAGAGATGTATGTTAACACAGCGACAGCAATAAGAAATGGATTTAATATTGGAACAGATAATTTAGAGTTAAAAGATGAATTGCGAGCACAGCGTCAGATAATTAATAATTCTGGAAAACTAGCGTTGAAGAGCAAAGAGGAAGTTAAAAAAATAATAGGACGCTCCCCTGATGTTGCAGATGCTCTTGCACTTTCGTTCTGCAAAAAGGAGATAGTTATTAAAACGCCGTCGGCGACAGATGTTGATGCAATGATGAATAGATTAAGCAATAATTTTATAAGATAAATAAAGTCTTATATATATAATGATGAACATATAATTGACTCGTAACTATGCGAGTGTTAAATAAGATAGGAAGGAGAAGATATGCAAGTATACGGAAATGAATTGATGCAAAGTTTAATTGACGATGCAAAGATTGATGAAACAAATTCCAGCGTAGATTCGGGCAACGTTGAGCAGAACAGCACTGCTGATGATGTAAATAAAGATTTAAATAAAGATTCTAATGTCGAGCAGAATGAAGATGTTAAGTCTGATTCTTCTAAGACTAAAGATAAAGATGCTGTAATTGATTCTGATAACAAAAAAGAAAAAAATAAGAAAAAAAAGTATTCAAAAGAAGAGAAGACTAAACATGCTTTTTCTAAACTTAAGAACAAATTAAAAAGTAAGCACAAAGAGGAAATTAACAAACTTCGTGCTGAAATAGAAAGTCTGAAAAAGAGTGAGTCTAAAAAGATTGATAAAAACTCTTTCGAGACTGATGAAGAATACTTAAATGCTTATACACAGAATCGATTTGAAGAGTTAGCTAACTCACAAAAACTCGAGAGTGCTAGTGAACAGTTAAGACAGAAAGAATATCAAGCGAATCAAAATAAAATTAAAAGATTTTATAGTGATAAAGAGTCTTATAACGAGTATGTTAAAACTTGGGAATTAGGACAGCAAAATGGTGCATTAGAAGCAATTAGCAATGATGCAGTCATCACAGAGTTTTTGAGAGAGAGTGATTACTCTCCTAAATTAATTGAACACTTCGTCAAGCGTGTTGATGTCTTAAATGATTATTTAAACATGAGCGATAGACGAAAGCAGTTCGAATTATATAATTTAGAAAAAAGATTGGAGGCGTTTTTATTATCACAAGGTAATGTTTCATCTCAAAAGCAGAACACGAGTGCTCGAAAGAGAATAGTGTTCAAGCGTGGCGAGAGATCAAAGAATCCAGTCATTGGAAGTGTGACAAAAAATGTCAAAAGTGTAAATAAAAATGGAGACTGGAGCGACGATGATTATATTAATTTCGTAAGAAACAGTCGATAAAAAATGAGGAATAAATTATGGCAAATAAATTTATAAATTCAAAATGGGCGAAGGTGTTTCTGGCAGACGCAATTGAGGAGATGCCTTATGTAAAAGCATCAAAGACTTATTTTGCAGATTCTATCAAAGGTAAAAAGGTTGGTAAAACTTATTCTTTCGTACTGAGAGATTCTGGTGAGGTCACTGATGACTTGGAAATTGCAGGTGGAACTATCAGAGGTCTAACTGAGCGTGAAGTTAAAGTGACTCTTAAGTCTAAAAAGAATGTGGTTGGGTTGAATGTTCTAGAGAGCATCACTGACATCGAAGAGTTTAAGACTGAAGTTGCTGACACCTATGGTTTAAGACTTGGTGCTGAAGTACAAAAAGATATTATCGAAGACACTATTTTTAATGCTTCGACAGCGTTCGTCGGGGATGGTTCTAATAACTGGAAACCGCTTTCAAATGCTATTGCTCAACTAAAGGATTCGAGAGTCGCTGGAAACTTAGTGGGATTTATTCCATCTCGATTGCAGTCTGACTTAACTGTGGGAGCACTTCAAGGATGGAGTTTCTTACCGAATGAGCAGGGAGCAAACTTCTATGGAAACGGTTACGTAGGTAACTTCCAGACTTGTGACTTCGTGAATGTTTCTGATATTCCTATAGTCGAATCTCCTACTGCAAATTATAGTGACACTGGTCACCAAATTAAGAGCATCGTAGAAGGTGCAAACGATACTACTGTTATAACAATTGAAAACGACTCTGGAACAGTTGCAAAACCTGCGTTAAAAAAGGGTACTGTGTTATTCATCGATGGGTTATATGCTACTAACATCGTTGGAATGCAAACTCAAGAACCTTTCGCATGTATCGTGCAAAAAGATGTCGCAGGTACTACTTCTGCTGTTGACCAAGAAGTTATTGTACAAAGAATTGATGTCGGGGAGTATGGAGCAAGGAATGCGACTGGAACTGGCATCACTGAATTAGAAGACTTAGAAGGTGCTGGTATCAGCGTGGGGTTAGCTTTAAATAAAAAGTACTATGTTGCACAGATTCGTCAAGAAAAAGCACTCGCATACGAAGCACCTGATTTAGATGACTTGGTTGGTGCAGAAAACACTTCTGTGAACATTGGTCATATTAAATTGAAAACTACTGTCCTTGGCAATGGTTACAGTATGCAGAACATCTCAAGGTGGGATATCGCTTACGGTTCTGTTATTCCTGACAATAGATTAGTTGCCCTAGCATATATTCCTGTAAATTAATTAGAAATTAAACAGTTCGTCTCTGTTAAAGTAAGCGTTTATTCTCCCGCGAATTTTAACATGCGAACTGTTTTTTTTATATATATAGTACATACACAAATTTTAAGAGGAATATAATAATGTTTACAGTTAAAAATATAATAAACAAAGCGTATGATAGAACTGGTATCCATCCAAACTTGGGGAATCCCTTGCCTGCCGAATTATTCAAAACTGGACTTGATATATTAAAAGCCATCGTCTCAAATTTTAACACAAGAGATTTATTATTATTCGCTCAGAATAGATTGACTGTGACACCAAATTCAAAAGTTATAAAGATAGATTACGATGACCCAGATATAGGTGTTAAGATTGCGAGCATAGCAAATATAATAGAGACGTGCACAAAAACACAGTTAAGATTCACGCCGTTTAATTTATTTGATAATTTTTATGAGCAAGAGAAGGTTTATACGACTCGTCAAATTAACGATAAAGTCTGGGAAATAGAAATTAAGCAGTCGAGTGTTAATAAAGAATTAAGTATAATTTATAATGAGAAATTAGAATGTGAGATGAATACGGAGTACTATGCTCCAGATGAGTATGAAGAGTTATTTATTTTAGCACTCTCGAGCAAGTTATTAACAGCATTCGCAAGACTCGATGGCACGATGAAAGCGTCTATAGACACAGAATTGGACAGAGCAGTTAAAAATATTCAGAGCAAGCAATATAATGCAAAGTTAATTATGAACAATAGATACGATAATAACAGTGTATTTAGTACATTTTTAAACGGATGGTATTAATATGGCACTGAGAGTTATAAATAATTTTATCGAAGGTTCTAATAATAATAAGAATAAACTGATTGGAAATTCTTATACACAAAACTTATATTTAGAAAAGTTTGACACTGAAGATATCGCAGGAACCTCTCCTTATTTTCTGAAGTCGATAAGCGGATTCAGCGAACTGTTTTTTGAAGAAGAAGAGTTTAGAGACTGCAGAGGAATGTATGTATCGAAGTTCAATGGCATGCTTATAAGTGTCTGGGGAAACTATGTATATGTTCACTATAAGAGTTCGGATGGTTATTCTTTTAGAAAATTGGGTGCATTTATAAGCAACACAAATGACTTAGTTTCTATTGCAGAATCTGGTGGAGAGAATCCTCGAATATTAATAGCGGATGGATTCGTTTTACATAGCTTTTTAATTAAAGAAATAAACGATATAACTAGTTCTTATGTACAAGTTAAACTTCCTAAAAATGCTGATGGCGAGCAAATTAAACCATCTTATGTTTCTTATCAGTTCGGTTATTTAACAATTAACGATAAAGACACTGATAGATTTTATAGAAGTTATTTATATCCTTTCGAGTATGAAAAAAATAATGAAATAGAGATGCGAGTGTTCACTTATGACCCTATTTTGGAAGAAGAGTATGAGAATGGAATGTATATAATTGCTGACTACTCATCTGATAAAATTGATGCGATGTGTTCTAATAACGAGAAGCTGTTCGTTTTTGGAAAGAATTCTGTTCAAGAGTATGTATACACTGGCGACAGCAGAATGCCTTTCAGCACCACTCAGAGTTCAAAAATTGGAATATTAAATAAAGATAGTTTGTCAATAATAAATAACCAAATGTTCTGGCTAGGTGCAGGAGATGAAGGTCAGTACGGAATATTTACAGCATCGAGTGTTAATGACATCACACGAATCTCGACAGTTAATATTGAGAAAGAAATAAGTAGTTTCGACGATGTTAACTGTGTAGGTTGGACATGGACTGAAGCACAGCACATGTTTTATGCAATAACATTTTATAAAAATAATAAGACTTATGTTTATGATGTCACGACTCAGAAATGGCACAATAGAGTCAGTACGACTGAGAACACGAATGAGGATAGATTCTGGCGATATAGATTCGCAAGACTATTTGATAATAAGATAGTTATGAGTACAGAACACGGATTGACATTTATAGACAATAATAAGTTCACAGAACACGATGGCAGAAGGATAGTTAGACTTCGCCGAGGTGGTGTGACTCATGACAGTTTTAATTATTTTATGATAGACAATGTGGAGTTTCAAATAAGCAATGGTCATGTTCGAATAGACAACCCGACAGTTCGACCTAAATATATGTTTAGATACAGTACAGATGGTGTTACATTCAGCAATGAAAGAATAAGTTATGGTGGACTTCAGGGGCAATATGCTTATAAGACACAGTTCCAAAGATTGGGTATGGGAGTTATATTTATATTTGAATTTAGCACAAGTGAAGATATTGATTTAGTTATAACTAGTTGTAAAGTGAATGCCGTGGCAATGGGAAGGGGATTTTAAGATGCAGTTAATATTTGAAAACACAGAATTAAATAAAGCACTTTCTGGAGGATTTATTCACAGAGAGAGCGTGGGGATTGTTAATATTTTAGTATGGCAAAACATGATGTTTATTGCGAGTACGATTGCTGATAAAGATTATGACTTAAATATTAAGTTACCACAGCACGAACCATTTTATATAGATATTAAGAATGAGTACTTCACTAGAAGAGTAAAGATTGATAAAGATAAAAACCTAGAATTTAAGTTATACAAAGATGAGAGTTTTAGTGTTATAACAAATTATGGAGGTAGATAATGTCATTAGCAGTTATTGGAGCGATTGGAGCGGCAGCAAGTGCTTTAGCACCTTTAGTCTCGAGTATTTATAGTGAATACAAACAGGATAAAAGAGACAAGGTTACTCGGGAAGATATAGAGAAAGCAATAAGAGAGAATGATGCTTTAAGCGAACAGCATAAAAGAGCGATTACAGAATATTTTGATAACAATAGAGTCACGAGTACTGAAGATATTGGAAGATATGTTCAAGCACTCAAAGACACAAATTATATGACGGCGTATGATGAATATGCTCAAGGATTAGATGAGGAGTTTAATTATGATAAAACGAAAGAAGATTTTTATAATAAAAATGCTGATAAAATTGTTGGAGATACTATTGCGAAAACCCAAGGGTTAGCTTCGGCACAAGGTATGGGAAGGAGTTTCGATGGACTGCAAGCGATGACGAGAGATGCAGTTGATAAAAATGCAGAACTGATGAGAGATGCGAGCAGAGAATATGGTGAAGACTACGATAGAAAATACAGAGAGTTCACTGATTATTTGCAGAACACTCGAAATAGATATTTAGATAGAACATCAGCAATGCAGAGTGACTTAGCATTACAGAGTGACTTAGCACAGTTCGCAAGTGATTATAATGCAGACGAGTTCGCACATCTGATGAACGCAGACACGAATAGAATTAATAATAGATTGATGCTCCAAGGTGCGAAAGCGAGTGTTTAGGGGGGTTATAGTATGCAATATAAAAATTTACAGTTAGATAGAATACAAGCATTCGCACCTGTGCCAAAACAGATAGATAAACAAAACTATAAAGACATGGCAGAGGCACTGATGAATTTAGGTGCGAGAGGTGCTGATGCTTATGCTAGTTATAAAATTAACCAAATACCTATGGGTAAAGAAAGAGACTTAGCGTTGGCGGAGTATCAGTTATTGAGACATCAAGACCCTTCAGCATTGCAAAAAATTGAAGAAAGAAGGTATGATGATTATTGGAGAGACAGGCAAGAGAATGTTCAGCGTGAGATGTTAGAGCAGTCGAGAGCAGAAGCAGAAGAGGCATCGAAGAGAGAAGACTTTAATACTAGACACAAATTAGAAGCTGACAATACAAGAATTGTTGGATTATTAAGACAGGGTAGACGAGAGAACCCTGACAGAAACATTCAGGGTTTAGACTTAGAAACTTATGCAAGAGAACACGCTCCTGAGTTATTTGCACAGTTAGAAACTAATAATCATAACTTAAAAACACTCGGTGGAAATGTGACATCTTTAACTCCTCAAATTTATAAGAAAGGAGTCGAGGCAAGTGTTCCTGAAAGAAAGACCGAAGGAAATAGTGAGAGTGGTTCGGATGAGAGTTATCAAAAGCTTAAGAATTTAGACTTAAACGTCGAGGGGAATCGTGATGAGGTTTTAAAAAGCAATTTTAATTATATAAAAGACCTCGAAGATGAACAGGTGAAAAAACTTCATGATTATATCAAAGAGCAATTAAAACCAAGTGGTGAATATATTCTTGACACAGACTTAAATAAAGTTTTGGACAATTATCCAAATGAACATTTAAAAGAATATATTGAAAAAAATTATAAAGTGGAAACGCAACAGGAGAGGAATAATAGAATATCAGAGGCAGACAAAAGGGCGAAGGAAAAAAAGAGACACGATACACTGGTAGAATATTTTAAAAAGAATAATAATAATTTATGGAAAGGTTCTGAGAAAGCGTCTTTAGATGCTCTTGAAGATAAACCTGCTTCTCGAGAGCGGTTTAAAAAACTTATTAAAAATGCGTTGGGAGAAAATTAAGTATGAATAAAATAGATGAAATATTTGATAAGGTTACATCAATACCTCTGAATCTTATTTCAGAAGAAGCAAAAAAACACTATGAAGAAATTGGTGATTTATACGAACAATATTATGCTGGAGACGCTGGTGCTGAGAATAAAATATATGTTGCTTATAATAAATTAAAACGAAATATTATAAACGAAGCTAGTTCGAATGAGGACTTAAGACCACTCGCTGATGAATTTTATCAAGACGATTTTAAGGTCGACGATTTAGCAGACTCGTTTAGTTTTAATAAAATGTCTCAGGTGACGCTGGCACGACTAGCAAAAGAGATGGGATATGATTATAATGACAAAAGACAGCGTGGCGAGTTTTTTAAAGTAACAGAAGCGTTGAGGCATCAGAGAGAAGCAGACGAAGCACAAGACAGAGGGGTATGGCAGAACACTGCTTTAGAAATTTTAGCTCCAAATGTTAAAGCGAAGATTAAAAAGGATGTAGAGAATCAAGTACTCGCAAACTATGAGGGGGAAGTTATTCCAAAAACTGGACTCGGTGGTTCTGTTGCAAAAGATGTCGGTCTGAATGCTTTAGAAATGGTCACACCCACTCGTTATTTGAGAGGAGCGAGGGCATTAATGACTGGTTCAAAAGCTGGTGCGAAAACTGGAAAGCAAGCAACGAAAGCACTGAGTAGAAAAATAAAAGATAATAGAGGTGGAATGATGTCGACTATTGGTTATCATGCTGTGAATGATGCAGGTGTTCCGCTCGTTCGTGAAGTAATGCTTTCGAATACAGAAGATAGAGACTTCGATTGGGGGAACCCTTTGAGTGGAACACTTGTGAATTTTGGAGTTGGAAAAGGACTCGAACAAGCTGGGAAGGCGTTCGGAAGGCGACTACATAGTAGTGCTGATGATATTGTTAGCGACAGAGTTGAGTTTCAAAATTTAAAGAAAGATTTAACAAAGCGTGCTGATGACAATGCAAAATTAAAAACATCGAAGAAACCAATAAACATTGATGATGTGTTAAAAACCAAAGATTTTCAAGGGTTAAATAAAAAAGGGGAATTGATATACTCTCCAAAAGGAATGCAGTCAGAACAGTATGCTGACTTAACTTCTCCAAAGACAAGAAAGGCACAAGAAAATTTAGATAATATTAATTCATATATGGAAGACTTTAAACCAAAGTGGAGAAGTTCGAAAGCAAAAGATTTATATAAAGACGAAGCAGAACTTATATATAAAAGAAACCAAGGTTTAAAACTTAAAAAGGGATTAGAAGATATATATGGGGAAGAATATGCAAATAAGATATTTAAAGGAATGCAAGATGAGATAGTTTATAGGAAACCCTTTGGAAACGGTTTAGTGGATTTCATTCCAGAGTTATTAGACTCTCCAAAAATTTCAAATGCTCTTGGTGCTCAAAAATTTGGTAATCGCTCTGCGAGTATTTTAGATACTTTTAACCCATCTGATGTTCCTCTGACTGAGTATGTTAAAAGTAGTTTTTCGAAAGGATGGAGAGAAAAGTTAGATTCAATAGCTCAGAATGAAGATAATAAACCAATTGAAGAAAAGGATAAAGAGTTTTTATATGAATTATATCAGAATCCAAAGTGGACACGAGGTTTTGGAAAGCAAGAGGATATAAAGAAAGCGAAAGAGATACAGTTGAAGTATCCAAATGTTTATTCGAGCATCTACGACTCTTATAAGCTAAGCGAAGCTTCACTTAAAACAAAGGGGGGTAAATAATGCAGAATTTCTTTAATGCAGATGTAGTAATTTTTAATAAGCAATCAAAACCGATGTATGGTTATTTAGAATTTAGTGAACTCGGAAGCACAGTTCCTCTGAATGTTGTGAATGGCAATGGAATAAATGTAGGAAATATAATAACTACGAATCAGTATGGCAAAATTTCTGGGAATGGAAATATTGGCATCCCTCAAATATTTTTACAGAATAAAAACTACACTGTGAGATACTACGAATTTATAGGTGACACATTCGACTTACAAGACCCTACGCAGTTTGAGTTAATACGCACGCTGAACTATTATGCTAGTAACTATAAAAGTGAATTCGACAATGACCTCGGCACGAAAGTCACATTAGAAAACATGCAAGACCTTAGGAATTTTGACCCATCGGATTCAAGTTATGTTGAATTGATTGGATACTACACACCATTAGACATGTGGTCGTCTACTTATAAGTTCGAACCGTTTTCTGTAAGACAAGATGACGGTGGAGGTGTTATTAAGTCAAACCTAAGTGAATGGCAAAACGGGCGATGGCACTTAGTTGATAATAAAGATCAGATAGACATTAGACAGTTCGGAGTTCGGGCAAATGAAGACACAGGTGTGCAAGCACTTAATGCTTTTAATTATTGCAATGAGAACGATAAAGAGTTAGTGTTCACAGCAAACGAAGGTTATACTACTGTTTATAGATTCAGTGGCACTAGTGAATATATATGTAAAAGAGCACTGTTGCACAATAGAGTTGAGATACAAGGAACAGGGAATTTTAATATAAAATTTAAGATAGATAGATTCAGACGAAGCAGACAGTTAAATAAGCAAAATGCCT
>Ga0209075_1004450_pt1 | contig 11223 bp, 5 predicted proteins | sample Stecom2011_FD_187523 | JGI IMG/M metagenome (GOLD analysis project Ga0209075, IMG submission 187523) | Agricultural soil microbial communities from Utah to study Nitrogen management - Steer compost 2011 (SPAdes) (version 2) | ecosystem: Environmental > Terrestrial > Soil > Agricultural land...
AAAAAGCGGGGTGTTGACGCTCGCTCTTATACGGGGAGTCAGGTTCGCATCCTGACTGATAGCTCCTTCACCAAGGCCCGTATCCAGGCTATCGATGAAGCTAATATGCGTGCTGATCTGACCGCCGGCCGAGTGGTTGTTGTGGCTGGATTTCAGGGCGTAGATGAGCAGGGCAATATCACAACTTTGGGGCGCGGTGGTTCCGATACTACAGGCGTTGCACTGGCCGCCGCACTAAAAGCTGATGAATGCCAGATTTATACTGATGTCGATGGTGTCTATACCACTGATCCACGTGTGGTTGAGCGCGCTCGCCGTCTTGAACAGGTTACCTTTGAAGAAATGCTGGAAATGGCCAGCCTGGGATCCAAAGTCCTGCAAATTCGTGCTGTGGAATTTGCCGGAAAATACAATGTTCCCCTGCGCGTGCTGTCCAGCTTTAAAGAAGGCCCAGGTACTTTGATCACCCTCGATGAGGAAAACATAACAATGGAACAACCGATTGTTTCTGGTATCGCATTTAATCGTGATGAAGCGAAAGTGACTGTGGCCGGTATACCTGATACTCCGGGTGTAGCGTCAAAAATTCTGGCGCCAATAGGTGCGGCCAACATTGAAGTCGATGTGATCGTTCAAAACGTTTCTGCGGACAACACCACAGATTTGACGTTCACAGTGCAAAAAAATGATATGGCAAAAGCCGTGGCCGTCCTGGAAGGTGTAGCTAAAGAGATAGGCGCGCGTGAAGTGCGCAGCAATGATGAAATTGCCAAGGTCTCTATTGTCGGTGTGGGTATGCGTTCGCATGCCGGAGTCGCATCACAAATGTTTACCGCCCTGGCGGCAGATAACATCAATATTCAAATGATCACTACGTCTGAAATAAAGATTTCGGTGATTATCGATGAGCGTTACCTGGAATTGGCTGTTCGTAGTTTACACACAGCATTTGGCCTGGATGCCGAACCGTCAGAGAGCAAAGCACGCGGGTAATAACCTGAGCGGCTTAAACAAGATTCTATCGGTGATACGCATTGTTTGGTGAGTCACAAACAAAAAATTAGGGGTTTCTTCCTTTTCGCGAAAAGTAGATGATACTGGGTCAGGGCTGCGGCTCTAGCTAGCGACAGGGGTTAGTCGAGAGGCGATGAAGGATATTCCAAGTCGTACTCTTACAGGATGAGTTAAGGAGATTAATGATGTTGATTTTAACCCGCCGTATTGGCGAAACATTAATGGTTGGTGATGAAGTTACTGTGACCGTTTTGGGCGTAAAAGGTAATCAGGTTCGCATCGGCGTTAATGCACCAAAAGATATTGCTGTACACCGTGAAGAAATTTATCAGCGCATCCAGCGCGAAAAACAAAGTCAGGACGAGCAGCCTAATTAATTCTTGCAAGTCGATGATTATGTTGATGGCCCGCTCGAAGCGTTCCAGTCTGTTTGTAACTACGTGTGGCGGAGCTATAGATTCCGCCGCGTAGTTTCTTTATGTGTAACTTCCCTTATTGAATTTTCTTCGCAATAAAAAATATTGCGCACTAGCGCCTGTTTTTTGTTTTTCATTGAAGATTTATTTCAGAAAAATTCTCACAAGCCTTTGAATTTCGGTGAAATATGGTATTATGCCGCTCCTGTTGAGGCACTGATGAATTAGCTTTTACCGAAGTTTGCAGTGAATCGATAGGAAATGATTAGTAAATAATCAGCAATAAAATAGTTGCCCTAACAGAGATGTTAGTTAGCAATTAGAAAATCCCGGAGAGGTGGCCGAGTGGCCGAAGGCGCTCCCCTGCTAAGGGAGTATACCCGTTAAACGGTATCGAGGGTTCGACTCCCTCCCTCTCCGCCATATTCGATTTAACAAAAAAGCCCAACCGAAAGGTTGGGCTTTTTTGTTTGTGGCTATTTATTTATCCATTCAAAGCTATTTGCTTCAACGTGCTCTTTTCATTGTAAGTAAACTGCCTTTTATCTCGTATCTCGTATCTCGTATCTCGTATCTCGTATCTCGTTCCCACGCTCCTGCGTGGTAATGCATAACGCTACGCATTCCAACGCGGGGGAGCATAGCAACGAGAAGCGAGAATGGAAAACTTTTACCTGCGAGAAAACCGATCCGCATTAGCCTCAATAACTGTAATCTCTCTTTGAAGTCGATATGAGTTGAGAGCGGGACAGATTTTATAAAAAAGCCCAACCGAAAGGTTGGGCTTTTTTTATAAATGGCCGAAAGCAAACGAGCCAATCAATGTTTACTTTAATCACGGTTGATTACCATATCAACCGTGACTCAGTGCACTTGCGAGAATTTACAAATCGCCAATTTTTTGCAGTTGTTCGCGTAATTTATCAGCTGATTTTTTCGTCTCACTCAAACGCACGCGCTCTTTGTCCACGACCTCTGCGGGTGCTTTATCGACAAAGCCGGGGTTGGCGAGCTTGGCTTCTGTGCGCGTGATGTCTTGCTCCAGTTTAGAAATTTCCTTGTTCAGGCGTGCAAGCTCAGCCTCTTTATCTATCAGTCCGGCCATTGGCACTAGCAGCTCCAGATTGCCTACCAGCGCCGTTGCTGACATGGGCGCTTCGTCGGTTGCTTTCAGCCAATGAATGCTTTCAAGAGACGCAAGTTTGCTCAAGGAAGATTGTGTGTCCTGCAAGCGGCGTTGATCTTCGTCGCTACCGTGCTTGAAATACAGTGGCAGATTCTTGGCAGGAGAAATATTCATTTCGCCACGAATATTACGCACGCCAAGGATCACAGCCTGCAACCAGGCGATATCGCTAAGAGCCTGTTGATCGATCTTGTTTTCATTCGCAACCGGGTAGGGCGCCAACATAATCGTTTCGCCTTTGGCATCTGCCAGCGGTTTGATTTTCTGCCAAATCTCTTCGGTAATAAAAGGCATTAGCGGATGTGCCAGGCGAAGAATTGTTTCCAGTACCCGAATCAGTGTGCGGCGAGTACCGGTCTTCTGCGCTGCGCTGGCATTTTCGTCCCAGAGTACAGGTTTGGACAGCTCCAGATACCAATCACAGTATTCATTCCAGACAAACTCATAAATTGTTTGTGCCGCAAGGTCCAGACGAAAGTTATCAAGGTGTTCTGCAACGGCTTTTTCTGCTTGTTGCAACTTGGAGATAATCCAGCGATCCGCTAAAGATAACTCAAAATCTGTTGCGCCATCTGCGCCACAGTTTTGCCCTTCACACTGCATCAACACATAGCGTGTGGCGTTCCAGATTTTATTGCAGAAGTTGCGATAACCTTCCACGCGGCCCATATCGAACTTGATATCGCGACCCGTTGACGCCAGCGAACAAAAAGTAAAACGTAGTGCGTCGGTGCCGTAAGCAGCGATCCCCTCAGGAAATTCTTTGCGCGTTTGCTTTTCGATTTTGGCGGCATCTTTTGGGCGCATCAAACCAGCCGTACGCTTCTGTACAAGTGTTTCGAGATCAATACCATCAACGATATCGAGCGGATCAAGTACGTTGCCTTTGGATTTGGACATTTTCTGCCCTTGGCTGTCGCGCACCAAGCCGTGGACATAGACCGTTTTAAACGGAATTTGCGCCTGTCCTTGCTCATCTTTTACCAGGTGCATGGTCAGCATGATCATGCGCGCAACCCAGAAGAAAATAATGTCGAAGCCGGTAACCAATAAATCTGTTGGGTGGAATTTTTTCAAAAAGTCGGTCTGTTCGGGCCAGCCCAGCGTAGAAAAAGTCCATAAACCCGAACTAAACCAGGTATCCAGAACATCTTCGTCTTGCTGCAGTGCGACGTCATCTGCAAGAGAATGTTTGCTGCGCACTTCGGCTTCGTTGCGGCCAACGTAAACGTTTCCGTTAGCGTCATACCAGGCGGGAATGCGATGTCCCCACCAGAGTTGCCGGCTAATACACCAATCCTGAATATCTCGCATCCAGGAGAAATACATATTTTCATATTGTTTCGGCACAAACTGAATGCGGCCATCTTCTACGGCTGCAATGGCAGGCTCAGCCAAGGGTTTGGTGCTGACATACCATTGGTCGGTCAACCAAGGTTCAACCACTACACCAGAGCGGTCACCGCGCGGAACTTTCAAAGCATGATCGTCAATTTTCTCCAATAATTCGGCCGCTTCAAAAGCACTGACGATTTGTTTGCGAGCCTCGTAACGATCCAGGCCAGCGTATTGCGCAGGCAAGGTGCCATCAATTTGTTGATTAACGCTGCCATCAAAATTAAAAATTTGTGCGTTCGCCAGGATGGCGGCGTTTTTGTCCAACACATTGATGAGCGGCAAATTGTGGCGCTTGCCGACTTCATAATCGTTGAAATCATGGGCGGGAGTAATTTTGACGCAGCCAGTTCCAAACTCGCGATCCACATACTCGTCTGCAACAACCGGAATCAGGCGGTCGACCAGCGGCAGTAAAACAAATTTTCCGATTAACGATTGATAGCGTTCATCTTCAGGGTGTACCGCAACAGCGCTATCGCCCAGCATGGTCTCGGGTCGCGTGGTGGCGACCACCAAATAATTTTTACCATCGGCGGTTGTTGCGCCGTCCGCTAAGGGATAACGCAAATGCCACATGTGACCTTTTTCATCATGATTTTCAACTTCCAGGTCAGAGATAGCGGTATGAAGTTTAGGGTCCCAGTTAACCAGGCGCTTGCCGCGGTAAATCAAACCGTCTTCATGCAAGCGCACAAAGGCTTCTTGCACAGCTTTGGACAAGCCGTCATCCATCGTAAAGCGTTCACGGCTCCAATCAACGGATGAACCTAAGCGGCGAATCTGACCGGTGATGGTGCCGCCAGATTGTTCTTTCCATTCCCAGATTTTTTCTAAAAACGCCTCGCGCCCCAAATCATGACGGCTCACACCCTGCGCGCTCAGCTGGCGCTCAACCACCATTTGCGTGGCAATACCGGCATGGTCGGTGCCCATTTGCCAAAGGGTATCGTTACCTTTCATACGGCGGTAGCGGATCATCGCATCCATCACCGTGTTATTAAAGCCGTGACCCATGTGCAAACTGCCCGTGACATTGGGTGGAGGAATCACGATGCAATAAGGATCGCCCTCACCGGAGGGTTTGAAGTAACCCTTTTGTTCCCAGGTTTGATACCACTGCGCTTCGATAGTTTGGGGCTGATAGGTTTTTTCCATGGATCTGTATAACCCTGATGTCGTTTGATAACGGGAATGAATTCTGATAAGGAGGCTGATTATACAGATTAGGGCAGGGGTGGCCTAGGCTTGTCAGTGATGCATGGGATTGGCTGATTTAAATGGATAATGTTTTTCTCCGTAAAAACAGCGGCACCTGAGAGGAAAATTTATGAAATTGCCGTGGAGAATGAGATTGTTTGGAGTAGAATTCTTCAGCGAGTTCAACTGAATGAGTTGGATATAGATGAGAAATGAGAGCGCTATAAACGCTCTTTTATTGTGGGATATTTTCGGCCTTTGGCAGCACAGCGAAAAAATTATGAAAGTATTGTTTATCAAAAAGAAACTTGATCGTTCTGAGCTTGACCTGGTGTTACGGTTGAAGCAATTGGGCGTGAATATGTATGTTTTGACCGATTGCGATTCGCTTGATAGTGACTTGCTGACAGAAACAGGCATTTTTATCCAATCTGTGCCTTACAAAAGTAAAATCTCATTGGGTTTTATTCGGCAAATACGTCAGCTCATTGATAATCACAAATTCGACATTATTCATGCGCCTGATAGTAAAGGCCTTGCCAATGCAATTTGGGCTTCATATTTCAGACCGGTGAAACTGGTGGGTTATCGAGGAACATTGGCAAAAGTTCGGCGACTGGATCTGAGCTATTGGTTGGCACTTTTGCATCCACGGGTTGACCGCGTTATTTGCGTTAATCAATCCATTTACGATTACATGCGGACATTTTTCCGCGCGCAAAAACTATTGCTTAATTACAAAGGATACGATCTTGAGTGGGGGAAAGAGGCTTCTCTGCAGGAGGTAGAACTTCCGCCGATGCCTGATGACGCCTTTGTGGTTAGTTATATTGCCAGTACTCGTGGGCGGCCATTTAAAGGTCTGGAAATTTTAGTACAGGCCATGCATTTATTGCAGGAGCCGAATATTCATTTGATGTTTATTGGTGATTACGATGATGCGGTAAAGACGCTGGCCGAAAACGGCGCCGCAGCTCAGCGCATACATTTTTTAGGTATACGCAAATTGGCCGCGAGCTATTTACGTTGCGCAAAAATATTTATATTGCCCTCGACTCGTGATGGTCTGCCGCGTGTTATGAAAGAAGCTATGGCTCAGGGCATTCCGATCATTACTACGCGAATTGTCGGGCCTACCGAACTCGTCATCGATGGTGAATCAGGAATGTGGGTAGAGCCGGGCCAGCCTGAGTCTATTGCACAGGCTATTTCCCGGCTATATTACGATCCTTTGTTACGTGAACGATTGGGGCAGGCGGGCAAGCAGCGCTTGGTAGAGCATTTTTCATCGGAAAGTTTTGTTAGCAAAACCCTTGATCTTTATCATGATTTGATGCGAGCTGATTAAGCTTTGATACATCTTAATCACCACGCTACACATTACTGCAACAGCTTTCGGACGAATTAACTTCGTTGGATAAAGTAGATTGGTGCTTCAGTCCATAAAGCCAGCTGAAGTGGTTTCCCTTCAGTATCCATGATGTGTTCGGCAGTTACTTCAGTAATCTTCTCTGTCGTGGACTGTGTCGACCAAGCTACATAAATGCGCGCTTCGTCGTTTTTAAATTCCAGTAGATAGCGTGAACCCAAAGTGGGATGTTTGCGAATAAATTGTGCATTGCCCAATGTTTTCAACAGTTGCTGCAGAGCGATAAATGCCGGGCGTATACGGAATTCGTCGCAATCATCCACCAGCCCATAACCGTGAGCAGAGAGTCGCCACCAGTAGACGCGGTCTGCATGGCCTGAACATAAAGTGATAAGCAAATATCGGACGAGATAATTTGCGTAAGTCTCTTCTGTTTCGCCTGGCTGGATTCTTCGCCACTTCGGCGTTTCATAAGGGCAAATAATGGGTGACCAAATGCCGGTATGCTTTATTGGCCAATTTACTTCCGAAATAATAACGTGATCTTCGCTTGCCCTTGATTGTTGTGCGATTGCTTTCAGAAGCGCGCACTTTTCCAGCGTGGAATATTTTCCTTGTTTGTTTTCCGGTGCACCTCTGCGATCCACATACAACAGATGTGAAATTGCATCAAATTTTTGAGAGTGAGGCACGGCACTCAGTGCAGCGATGACTGATGCGTATTCAAAATCGATGCACGCCGGACCCGTTAATTTTATCTGTGGATATTGTTGTTTGAGCTCGAACGCGGGAGCCAGGAGTTGAGAGAATTCACGAAAATTCCATACTCCCCATTTTACGCGATTAGTGGCATGCGTAATTTCAATATGAGAGACTTTGTCAGCAAGGGTGCTGATAATCCGGGTCAAAAAATCTTTCCACTGTGTTGGCTCTAAAACCGCTTGCCGATCCTGGAGTAGCGCGATCATCACATCTACACCTTGAGCATGTAAACGTTCAACGGTATCAATGCCGAGTTGCCAGAGGTCGGGTGACTCATGATGACAAAAGCGAATGAGTACTGGTGGATTGCCTAATTCTTTTAGCAGCGCTAATTCGTGATTAAGATAATCAGCACGCGGATGTAACGCCACACCAATACGGTTTTTCATTTGACGGGGCTGGGAATAACTGTTGGAAAGAATCTTTTTGTAAAGTTTGAATATGCCCGGTGCTGCCCATAAACTTTTACCTACCATCGATATCATCGAACATACACTGCGATACTTATTTTTTTCGCATTTATCTAACGCGATCATCGGCTGCGCAGTTTTCTCATCCCACAGCCACAAATCTTTCAGCTCAGGATAGGTCGGTTGTAAAAGATTTTTTCGCTTTCTATACCAATGACTAAATGGTTTTCTCCACGCCCGTGTACGGCGATGCCGCTCAAAGCGGCGGCGATGCCTGGTTTCAGCTTGATTTAGGTCTTGGGAAATATCTTGATGCCCACAATAAATTTGTTTGAAAAAATTTAAATAGGCACCGGGTAAGATCATCCGTGAAATATCGAAGCCACGCTGTTTTGCGGCTAAAGGGAAGGGAAGAATTTTGCTACGATTCAGGTCAATGAATACAGGGGCTAACCAACTTCCATTTTCATCCTGGGGAAGCAAAATATTTTGATTGCCCATGTCGCCATGCATAAAACCCGCATCGTGCATAGCTTTAACCGCCGGAGCTACCAGATAAAGCAGTTCCATTAAGGGTGCATTGTCCCGTTGACGATGGTATATATCGAGCAAGGCATCGCGCAAACAAATCGCTGGTTCAAATTCGGACAGATAATAACTTTCCATTAATCGATTATTTTCCCAACGATCCAACCAGGCAATGGGGGCAGGCGTGCCAATGCCGTGATTTTGCAAATAACTTGCCGCCTGATATGAGCGCTCTGCTTTCGATTTATTATGGCGGTCGTACCAGTCTTTAAATTTTCCTTGGCGTTTAAATACTTTAACCGTAATAGTTTTCTCAGCATCAAATATGACGAGTGGAAGTTTTACGACATAGTCGGCTCCATGAGACAGTCGTTCAACATTTGCAGAAGCGAGAAGAAGAGGAAGTTTTGCTAGTTGTGCCAGCATAGTTTCGCACGCAAATATGGGATTTATTGCGCCTTGATATGGGCCGACTGTCGCGATCTGTATCTCGGTATTCAATCCAATTCCTCGAATTCTTTGAGTGGGGTGGCTGCTTTATCTCACAGTGATGGGAGAATTGTAGCTGCGCCAGGTGAAAAAATGATACTTCTTGCGGATCTGAAATTTTCTGACGAGGTTCAATGGTTTTCTTTTCAGATGCCGTTTATCTTTTCGCAAAAAAGCAATGCAGGCATCTACAACTCTAGCGCTCGAATTCCCATCGGTGTAGGGATGAGTATTGTCAATAAACGTATCTATATTTTTTAAGAGGTCAGCGGGGCGAGACAATGCTTTTTTCAGCGCACCTTCGAGTTCATTCGGGTTTTCAATATTGATAAGATAACAGCCTGGTTTGTTGTTTCTGAAGGTTACAACAGGTTTTCGTTGAAGTAAAAATTCCGCAATTGCCGACGTTGTATCAGCAATCATAATGTCTGCTTGTTTGAAGAGCGGAATTAAATCAGTGGTATTTTTGAAGGTTACGTTATTGCTTTCAAGTGCCCTGAGTCTACTGGCACAGGCTTCGTCCATCAATGGATGTGTTGTTATTAACCAGTCAAAAGTTTTTAACTCGGCTAGCCGTTGAACCTCAGCAATAAACTGTTCGTTGTGTGCCAGGCTCAATCGTGGTGTAAAGGTCGATGAAATAATAATTTTGGGGCGGGAATTCTTTACGGTAGATAATGGAAACAATGGGTCAACCTTGGACCATCCCGTTTCTATCGCTTCAAAGTAGCCGAGTTCGTCAGCAAGTTGACGAAAAGGCAAGGTTGTTGAGGGACCTTGGGTGCAGTAAAGATCGAAAAATCCCCGAATCCTGAAGTGTCCTTTTTCTTCTGAACGCTTGTTGATCGAAAACCCGTGAAAAATCTGCACTTTAATTCCTGGAAAAAAATCCGGGACTATATTGGTTGCCGAAAGTACCACGTGAGGCTGGTAATTAATCACATCCAGCGGTTTAGTTAGGACTTGATCATCGGCCGAGAAAAATTTACTGGTTTCATCCAGCTCTGAAAACCATTTAACCTCATAGCCCCGACGCCGAATTTCCTTTTCCAGCGGACGACATATGGGAAGACCATAAGAATAAGAAACATGAAGTAAGAAACGATACATCGTTGCTCCTGGCCGGTCTGAAAGGCAAAAGAATTTCAAATAATGTTACGTTATTCTGGCTTATGAGCCAGAGTTTTAGCACCGTGTTATCAGCGCCGCATAAAACGTGACATTTTTTCCAGGTTTTTCTGCAGTACCATCGGTGGCAAGCTCTGATCTTGAAGATCGCTATAGTCCTCATCGACAACATTGATATTGCCTACGGTGTTGATCAGATAAAGCTTGTGCTGATATTGAATAGCACGGTCGGTCCAGCTTTCCAGCAGTAGACTCCGATCATTATCCAGTTCATAAAACAGGTTACGACCGGTGGAATAGTCCGCAGTCGGCGAGCTGCAACCTAAGCCTTCCTGCAGCAGTGTGGGCAGGAAATCTTCATGTGAGCTCAAGGCTTCAGTGGCTTCCGGCGCTCGACCGGGCCAATGGATCACCAGCGGCACTTTGGTCTGCCAGCGGCTAAAGTTGCTGTTGTGGCCCCAATAATTCTTTTTAGTTTCATTGAATTCCTGGCCGTGATCACTGGTGATGATAACGATGCTATTTTCTAATAATTGCTTAGCCTCAAGATGCTCGAGAATCTGCTGAATCAAGCTATCAATATAAAAATTTGTCGCCTTATAGAGATTAAAAAAAGACGTGGGATCATAGTCGTTGTTCAAGGCCATATAATCAACCTGTTCCAACATCGGAGAAAACGGACTGCTAAATTCATCAGGAAGAGAAAACCCGTGGGCAGCATCAAAGAATAAAAATCCAAAAATCGGGCGTTGTGGATCAGCGTTGTCAATATCGCGGAGAAAACGCTCGGTGATGTCCAAATCATTTCTGGCAGGGGATCTATACGCACCCTTGGCGAGCTGATCACGTAGTCGTGAAAATGCTGTGCGATCAAATTCGGGTGAAGTCAACTTACTGCTACCGTAAATGAAATGCTGATAATCATTTTCGATAGTTACATCGAATAATACACTGCCTCTTTCTTCAACCAGCATGGGCTTCCAATAAGTGCTGGGTAAACCATAGATGAGCCCGAACAGACCAAAACGCGTTGCATTGCCGGTGCTGTAGTGATTGTTAAACGACAGCGATTGTTCCATAAACTTATAAGTGTTGGGCATCACTTCTGGCGTTAACAAATCAAATCGCAGCGAGTCGACCACTAACATAATAATATTAGGCGGTGTTTTCGACTCGCATTTGAGCGGCTGTAAAGGATATTGCAGCCCTGAGTTGGGGATAGTTATTTTGGCGTCGGATTTTTTCGCGACATCGAATCCCAGTTTTGCTAAAGAGGAGCGCATGGTTGTAGCTTGCATCCAGGGTATATAACGGTTTTGCGTGGTG
>Ga0209075_1004451_pt1 | contig 11222 bp, 5 predicted proteins | sample Stecom2011_FD_187523 | JGI IMG/M metagenome (GOLD analysis project Ga0209075, IMG submission 187523) | Agricultural soil microbial communities from Utah to study Nitrogen management - Steer compost 2011 (SPAdes) (version 2) | ecosystem: Environmental > Terrestrial > Soil > Agricultural land...
TGGGTACTATTTTATAATCCTCTACAAACCATGCATTTCCTAATGCATAGGGGTTTTGAACAAACGTTAAGCGCTGACCTTGCTCAGCATTAACAGCGCCAATAATATATTTTGCATTGAGCATATTGGTGGCAACCATATTTGGAAGGTATTGTTTAACTCCCTCTTCCCCACCTTGTAAAAACACTTGGCTTAACTGAAAGTGCTCATAACCCAATTGAAAATCTATCAACTCTTGATATTTCTTCAATTTTGCAGCATGATAACCTCCTAAAGTTTTATGAAAATATGCTGTTTGAGCATCTTCGTCTAACCTCTTCGTAGTATTCAATACTCTATAATGAGTTGCTCTCATCAGCTGAGTATATTCCACACTTTCAACATCTGAAGTTGTTAAAACCCCTTTCTCTTTAGTATCTTCTGCAAGCTTATCATTTATCTTTTGGATCAACGATGGATTTTGCTGCACCTCCTTTTGAAGGATTGCTTTATCTACAGTGCTCGCATTATAAGGCATTATTTTTTTACTAATTGGCTCGTATGCCAAATAACGATCAGCAGCAGTAATTGATGCCCCAGGTTTTTGCTTGTTGTTAATATAAGTTTTATCTACTGTCCATAAATCGACAAATATCAAAAGACCAATTCCAGCAATCATGATATTTTTGTTCAATTTTTTGGTCAAAAATAGCAGCATTAATACAAATGCTATAACAATAAACTGCAAGGCGCGAATTACATCAGCTTTAAATATATCAATTCTATAGTTTTTTACACTCTCAAAACCAGCGTAAATCATATTGGATTGTTGCTCATTACTACTCAGCTGAGTATTTAAGTGCTGCATCTCTTTATCACTTAAAAATTCGAAGAAAGTATCAGGCATCATCCAGAAGAGTAATAACAATCCAACAAATGCACCGCTGACAGTGTAAAGTCTCTTTTTTTGCTCAAATATTTCAGTTCTATTTTGGTAAATCTTGGCTAAAAATAAGATAGCTAATGCTGGAAGCACCATTTCCACCACAACTAAAGTCATTGAAACAGCTCTAAACTTATTATAAAGTGGAACATAATCAATAAAAAACTCTGTAAAACCCATGAAGTTTTTACCCCAAGAAAGCAACAAGGCTAGAATTGCGGCAATACCCAAGCCAATTGTCAATCTATCTTTAACAAAGAATAAAGCTAAAAATGCTAAAAAGCATATTATTGCACCTGCATACACAGACCCAGAGGTAAATGGCTGATTTCCCCAATACGTATTTACAAGGAATTGTTCGTTTTGATATTGAGATACCATAAAGTTAAAAAACTGCGGATCTTCCCTCCTCAATCTTTGTACTTCTTCTTCATCTCCTAAAATAGCTCCCGATTTTGCTCCTTTTACGTTGGGTAGTAAAAGTGAAAAACTTTCTCCAATTCCATTGCTCCATCGCGTTATATAATCTTTGTCTAAGCCTGTACTTTTATTGTGCTCATTTGTTTCTCCACTGGCTGTAATTGTCAACTCAGAAGGGCTTCTTGTTGATGCCTTAGAATATTCATAAGTAGTAAGTAAGTTCCCAATATTGGGTAATATTCCCAATATTACAGCTATTACTACAATTCCGGCTCTTTTAAAAAATAGCTGTGTTTGGCCAGCTTTAATTTGATAAAACATTTCCACCAAGCCAACTGCCAACACTGTAAAAATGAGATAGTAAGTGATTTGAAAGTGATTGGCTTTAAGTTCTAATGCCATAAAAATGGTGGTAATCAAAACTCCAACCCATACCCTTCCTCTCAAAATACTTATAATTCCACCCAGAACAGCAGGCATGTATGCTATTGCTAGTGCTTTGGTGTTATGTCCTGCTTCAATAATAATGATGAAGTAAGATGAAAAGGCAAATGCTAGTGCTCCAATTATACTGAGCCATGGGTTTATACGCAAACACAAAAGGAAAATATAGAATCCAATCATGTATAAAATCAAAATATTAATTGGATGAGCAAAACCCAACTGCAAAGCTTTGTGGATATAATCTATTATGTTTCCATTGTATTGAATTGCAGTAATTTGATAAGCAGGCATTCCACCAAACATATTTCCCGTCCACAATGGTTCTTCATCCAAGTCAGCTTTATGGCTTTTAATTTCATGCCCCATGCCCTTGTGTTGCTTAATATCTAACTGTTTTAGCCCATATCCTTGCAATACAGGATAGAAGTAAATTGAAGATACTGCTGCAAAAATGAGCAGGGCAACCAAATGTGGCCAAAGATTTTTTAATGTAATGGATTTCATGAGTCTTTATCTTTTTCGTTTATTTCTTCATAGTCAACATAATCACCAAGCTGATTATCTGTATGATGCCTATTTGCAGCTGTCTTTTTTATGTGCACTTCTCCCTCTTTCCTTGACTTATCAAACGAATTATCAGAAGAACCATATTGACTGTACTTATTTTGCTGTTTTCTAATAAACCATTTCAGCAAAAGCGGGCTCAAGTACCGAATTATAAATTTAATTCCATAATAAACAACAACTATAATAAGAGCTGTCCGCAAAAAAGATACTAAACTAGCTTCAAAAGTCATAATTATTTGCTAAGATAAAGATTTCGTTCAGCATATATTTCTCTAAAGAATTTATCTTTTAAATCTTTGATGAACCGAATGGCTTCACCAGTTGATTTCATTTCAGGACCAAGTTCTTTATTTACATTTGGGAATTTATCAAATGAAAACACAGGAATTTTAATAGCATAACCTTCTAGTTGTGGATTAAAATCAAAGTCTTTTACTTTTTTTTCTCCTAACATCACCTTTGTTGCATAATTTACATAAGGCTCACCATATGCTTTAGCAATAAATGGAACTGTTCTTGATGCCCTTGGGTTAGCTTCAATAACATAAACCTGTTCGTCTTTTATAGCAAACTGTATGTTAATTAGCCCTTTAGTTTCTAGAGCAATTGCTATTTTATTGGTGTAATCTTTAATCTGATTAAGCACTTTTTCGCTTAAATCAAAGGTTGGCAGTACTGCATAAGAGTCACCTGAGTGAATTCCCGCAGGTTCTATATGCTCCATGATTCCAATAATGTATACATCCTCTCCATCGCAAATAGCGTCAGCTTCTGCCTCTATTGCATTTGATAGAAATCGGTCAAGTAAAACCTTATTGCCTGGCAAATCTCGTAATATGTTAATTACATGCTCTTCAAGTTCCTTTTCATTGATAACTATCTTCATACTTTGTCCACCCAACACATATGAAGGCCTTACCAATAATGGAAAGCCAATCTCCTTACTTAATGCTAGGGCTTCATCTGCTGTTTCTATCGAGCCATATTTTGGATAAAATATATCATTTCCTTTCAATAGGTCAGAGAAACTACCTCTATCTTCTGCTAAGTCAAGTGCTTTGTATGAAGTTCCGATTACTTTTATACCATATCGGTCAAGCTTTTCAGCCAACTTTAAAGCTGTTTGTCCTCCTAACTGAACAATAACTCCTTCTGGTTTTTCATGCCTAATAATATCGTAAATGTGCTCCCAAAAAACAGGTTCAAAGTAAAGCTTATCTGCTGTATCAAAATCTGTTGAAACAGTTTCTGGATTACAGTTAATCATTATGGTTTCATAACCACACTCTTTGGCTGCCATAATTCCATGCACACAACAGTAATCAAATTCAATCCCCTGTCCTATTCTGTTAGGACCAGAACCTAGTACTATTATCTTTTTCTTATCGCTAACTACCGACTCATTTTCATCCTCAAAGGTGCTATAGTAATAAGGTGTTACAGCATCAAATTCAGCAGCACAAGTATCTACTAATTTAAAAACTCTATTGATGTTTAGCTCGATTCGCTTCTCATATACTTCGCTTTCCAAACAATTTAACAAATGTGCTATCTGACGATCTGCATATCCTTTTTGCTTGGCTTCTAAAAGGATATCTTTTGGAAGTGTTTTAAGGTTAAAGTTTTGAATTTCATTTTCAAGGCTAACCAATTCCTCGATTTGTTTTAAGTACCAAGGATCTATTAGCGTTGCACTGTGAATAGTTGATAGTGGAATCCCAAGTTTTATTCCATCATACAAATGAAATAAACGATTCCAAGATGGATTTTTTAAGCTGTGAAGAATTTTATCTTGATCTCTAAGCTCTTTTCCATCTGCTCCAAGGCCATTTCTGCTTATTTCAAGTGATTGACATGCTTTTTGTAAAGCTTCCTGAAATGATCGACCTATTGCCATTACTTCACCAACAGACTTCATTTGCAAGCCCAATTCTTTTTCAGGGCTATCAAATTTATCAAAATTCCAACGAGGGATTTTAACAACTACATAATCTAATACCGGTTCAAAGTATGCTGAAGTATTTCCTGTAATTTGATTTTTTAATTCATCTAAATGGTAACCTATTGCTAATTTGGCGGCAATTTTTGCAATTGGGTAGCCTGTAGCTTTTGATGCCAAAGCAGATGAACGGGAAACTCTTGGATTAATTTCAATGGCAATAATCTCCTCTTTCTCATCATTACTTACTGCAAATTGAACATTACATCCTCCAGCAAAATCACCAATAGAGCGCATCATTTTTATGGCCATATCACGCATTCTCTGATAAGTTTTATCAGAAATTGTCATTGCTGGTGCTACGGTAATAGAGTCTCCTGTATGGATTCCCATTGGATCCATGTTTTCGATAGAGCAAATGATGATAACATTGTCATTTGAGTCGCGTAGTAATTCAAGTTCAATTTCCTTCCAACCAAGAACTGCTTTATCGATCATCACTTCGTGAATCGGTGATGCGTGTAGTCCTCTTGTCAGTTTCTCATCAAATTCTTCTGCTGTATGCACAAAAGATGCGCCAGTACCACCAAGGGTATAAGATGCTCTAATTACAAGTGGAAAGCCAATTTCTTGAGCAAAGTTTTTACCCTCAAGAAAAGAGTTTGCAATTTTTGATGGTGCAACACCTACACCAATATCAATCATCAACTTTCTAAACTCTTCTCGATCTTCTGTAATGTTAATTGCGGCAATATCTACCCCAATCATCTCTACATTATGCTCTTTCCAAATACCTAACTCATCGCATTTTATTGCAAGGTTTAATGCAGTCTGCCCTCCCATTGTTGGTAAAACAGAATCAATATCTGGGTGCTCAGATAATATTTTCTGAATAGATTCAGGCTCAAGTGGTTCTAAATAGATGTTGTCAGCCATGACTGGATCAGTCATAATAGTAGCAGGATTAGAGTTGATTAAACTAACTTTAATTCCTTCTTCTCTAAGTGATCTGGCTGCTTGTGATCCTGAATAATCAAATTCACAGGCTTGACCGATAACAATTGGACCACTTCCAATAATAAGTGTGTGTTTAATATCTTTTCTCTTTGGCATAGGTAGGCAGTTTTGGTAGGCGAAATTACGCTACAATAAAATAAATAAGAAATTGAAAGGGATTATTTTATACAAAAAAGACTAACAATTGAATAAGTCTCGTCTTTTTCATGTTGACGTTGCTCAATTGCATAAAAAAACCGCCCCACTTTATATCATGGGACGGTTTTTTGTTCAACATTGAAATTTATTTAATGTTTGATAAACTTTGTAGTTGCAATATTGCTTTTTTGAATTGCTCTAAGAATATACGTTCCTCTATCTAAATCTTGTAGATTCAACATCAACTTATTCTCTCCATTCGTCAAGCCATCCAATCGAATAGACTTTACAACTTGTCCTCGAATGTTAAATAGCTGAACGGTTAGCGCCTCTGAAGGATCATTAATCTTTAAAGAAAGTGTTGCATGAGTACTTACAGGGTTCGGGTAAAGGTTTAATGAATTTTTAAACGACTTATCCTCATTGTCATCACCTCTAGAATTTTTAGAAAGTCCAACAAATATATCAGATACATAAGCTCCTCTTCCATGTGTTCCTACATAAATCTTTCCATCATTCGAAGCTTTTGTATAATCTAACCTCATTTGTTTCAAGTCGAAAGCAGGTACCCTTCCCATTCCGCCATTCTCCTCTGTCCAACTAACAGCTGAAGCAGTTGCAGAAAATGCATTATCTGTTCCAAAAACACCTAAATCTGTTCCTATTAAAACTTTATTGTTATCATTTTTATCAATAAGAATAGAATAAGCTGGAGCAGAAGGTAAAGCATTTCCTCCAGTACCATCAATTGATTCAAATGTACCAGCGCTACTCATTGCTGTAGTACCAACAGTTGTTCTTTTAATATGACTTGGACTACCGTAGTTTCCAAGAGCAACTACAACATTGTCAGCATTGTTTGGATCTACATCAATAGCTGTAACAGATTGATTTGGGAAAAAGCCGATTTCATGACATCTACCTGCTAAAACTGTATTTATGATGTCTTCTAAATTATTATTACCAGACTCTGCTAAAAATGTTTTCACATCGTCAATTCCTGAGATTCTATATACTCTTCCACCAATAAAGTCAGCTGTTCCAACAAAAAGATGATTTCCGTCAGTACTAAACTTCATGTCTAATATATCACCACTCATTGCATCGGGTGTAGATGGCGCACCTCCAATCATAAACCACTTCACATCAGCCTTACCTTTCAATAAGTCGCGGCTCATGAAAATATTCTTTTGAGAGCGGTCAATTCCTGATTGTCCACCTCTACCTGGCCAGTTAGCTGTTGCAAACATACTTTGAACTTTATCCTGAAATTTTAAGGCATATCTAAACATGATAAAACCTTTTTCAACTTCCATAAAGACCTGACCAGTTGCAGCACCTGTTTTAAAGGTATCAACTCTAATTCTAATTATACTATCAGTTACTACTGTTGAAGCACCAAGCATTCCATTCTCATACTTCAACAAATCACCATAATTATAATTGAGTATAATAGGTGTAGTGTTTGCACGTCGCCCAATAGTAATTGTTTTAGCAACTGTATCTACCACTAAGGTATCAAAGTTGGCAATCACATTTGTGGAGTTGGCTAATAAAAAAGTATCCATAGCGCCAGATGCCCCAGATATAGTATCAATTGGGTGAATATCTTGTTGAATTGAATCTTTTTGCGGATATTTATTGTTATTCCCTTCAAAGGTAAATACAGTACCACTATCTAAAGGAGGAAGCTGGAATGACTCAAACAATAATTCAACAGAGTCTGTAGAACCCTCGTGATTAAAAGACTCCCAGTAGGTAGTAGTTGAGTAAAACACAGGACTACACCCTTCAACTGATCTACATAATCCTCCAAGCCAGCTATTGGTGTTAAATATATCTGCAGTTGAAAAGTTAGAATTACCTGGAGTGGTTCCAATCCCTTGTATTCTTCGAATTCTATTGTGGAAACTAGATGCAAATCCAAGTGCTGGATTGATGTTTGACAACTCAGCATCAAAGCCATCATCGCCTCGCATTACATTGTTACCCATCACTTGATAAGCAGGATTTCCTGCAGCTCCTTTAAGGTTTAATATGTGTGTTCCATTATCTTGAGAACCACCCATTACAATACCGTTAGCATTTACTGCAATACCATAATACTGGGTAGTATTGTATAAATAATTGTGCGTGCGATAAGTTGGAATTGCTGCATTAAAATCTTTTGTTTTAGTAATGCCACCGTTAGTAGCAATATAAGCAACATCAGAATCTCTTGGATCCCATACTATGCTGTGTTTACCTGAATGCACATAATTTGGAAAAGGATCTCCTGAAGAGTTAAACTCAAATGGATAATCAATTCGATTCCAAGAGCCATTAGAAGGATTTGGATCTACTGAGCTTTGCTCCCAACGATAAAGTCCTGCACCACCAACAATAATTTTACCTGGATCATCTGGAAATACAGCTAAGGTATTACTCCAGTTTCCACTACAACCCAAACCATCTAAAGGAAGGTAAATATCATCTACATTTGGTGCTCCTTGACGGATAATCTCCCAATTATTCCCACTATCTTGAGAACGGAATACTGCAGCAAGGCAATTATTTCCAACCGGTGGTAGGTTTGATGGATTTACACCTGCCCATTTTGCAGCAACTGCAGCATACATTATATTGTCATCTGAAGGCGCAATGGCAGTTTCAATTCTACCATATTCAAAACCCGGATAGCTACCATAAATTAATGGTGGTGTTGTTTCGACAAAGTTAGCATCTCCACTTTGAGAAACATAAATTTTCCCTTCATAGCTTACTACAACCTTACCACTTTCACTAACTTCAATATCATTACACGCTTGGTTACGTGCAATAGGATCAGTTTCACTGAGTACACTTCCATTTGCATCTAGTGTAAGGATTTTAAAGCCCTTATTCATGGCAACGTACAGTTTATTCGCATCAGTAGGAGATGCTACTACCTTACCAATTGTAGCATAATCATATGCTACATTGTTTCTATTAGAAGGCCCTTTAATTAATTGAAAGTTCCCATTACCTGTTAATTTATATACTCCTGTACCAATGAAAAATCTATTTCTTCTGGTTTTGTTATCAGGAAACTCAAAATGCCCTCCTGTTCCAACATAAAAGCTACCATCAATTGCTTGGGTAATTGATGAAATATTAGCTACAGAAAAACTAGGATCGTATGCTTCCCATGTTTTTGCACCATCAAAAGATTCATATATACCACCTGTTACAGAACCGGCAATAATATGATCTGGATTATTTCTATCTATTGCAATTGCCCTAGTACGACCACCGACATTATCAGGGCCTATAGAAGTCCAATTAACATTTAAAGCCGCTTTAGACTTTGGCAACATATCTGCCTGTTTCATAGCAGCATAAACATCTTCCAAATCTACTGTTCCAGTAGATTTGTTTGCTTTAATACTGCTGATATATTCCATGTACCCATTTGATGCGGAAGTACTTTCCATTTGGGACTTCCTAGGGAAATAATGAGCGTCTTTTGAACCAATTAGCACAATGGCTCCTACTACTAGAACTAAAGCAGGAAGCGTCAAAAGTGTAAACCTTTTGATTTTCATATAATTACATTTTTAAATTAAACTATAGTAAGAACGGACAATTTACGAATAATATTAAATGACCAAATGTTTTCTGTAAAATGTTTTCTTTTTAATAGACTACTCTAGATTGAAATTCGTTGCCTGAAGATCATTTTAATTTTCTATTACCCATCAATATTGCAACATATAGGTTTAAAAAAAGCTGACGATTGCTAGTAAATGCCATCATTGGAATCTTCTCTGCATACAAATCAGCCGTCAATCCTACTTCAATTGCTCGAATATCTTCTTGAGTTCCTCCATATTCAAACTGCAAGCCTGCTTTTACAAAAAGCCCGGGGTATAACTTTAACTCTCCAAAGCCATTTAAAAATGAAGCTCGACCATAAATTACGCCTTGGTCATGCTTATTTGGGTCATACCTTTCTCTTACAATAACTCTATTGCCTTGTTGATCTAGTTTTTCAACATTCAAATAAACAGGTTTTGCCAAACCAAGTGAAGGCCCCACTTGTAATATATAAGTAATTGAAACCCCTCTTAAAGATTGTTTGGGAATAAACACATTGTGTATCCCAATAGATGGTCTTAGTGTATATAATGCGTTTTTTTTCCCATATATATACCCCCGCAAGTCATCTTCCATGGGGTTTACACTTTTCACCTCTTGTGGGTGTCGAATGTTTGCCAACTCAATTTCAAACATTTGCTTTTTAAAAGCACCCTTATAATTTCCAAAACGATAAAAGCCATGAAAACCATTGGTATGCATTCCCACACCTCCTGATTGCTCAGATGAATAAGTTACTGTTGTTCCCTCAAATATAGTTTCTTGTGCAGTTGAGCGATTAACAGTAAATGCTGTTAATACCAATACTAAAAAGATGTAGGGTATGCTTTTCAAATGAATCAATTTTCAACAAATTTAATCATTCATTTAAAAAAAGAGGATGCTTATTTAATAAGTAATTAACTTTCTAGAGCTTTTGCAGCTTTAGAGGCGCTAATTGAAAGATGAGAAGCATGATAAACCACTTTACCATCTTTCACTACAATTAATTGAGGTGACTGATGGACAACCTCCAATCGTTCGGCAATAAGATTGCTCAATGGTCGATTTGCCAATAAATCTAAATAATAAATTTCCAAATTAACACTCTCTTTTTCCCATTCAATTTCTAGTCTACGTTTAGCTGCGGCGCTAACGGGACAAGTTGTTGAATGTTTAAATATAGCGTAAGAATGTGTGGAAGCCTGATGACTTAAGTCTTCAAAAGCAGCTATACTTTCGATAGTTTTCCAAGCCATTGCTAACTTAGGATGGTTTTTGCATATTCTCAACATCTACTTTACTATATGCGGCACAGCGCTGTTGAGACTTGCAAGAAGACAAGGTTAATGCCAGTGCGAAAAGAACTACAAGTCCAATTGATAATTTTTTCATTTCTTTAATTTTCATTCCAAAATTTCCTTGCAAAGATATATAATAATTCACATGCTTGTATTAATTATGTTTTAATTTATTATCTGCTATTTATACAAATAAATTGTTTTTGTAGGATAGCTATAGGATAGCAATCAACAAATTAATAAAAATAATTATTTAAAGTTCATAATATTCTAACTAAAAGCTCATTTTCTTAGAAACATAAAATAATTTTATCATTTTGCAGTTAAACAGTTAATGATACAAAAACGATTAGCCATTTCTTTCTTGAGCATATTTTTTACACTCACACTTCAAGGTCAAAGTTTTGAAAAAAAAGAATTAACAATAAGTGGGCTAGAGCACATTGTCTTTGAACACAACGCCTTTGTAAATGATAGCTTATCAGCACTGAATGAGAAGAATAAAATACTGCAGCAACTGTACAGCCAATCTTTTTTAGCTGCCAGCTTTGATTCTATGAGGTTATCTAATAATAGCATTCAACTGTATTTTACAAGCGGAAACAAATACGAATGGCTTAACTTAAGTAATGGGAATCTTTCGGCAGCTGACCGCCTATCTATTGATTTAAACGATCGTTTGTTCTTAAATCGTCCTTTTAATAAAAAGCAATTGTTAAATTTATTTGAACGAACAATAAATCATTATGAAAATAATGGATATCCTTTTGCTTCAGTAAGGCTAGATAGTGTGAGCATTAATGAAGAAAATCAAATTTCAGCAGCTTTAAATGTCCAAAGAGGGCAATTTTATCAATTTGACAGTTTAGATATTCGCGGA
>Ga0209075_1004452_pt1 | contig 11220 bp, 7 predicted proteins | sample Stecom2011_FD_187523 | JGI IMG/M metagenome (GOLD analysis project Ga0209075, IMG submission 187523) | Agricultural soil microbial communities from Utah to study Nitrogen management - Steer compost 2011 (SPAdes) (version 2) | ecosystem: Environmental > Terrestrial > Soil > Agricultural land...
AACATATGAATATACGAACTATAAAAAACATTATGGCGTATATATCACAATTGTGCGAATCTTTAATATTTAAATTATATATTCAAATATACCTGATTCCGTCAAATTATTACACATATACCAATAATTCATAATAAATTCATTCAAAAACATAGCTTCTGCTTCGTAATCGTTTTTAACCGTTAAGAACGGCTAATCTCTTTCTCAAGGTTAAAGCATACTAATCAACAATCTACACATTTGGGTAGCTCAATCAACACTAAAAAACCCTGTAAATCGTAGACCTACAGGGTTTTGAAGTTTCAATTATTATAAAAAAGAAAATAATTTGCTCTATTACACAGAATACTATTTTACAATTTTAAAAGATTGCCATTGTTTGCTCACCTTCAAGCGAGCTACATATATTCCTGAATTTAGAGAAGAAACAGATACCGACTCTTTAGAGTTTCCTAATTCTGCAGATAAAACCAGCTTGCCTAAAGTATCATATATTTCAAGTTGCTCCATACTAACTGGACTTTCTAAATTCAAATTGTCGTTTTGAATAAAGTGTGTAAAAGAAACTTCTTGAAGATTACCGACACTTAAAACTCCATTAGTTTTCAGATTGTCAAAATAGGTGTCTTGTTCTAAAAATCCTTCAAACTCATACGCATCTATAGCTTCATTAGAACCCCAAATTTCACCTTGGTGAATTTCAACTCCGTTAGCATAGTATGTAATGGTTTCTTCAGTGTAGTTAAAAACTAATTTTATTTCGTTAAACTCACCTACATTAATAGATGCCATTGCTATTGGCACTGGGTTTACAACGGTAACTTTGGCTGGGAACACATACGACTCCTGAATAATTATATATGCAGCGTATGCATCATTTGACATTATTTTCCAATATAAAGTGGCCATGTCTCCAGGCAAATAAACTTCAAAAGAAATCTCGAGGTTATCTTCAACTGGAAGTGCTTCCGGAAAACTTAAGCTCGCAAAAACTTGAGGGTGATTTGGATCGTAAAGCAGTTTTAAAGAGTTTTCTCCATCGGATGCTTTATCGGTAGAAACATAGAAATAGTTCGAATCTGTTGTGGTTTTTTCCCAACCATTAATGTTATGAACCAATTCTCCGGCTGTATAGCCTTCAGAAGTCTCAAAGGAGGTTTGTTGTGCTTGAACAAATAGTGTTGCCGATAACACTGCAAGCAGAAAAGTAGTTTTTTTCATAGTGGGGTATTAAAAATAAGTTAGATTTTAAACTCGCTATAATAGAGATTTAATAAGGCTTTCAAAACTCTCATTCTGTTTCTTTAGCTAAGATTTACTCATAACCAAAAACACTATACTATATAGAACCCACTATAAATCTACAGAAGATAACTACACAAATCACAAAATAGCATAAGCGGATGTTTATTCAAATGAATCATCATCAAAATCCTCATCGTCTAAATCAAACCCCATGTAATCAGGCTCGTATATTTCAATATAGTCGGGCAACACCTCCAATAATTCATCGTCTCGGATATCGTTTTCTGACATAATAGAGTCCATTGATTCTTGTAGCTGATCATGAACTTCTAATAGGAAGTTTAAATTGAAATCATTTGTACCCCTAAATTGAACTACTTCAAAAACATATTCATCATCCATCATAAACGTATCGCCAATATCCTTGTAAACTCCCATCATCCCGACATTGATAATTTGATCTATTAATTTCTCTTGCGTAGAATTGAGAAACAAATAAGACATGATGAGCTTTTGCCTATATCTATCCATAGTGAAGAATATGATTAGTTGGTTGGTTTAGGAAAGTTAAGTAAATAATTCGGACACACAAGAAGATATACAAACAAGAATAAACTACCTATAAAAAATACATTTACAGCGTTTTAGTCTACACTCCATGCTCTTGCGCTGATAGCAATCTCAACTCTCGACTCTTGCAGCTGAAAGCGGTCTTATCTCTTCCCTATGGCAATACTGATTACCAAAAACGAATATTTTAAATGAACCTAAGTTTTAACCAAAAAATAATCTATTTTAGCCTATTAGCAATCGAACAAAATTTATCAATCTTCTGTATAGCAATACCTTAATAATCAGATTAGTCTCATAAACTTTCGCAGATTGACACTCTTATTTTTAAATTCTAAACAAAATGACCTATGCGTAATTTTACGTTTTTTGCATTTGCACTACTCCTAATTTTTATAAGCATTCCAACACATGCATCATCGGGCGTTCCATCAAATGTAGACAATAGCCCTGAGCTTGCAAACAAAGTTATGATGGCCAACAACATGTTTATTGGTCAGTTATACAAACGAGAAAACTACAACTCAGGTGGCAATATGCACGATAGTTTTGCTATCATCTTTGATCCATCCTATGACAATGCCTTCACAAGTGGCGATGCTGTAAAACCGTTTAACTTTGACGAAAACATTGCTAGAGTGCTAGAAGGTAGATACCTAAGCATAGAGAGAAGGGAAATGCCTATAGATGGAGAAGTTTATGAGTTGTTCTCTAATAATTATCGACACTCAGACTATACTTTAGTGCTGACTGTAAAATCTATGGAACACATGGTGTTTTTCTTAGATGACGCTTTTACGGGCGAAAGCTTTATGCTCAACACAGGCGTACACCCATACCATTTTTCAGTGAGTAATAGTGAGCCAGCCAGCAAATCGAGCTCTCGTTTTAGTATTCGAGCAACAGAAAGAGCTCCGTTTCTACTTCCCTACACAAACAACTTTCAAACAGATACCGATCTCTACAACGCATTATTGATAGGGTTTCAATTCGACGATGCCAACTTGCAAGAACCTGAAGGCAACTACCTCAATATTGCTAATGGAAATGTTGTTTCACCAAAAATCGACTTCGCTACTTTAGAGCATCTCAACTTGAGTTTTAGCATGTCTACTGAAGGACTTGGAAATGGACAGAAACTATCGATTTTAGTTTCTAATGACAACGGACAAACTTATGATCTCTTGGAGCAAATTGACGCACCATCAAACTACACGTCATACAATAGAGATATTGACGTTTCTGCACTAAATGGAACTGAAGGACGCATTAAACTTGAAATGACTGATGGAACAGGCTCTATTCGCCTTCGTGACTTTTCGCTTAAAGAACTAACCGAATACGTGTTCAACAACGGGAGCTGGTCGCCTGTAAACCCAAATGGAGTATCTACTTTAGATGACAATATAATTATTGAAAATGGTAGTGCTACACTCAACGCCCCTACCTTTGCTAAAAACATAACCATTAACGAAAATGCTATATTAAACATAGAGAGTGTTTTAACAATTTATGGAGATATAAGTAGTAATGGAGAATTAGTTTTTATCAGTAATGCCACTACCAATGGAGAGCTTGCTCCTGTTCCAAACACCTCAAATATTTCAGGAAATATTACGGTACAGCAATATATGCAACACAAACGCTCCTATAGAATGGTGAGTAGCGCCGTAACTACAACTACCTCTATCCACGAAAACTGGCAAGAAGGCGCAACAAGCAATACCGACAATCCAAATCCAGGTTTTGGAACCCACATTACAGGTAGTACTACAGACCAAACGAATGGTTTTGATGGAACTATCACTGGGAACCCTTCTATGTTTACTGTGAATGTAAATTCACAAATGTTTGAGGCTGTTAGCAATACAGATACCAATAAATTAAACGCCGGAGAACCTTACCTGCTTTTTGTTAGAGGTGATAGATCTACTGATTTAGGTGATGACGTAGCCGCAGGCTCAACCGTGCTTCGTGCAACTGGCTCATTATTAACTGGCCCAACAAGCCAAAGCTTTAACACTGCAAGCGCTGGTGATATGGTAATGTTTGGAAACCCATATCAAAGTGCTGTTGATATTAATGAAGTATTCACAAGCTCTACCAATATAAACACTCAATACTACTATATATACGACCCAAGTTTAGGAAACCACGGATCTTATGTAACAGTAATTCTTCCAACGGGAGATAACACTATTAACTCTACAGCAAATCAATACCTACAACCAGGTCAAGCAGCACAAGTGGCAGTAACAGGCCCTGCTACTATTAGCTTTAATGAAGATGACAAGGCTCCAGGAAATATCACTTCTACCAGTGCATCTAACAATCAAATTCCGTTTGACAATATGTTGAACGTTCAACTATACACTTCTGATAACTATAACAACGGAGGAACTATTCACGATGGTTTTGGAATTATTTTTAATGATAATTTTGATAATGCCATTACAAATTCAGACGCGATAAAGCCAATGAACTTTAATGAAAACTTCGGAAGAAATCACAACGGAACCTACTTGAGTATCGAACAAAGAACAATGCCTCAACCTTCTGAAGTATTCCCAATCTACAGCAATGGATATACTAATTCAGAATACACAATTAAATTGCAAATAAAAGGATTGGATAACACACTTCTTTATCTAGATGATCATTTCACCGGAACAAGTACTCCAATAGAAGCAGAAACCATCTACTCGTTCAATGTAGATCCTAACAACAGCCTGAGCGCCTCAACAAACCGTTTTTCTATTAGAACAGAAGCTCGATTAGCCATTGATGACAATAGCTTGTTATCCGGAATAAGCCTATTCCCAAACCCACTAGTCGAAAACACATTCTTTATACACGCACCAAAACTAAGTGGAGAAACAGCTACAGTAATTATAAATGATATGCTAGGAAGAGAAATCTATAATAACTCCCACACGTTTATAGATAGCAGCATAAATATCGATATAAAAAACACAGTACATAGCGGAGTGTATATTGTAACTCTATCATTAAAAGACGAGAATAAAAGCTTTCAAATAATTAAACAGTAATTTTTTCCTTTATACATTCATTTTAAAATACTGATAAATCAAAAAAGAGAGGTGCGTTTGTTCACCTCTCTTTTATTATATACGGCCCACTAATCATTTCAAAATCAACACACGAATCCCAGTGTTTACATATCACACCTTATAATATAAATCTTGCCAACCTCCTCAATATTTGTTACTTTTGCAGATTGACACTCCCCTATTTACACAAAAATAATTCTTAAAAGATTGTTCCCTTTAAAACAATCTTTTTTGATCTTAAATTTTTAGATTGAAATCAAAAGAGAAATACTTTTTAAAAATACCTTATATACATTAAAATTTCTCGATAATAACACTTAAAATGGGCCTTCCATGAAAAGAAATACTTTATTACTCTTAACTATAATATTAACCGCTCTTTCTTGGGAAGGAATAGCTCAGTCTGTTGCTGGAAGCACATGCACGAACCCTATTGTAGTTTCTGCAATGCCTTTTAACAACTCAGGAAACACCTCTACATTTGGAAATAACTATAACGACACCGACTTTCCTCCATTAGCCCCCGGAGCGATTACAGACGGAACAAGCCCAAAGAACTATCTAAATGGACACGATGCAGTTTTCTCCTATACTGCAGGAGCTAATGGCTCAATCAACATTACAGCTAGTGGTGTAATCGAATACAGCGGACTTTTTGTTTTCACGGGCTGTCCTTTCAACTCTACGGTTGGATATCACGTATGGCCAGAAAATGATCTATCTATTCAAAACTTACCAGTTACTGAAGGTCAAACCTACTATATTGTTATTTCTACTTGGCCACCACCAAACAACACCAATTTCAACTTAACTATTACTGGAACCAATCCTGCTGATTCAGATATTTGCTTAGCACCAACAAATTTAACTGCTAACAATCAAACCTTAGATTCTGTAGATTTAAATTGGTCAGAAAATGGTTCTGCTACTAATTGGGAAGTTTTATATGGTTCAAAAGGGTTTAACCCTCAAAATGAAGGAACTAGCATTCCTGTTAGCGGACCAAATTCTTCCATTACATTAATGAATCTTAATCACTCAACAGAATACCAGGCATACGTGCGTTCAATTTGTGAGGTAAATGATGAAAGCGTTATAACTGGCCCTATAAATTTTTCGACTCTCTGTGGAACAGCCTCTATCCCCTACAGTCTTCCTTTTGAAACAGGAGCTAATTGTACTACACGCGAAAATGCGGGATCAGGTAACAACTGGCAATTAGTGCAAGGAAATCAAAGTGGATTTAGCGGCGTGTTTGCGCGTTACCCATATAGCATTAGCCAACCTGCAAATGCTTGGATCTACACCGCTGAAGTATTGCTTACAGCTGGAACTATTTATGAAATATCATATAAATATGGAGGCTCCGGAAATGAAGAAAAACTGAAAGTAGCCTATGGCACTACGAATCATTCTAGTGAGATGACTACAATTTTAGCAGATCATCCTTCTATTACTGGGAGTACTCCTGCATATAACACAGTTTCATTTACTGTGAGTACAACAGATACTTACTATATTGGGTTTAATGCCTATTCCGATACATACCAAGGATACCTTTACCTCGATGAAGTTTCAATTGAAGAAACTTCATATTCTGGCTATGTCTACGACAATGGCTGGCTACTTCCCTCGGGCGATCCAAGTGGGGTTTCAACAGAAACAGATGATATTACTATTGTAAACGGAACAGCTAGCCTTACTGCAGACACAGACGTAGCCAACCTATTAGTTATGGATGGTGCTACCTTAAACATAAACAATGTGCTGAGTTTACATGGAAACCTAACCATAGATGGAGAGCTAATATTTGTTAGCAACGCAACATCAAACGGTGAACTTGCAGAAGTTTCTCAATCTTCAATCATCTCTGGAAATGCAACCGTACAACGATATATGCAAAACAAACGCTCATACAGAATGGTGAGTAGCGCTGTAACAACTACAACAAGCATACATGCAAACTGGCAAGAAGGTGTAAATAACACCAATACCACTCCAGCTGGAAATCAAAATCCAAACCCTGGCTTTGGAACGCATATAACAGGAAACTCTTCCGGAGCAAATGGATTTGATGCAACTATAACAGGAAATCCATCTATGTTTACTGTTGACGTAGAAAATCAACAGTTTTCAGCAGTTGCAAATACCAATGCTACTACACTAGTTGCTGGGTCACCCTACCTATTATTTGTTCGAGGGAGTAGAGAAATAGACCTAACAAATGATCTTGCGTCTGGAGAAACCACACTTAGAGCAACGGGATTACTTCACACTGGTGCTAACACACAGACTTTCGCTTCTGCTAACTCAGGTGATTTAGTTATGTTCGGAAATCCGTATCAAAGCACTGTAGATATTAACAGCGTATTTTCTGAGGCATCAAATATAAACTCCAATTATTTATATGTCTACGACCCAAGCCTGGGAGATCACGGTTCATACGTAACAATTTTCCTGCCAGAAGGCGGCAATACTTCGGGATCTCAAGCCAACCAATTCCTGCAACCTGGACAAGCAGCACAAGTGGCAGTAACAGGACCAGCTACAATCACCTTTAACGAAAATGACAAAGCACCAGGAAACTTCACCTCTACTAACGCTACCAACTCCCGATTATCATCTGATAACATGTTAAGCATACAGTTGTTTACAACAGAAAACTTTAATAATGGTGGCCCAACACACGATAGCTTCGGAATGATATTTAATGACAACCACAGTAGTGAAATCACTCCTGCCGATGCTATAAAGCCGATGAACTTCAATGAGAACTTCGGAAGAAATATAGACGGAACTTACCTGAGTTTGGAGCACAGAGAAATGCCTAAACCTGCCGAAGTTTTCCCTATTTTTAGTAACGGATATAGACATTCTGAATATACTATAGCAATTAAAATGGATGGTTTAGAAGACGCTATTCTATACCTAGACGATCATTTCACAGGCACAAGCACACCCATAGAAAATGAAACTATCTATTCTTTTCATATCGATAAAACAAATGATCTGAGTATTGCTACAAACCGATTCTCCATCAGAACCGAAGCAAGACTTGGAGTTGATGACAGTCTTTTGTCAGAGGTGCGCCTATTCCCTAACCCAATTAATGATAACACCTTCTACATAAACGCTCCAAAACTAGACGGAAAACAAGTTGTAGTTAGCATGAGCGATATGAGTGGCCGATTGATTCTAGAAGATACATTCAACTGCAAATCCAATACTATTAGTGTTTCAATTAACAAGAGTATTTCTTCTGGAGTATATTTGGTTACTCTGAAACATAATGGAGAAGAAAGCGCCTATAGATTGATTAAAAAATAACACTGTTGTCAGATTAAAATATTACAAACCCTTGTTTAACCAAAGAGAACGAGAGCTTAAAGCAATTTCATTTTGAGAAACCTCGCATTGAAGTTGGTTTTAATTTCTTCATAAGTGGTTAGTCGAATTGAAAAACAAGTGTTTGGTCGTTGTCTGAAACGACTAAAATACTTTAAAGCATGAAAACCTTGTCTTTTTATACGATCCTTCTGTTCTCCCTAAGCCTTTCTGGACAAACCTTTATACGCGAAGGAAAGGGAGACTATAACACGGTTTTATACACATGGGACGGAAAGTACTTAAGACAAGGAAAAGGCGTCTATAACGACGTTTTACTCACCTGGGACAATAAGTACATCCGGCAAGGAAAAGGAAACTATAATACCGTAATCACTACTTGGGATGGAAAATACTTAAGAAAAGGCAAGGGAGATTACAACACTGTTTTATACTCATGGGATGGAAAGTATATCCGACAAGGGAAGGGAGACTACAACACGGTTCTTTATACTTGGGACGGAAAATACCTACGACAAGGAAAAGGAGATTATAACAAAGTGATCTACACCATTACTGGAAAAGTTCCAACCTCTGTATTGATACATCTTGTGATTTAAAACCTAAGCAGTAAATTAAAATATTGTAACAACTCTGTGTTAACTATAAGGTAGTGAACTTTTAAATTTTATTAAACCTAAAATAGATAGTCATAACCTTACAAACAAAGCAACCTTAAGTCATAGCTAGATTTAACTGATATTAAAAGAATCTCAAAAAATACTCCGATGACAATTTTGTATATACACGGCTTAGATGGAAGTCTTAACAATGAAAAAAGAGCCGTTTTAGAAAATTATGGTTTGGTATTAGCCCCCTCAATAGACTACCGTTCCAATAAAAATAGCATTGACTATTTAGTCGAAAAATTTAAAGACCAAAACATAGACATCGTAATGGGCAGTAGCATGGGAGGGTTTGCTGGGTTTCATGTTTCTAATGCCCTACAAACCCCTGCTCTACTCTTTAATCCTGCATTAGCTTCTCGATCAGTCGAACAACATGAACCCGAATTGAAAAACATTTCAATGTGTTTTAAACAACTTGTTCTAGGAGGTAAAGACGACGTTGTGTTTGCTAAAGACACTTTAAGATTTTTAAGTGAAAACTTCAAAACCCTTTCTAATTTCACCCTACACTCCCGTTATAATCTAGCACACAGAACCCCTATTGAAGTATTTGAAGAAGAAGTAAAGCTATTTTTCAATCAAGTAAACCACATTTAAACCTATCATCCCAAAACTTTTTGTCAATGTAAATTCACTACTCATATTTCAACCTTTATACTTTCATCTAAAAGTTTGAAATAAAGAACTGCTGTTGCCTACTTGAAATTTATCGATTCCCATAAACTATGATAAAAGGCCTTTCGGGCAGTTGCTTTCATAGATTTTCACTCGTTAAGTGGTCAACCTATATCAAAGACGAACAGAAGTTTTTAATCTGTAGTTTTTAGTCTCTACTCTCTACTCTCTTCTCTCTTCTCTCTGCTCTCTTCTCTCTGCTCTCTTCTCTCTATTCTAACAATAAAAACTCAAAATAACTTTCTATAGTTTTTCAAAAAATGCATCAAATAAATAACTTTATAAAGTGGCATAGAAAGCGGCAATTATCTTTTAATAAAACTATACATTTGGAAACAAGCAATAAACGTGTGTTACATACTCCATATGACAATTGACTCTACGCCCTTATTAAAACCTAAGTATTTTATACTGTGGTTTTTTGTTCTTCTATATACTGGTTTGAATGCTCAAAAACTTCCTATTGATGGAAAAGTATATAGCCTAGAAAATGTAGACGTTGAAGGCATAAACATATATAATCGCAACACCCAACAAGGAGTTATAACAGATTCGCAGGGAGAGTTTAAGATTGCTGTTTCGCTTGGCGATACGCTATCTATTTCTGCAGTTCACCTTCAAGAAGCCACTGTTATTATTCAGGAGGAACAAGTATCTAATCGGAAAATAATAATAGAATTAGATGAGAAGATGAACCAATTAGCAACAGTAACAATAAGACGTGGACTGACTGGATACTTAGGGACAGACATTAATTTAATTCCATCAACAAAACCCATAACTGCTGAATCTGTAGGCATTCCAATAGCTATTGGAAAACCAATGATTAAAGAAGAGAGATTGTTATATGCAGCGAACTCCGGCCCTGTAGACGCTATAATAAATATGATTTCTGGAAGGACTAAAATGCTAAAAAAACAATTAGAACTCTATAAAACAACAGAACGAACCCAATCATTGTTGAAGAAATTCCCTGAAACTTATTTCACAGAAGTATTAAAAATCAGCAAGTTTCAAATCTATTCTTTTCTATTTTTTTGTGAAGACGACCCCGATTATGCTTCTATAGTACGTAAAGACACTATAACAATCACCGAGTTTCTAGAGAGAAAAAGTCAGGAGTTTCGAGAGAAGTAAACTAATTCTAGGCTAAATTAACTAACTACGAGATATTAAATAGCAAAAATTTCTTATCTTTATCTGTTAATGAATGATAGTGATTTCTTTTCACATTCACTTTATCTATCTCATTACAATCTCTTCTATTTTACAAGCATCTTTATACTTTTTAAAAATATTGTAGATTATTTCAAAAAATAATGTACAATATCCTTATTAATATTGTACAATATTTCATCAAAACAACAGGTGATATAAACAATTTAATCAAGGGATATTTATAATTCCCTTAGATGTTTTTAAAAACTCCTACGTATCTATAAATTAGAACAACTTTAGTTGCTTAAATAGCTAAGGTTAAAGTGTCTTAGATTTCTATTAATACTTAAAGAATAGAAATATTAGAAAATAAAAAAGGGACTCCATTTCTGGAATCCCTTTTTAGGTAGATTAAAAATTAATTTAACTATTCTTCTTTAATCTTTAATGATACGAAGCGTTTTTACTTCTCCATTTGAAGATAAAGT
>Ga0209075_1004453_pt1 | contig 11219 bp, 10 predicted proteins | sample Stecom2011_FD_187523 | JGI IMG/M metagenome (GOLD analysis project Ga0209075, IMG submission 187523) | Agricultural soil microbial communities from Utah to study Nitrogen management - Steer compost 2011 (SPAdes) (version 2) | ecosystem: Environmental > Terrestrial > Soil > Agricultural land...
TTTTACTATTTTTGTGCTATGATAAATAGTGATCAAATAAAGGATTTTAGAGAGCGCATAAAAAAGCTTTACTTCTATCTTTCAATAGAGGAGAAGAAGTTGCGCATCCATGAGAATGAGTTAAAATCACAAGACCCTACGTTTTGGGACGATCCTAAAAAAGCTGAAATTCTTTTAAAACAAAATAGAGAACTTAAATTCTGGGTCGAAGAACAAGAATCTCTACAACAAAAACTAGATGATTTAGAGGTTTTAATTGATTTTTTTAATGAAGGAGCAGGTTCTGAAGAAGAAATTAATGAATTAACGCAAGAACTTGCATCAGACTTAGAGAGCTTAGAATTAAAAAACATGCTCTCTGCTGAAGAAGATCGCTTGAACGCTGTATTACAAATTACTGCAGGAGCAGGTGGAACTGAAAGCTGTGATTGGGCCAGCATGCTGATGCGTATGTATATCATGTGGGGAGAAAAACATGGCTACAAATTAAAAGAGTTAAACATACAAGATGGAGATGTAGCAGGAATAAAAACAGTTACTTTAGAGTTTGAAGGAGATTTTGCTTTTGGTTATTTAAAAGGTGAGAATGGAGTCCACCGATTAGTTAGAATTTCTCCATTTGATTCTAATGCAAAGCGCCACACCTCTTTTGCTTCAGTTTATGTGTATCCACTGATTGACGACTCTATTGAAATTCAAATTAACCCTGCAGACATTTCCTTTGAAACATTTAGGTCTGGAGGAAAAGGAGGACAAAACGTGAATAAAGTTGAAACAGCAGTGCGTTTGCGTCATGAACCCTCGGGCATTATCATAGAAAACTCCGAGTCTCGTTCTCAATTAGCCAACAAAGAAAAGGCAATACAGCTTCTTCGCTCTCAGCTTTATGAGTTAGAACTCCGAAAAAGACAAGAGAAAAGGGCTGAAATTGAATCTGAGAAAAAAAACATAGAATGGGGTTCGCAAATCAGAAACTACGTCTTGCATCCATATAAATTAATTAAAGATGTAAGGACAGGATACGAAACGGGAAATGTCGATGATGTGCTTGATGGAAACCTAGATGATTTTTTAAAGGCTTACCTGATGGAATTCAATGATTAAGCCTTAGTAAATCGTTAAAAAAAATTAAAGTTAAGAACGAAGCTTTAACAACTCGTAAAAATTAACTTATATTTACTCTATAAATTAATAAATTATGACTGAAGATAAATCAACAGTAGAGTCCAAAAACAATAAGAATAAAAACAGTAATTCAGGTTCTGGATTGTGGGTTTTAATTGCAATTATTGCTTTATTAGCATCAGGCATTTTAGGCTGGATGTATTCTAAACAATCTAGTGCCTATGAGAATTGTCAACTCACAAATGCTCAACTAGAGAAAGAGATGCGCTCTATGAACGAAGCTCTTTCTGGCTACATTGATGGAGCAACCATGGATTTGAGAAAGGATTTTCAAGAAATGCTATCCACTTATGATAAATTAATCGAAAAGGATGCTTCCATGGCGGATAGTCTTCAGATTCAAAAAGATAGTATTTCTGCACTCATAGAACAATTAAAAGATACAAGGAGCAGAAGTTATTACGAAATCAATCAGTTGAAAAAACGAAATGAAACGCTAAGAAGTATCATGAACCGTTATTTGGTAACCATTGATTCTCTGAATACATTAAATATAGATTTAACTACCCGTCTAACAGAAACGAGTACCGCTTTAGAAACTACACAGAGTGAGCGTGATGAACTAAGAATGCAGAATGAGCAACATGCTGAACTTTTAACGCGAGGATCTAAACTAAATGCATTCAACTTTAACACAGAAGCTCTTCGTTATCAAACCATTGGATCTGGTACACGTTCAGTAAATCGTGCCAACAGAGCGGAAATCATTTCTTGTACCTTTACAATTGGCGAAAACACAATTGCTAAAACAGGTAGCAAAACCATTTACATGCAAATCACTGATCCGAATGGACAAGTGTTATACAAGCGTCCAACAGATGTAATGCAAGTAGCTGGAAGCGAATTGTTATTTACAGGAAAGCGTGAAATTGATTACCAAGGTCAATTAATTGACATGGCCATTGTGTATAATTTAGAAGGCACTGAAATTCCAAGTGGAAACTATTCTGTTAAGATTTTTGCGGATGGTGCCTTAATTGGAAAGGATTCTTTTACATTAAGATAAACGCATTCAAAATAATGTCAAAAAAGCGTCAGCACAAATCTGACGCTTTTTTTGTTTAGTTATATCTCATTCCACTGATTTACATAATTATTAACAGTTGAAAAGCCCTATTCATGTGAAATTATCCGTATTTTTGCACAAAAAGCAATTCACAACATGAAGTACAAAGTTATCACTATCCCACTTCTTATTATTGCAGTAGGAATTGGCATCACATACTACAAAACGAAAGAAAATATGGAGAAAAAGGTGTTACCTGTAATTCAGCCACGTGATGTAAATCCAGAAATGGTTCCTGTGGAAATCTCCAAAAAAGGACTCGGCCATCGAATTGGACAATTTGAATTTCTTAATCAAAACAGAGAGCTTATTACACTTGATGATGTAAAAGGAAAAGTGTTTGTAGCAGAATATTTCTTTACCACTTGCCTCACAATTTGCCCCATCATGAATGAAGAAATGAAGCGGATTCAAGAAAGGTTTAAAGGAAATGAAAATGTGAAATTATTAAGCTTTACAGTAGATCCAGAAATTGATACTGTAGAACAGATGAAGAGCTATGCTGTAGAACACAATGCAGTGGATGGGCAATGGCACTTTTTAACAGGAGAAAAGGAAGATTTATATTCCTTAGCCAGAAACTCATTTTTTGTACTCAAACCAGCTGAAGCGAGAAACCTAGGAGATGCAGGCTCTGACTTTATCCATACCAATAACTTTGTTCTTGTTGACCAAGAATTACAAATACGAGGTTACTACGACGGCACAAGTACCGAGGAAGTAGACCAATTAATGGAAGATATTTTAATTCTATTAGAGAATGATTGAAATCACAATCAATAAAAATTGAATGAAATTTAGATTTCAAAAATAAAATAGCATGCGCGTTTATCGGATTGGTTTCACTAAGCAGGGTAAAGAACAGAAAAGATTGCGATTATTAAATGCAAAAACATCATATCCCGATATGATGTTTAAAATGTGTACTTGTCTGAAACTTTTAAAGCTTAGATATTAATTTTGTGCCAAATCAGACTCCATTTCCATTGGAGCTTCGAAGTTATATCCATAAGCATCACATTTAGCTCTTGATGAACCACATGATGTTGCAATAGATATTAAAAAAACACCGACAAATGACAAAGACAAGATTTTTTTCATAGCTTTAAATATTGTTTTATTTTTCAAATATACATAAAACTAACAAAGATTTTATTATAATGCCATGATTTTTATTAACATATTTTAAATTTTCGTCATGTGTCTATTTTTAAAAGTTGTTAAATCCCTATAAATGAAAAGGATTACATCAATCTTGTTTTTTTTACTTCCGTTGTTAATAACAGCACAAAAACCTTATGTCTTAATTTTCAAACAGGATGATAGTTTGTCTTATTTTGAAGAAAAAACACCTTCCTTTTCTTCAAAGGACGAATTAATTCAAAATCTTAGAAAAATTCAAAATAAAAAAATCAAAAAAGGCTATGTTTTGGCTTCGATTGATCAAATTGAATGGCAAAATGATACCGCTTTTGTGAAAATGTATTTAGGAGAACAATTTCAGCGTATTCACATCACTTTTGATGATGAAAATCGGCATATCCTTCGGCGAACACCTCGAATCAACGAACGTTTAATTGCCCGACTTCCATTTGAGCCTGAAATGGTGGAAACTATGTTAAATTCCATCCATGATTATTTAAGCAATACAGGCTATCCTTTTGCAAAAGTATATTTAAAGATAGATAAAATACAGCCTGATATTTCCAGTGCCCATCTGCATATTGAAAAGGGAAATTTAGTCAGGATTCAAAAAATTCATATTCGAGGAGAGACAAAAATCAAAGAAAAATACATTCAAAATGCAATTTCAATAAAAGAAGGGGATTATTACAGCTCGAAAGAAATTCAACGCATTTCACAACGCATTGAACAAATTCAATTCATCAACGAGATTCGATTACATGAGATTTTGTTCACTCCCGAAGGTGCTGAAATTTATTTATACTTAGAAAGCGCTCCTGTAAGTTCTATTAATGGAATCGTGGGAATACAGCCCAATCCAATTACACAAAAGACATCATTAACGGGAGATATTCGCTTAAAACTAAAAAACATAGTCAATCAAGGAGAATCTCTTGAAATGAATTGGAAAAGTGTACAACCCAAAACACAAGAGTTAAAAATCGACTTCGACTTTCCTTTTCTTTTTAACACGCCCTTTGGCATAGAAGCAAAGTTTCATTTATTCAAACTCGATAGTACTTATTTAAGAACGAATCTCCATTTGGGCGTTAGATATTACTTCACAGGCGGAAGTTACTTAAAAGCGTTCTATCAAGCCAACAACTCTAATTTACTCTATGGCGCAACTTCTTTATCCCTGTCAGGAGGCAATTTTGCTACTGTGAGAACACACAACTATGGACTAGGTTTTTATCGTCAGTATGTGGATTATCTTCCTAATCCTAGCACAGGATTTAACATTCAAGCAGACATTACAATTGGTAAACGCAACAGTATACTTCCTGAGAGTGATAGCACTTCCACTACAACCACAGGGCGAGCTAATCTTCGATTAGAATACTTTTTCCCGATTACTCGCCGAAATGTGATTCGTTTAGCCAACTATACAACAAGCTATTATGCTCCTGTGATTTACCAAAATGAATTGTCAAGATTTGGAGGGCTAACTACACAAAGAGGCTTTAATGAAGAGACTTTGTTAGCTACAACTTTAAGCACTTTCACTCTAGAGTATCGCTTTTTAGTGGATAGAAACTCTCATGCTTTTGCATTTTACGACCAATCCATTTACGAAAAAAACGATGGAAATTATGTGCGCGACACACCTTTTGGCTTTGGTGTCGGTTATAGTTTTGGTACAAGGCTTGGTATATTTTCAATATCTTATGCTTTGGGTAAGCAATTCGATAATCCCATACAAATTCGTGACGGAAAAGTGCATTTCGGTTACACCGCTTACTTTTAACGCTTCGATATATTTCTCAGAAAAAATTAAAACAAAGCCTTACGCTTTCAATTTTATGCATACTGGACAGTGATCAGAGCCCATGACATCATTTAGAATTTCAGCATTTTGAACCTTTTCGATGATGGATTCACTTACCAAAAAATAATCAATCCTCCATCCTACGTTCCTATATCGTGCTCCACCTCGATAACTCCACCATGAATACTTAACTTCCTCTGGATGGAAATAACGAAATGTATCAATAAAGCCATTGTTTGTGTACACGTCCATACCATCAATTTCCTTTTGGGTAAACCCAGCATTTTTATTGTAGTTTTCTTTTGGACGTGCCAAGTCAATTTCTCTATGCGCCACATTCAAATCCCCGCAAACAATCACAGGTTTTTCCTTTTCTAACGCCTTTAAGTAATCGAAAAATGCACTGTCCCAAGTAGTACGATAGTCCAATCTCGACAGGTCGCTTCCTGAATTAGGCACATATACACAAACCACAAAATAGTTTTCAAACTCTGCTGCCAACACTCGCCCTTCCTGGTCATGCTCCTCTATTCCGATATCTTTACGAACACTTATCGGTTTTTCCTTACTCAAAATAGCAGTTCCTGAATACCCTTTTTTCACCGCTGAGTTTGAATAAATATAGTAATCTGAAAAGGACTTCAAAGCTTCTTGAACCTGATCATCTTGTGCTTTTGTCTCTTGAAGACACAAAATATCTGGGTTCAACTTTCTCATATCTGCCTCAAAATCCTTGTTCATAATCGCGCGAACACCGTTTACATTAAATGAAATTAACTTCTTCATGAAAGAATATCTTTTAATTGTTTAAATCTTAAATATACACATTAACTTGTGAGTACTTGGCATTAATTTTTATTTATCTCCATTCATTAAAACCCATGAACTCCATTCACTGTGGTGTATTTTAAGACATTTTTCTTTTCAGGATGAATTCTTGCAAAAGCAGATTGTACAGCTAAAGTTCCTTCATGGAAACCACAAAGAATAAGCTTCAACTTTCCTTCATACGTATTAATATCTCCAATCGCATATATTCCTGGGATATTTGTCGAATAATCGCGTGTATCTACTTTAATGGCATTATTTTCAATCTCGAGTCCCCAATCAGCAATAGGTCCAAGGGAAGGTTTTAATCCAAATAAAGGTAAAAAGTGATCCGTTTGAATGGTAAAGTCACCTTCAGTTTTATGTCTAACAGTAAGTTCTTCCACCCTTTCTTTCCCTCCAATTCCAATTACTTCACTATCTGTAATCAACCTCACTTTTCCTTCTTCAGCGAAGTCCATCACTTTCTGTACAGAGTCTAAGTGTCCTCTAAAAGAGCTTCTACGATGCACGAGCGTCACTTCCTTTGCAATTTTCTTTTCCACAAAATAAATCGCCCAATCCAACGCAGAGTCTCCTCCTCCAGCAATAACACATCTTTTCCCTCTATACATTTCAGGGTCTTTAACAATATATTCTACACCTTTATCTTCATAAAAATCAAGATTTTCAATAGGTGGCTTTCGGGGTTCAAAAACGCCTAGTCCTCCAGCAATCATCACTACTGGTGCTTCGTGTTGAGTGCCTTTATCAGTGGTAACGATGAATCTATTTTCTTCTACTTTTTCTACTTTTACAGCAGCTTCTCCCAAGGTATAGGTAGGTTTAAAAACCTCGATTTGTTTTTCTAAATTTTTAATTAAATCACCTGCGAGAATTGACGGAAAACCTGGAATATCATAAATTGGTTTTTTGGGATAAATTTCGGCGCACTGTCCGCCTGGTTGAGGCAATGAATCTATTAAATGACATCGCAATTTCAATAAGCCAGCCTCAAAAACGGTAAACATACCCACAGGACCAGCGCCAATTATAAGAATATCTGTTTTAATCATATTATTTATTCAATCGAATTGTTCACAAACTTAGCTAATCTATATTGTAACAACGCTGTACTGATAAAGTTTTTTCTAATAAAATGATATAAATCAAGTAATCGCCTGTAGCACATCAATCGTCTTTGGCTTCTTAAAGTTGTTTATATGTATGCGATAGTAGTCGATTAAAGAATCGAGGATTTGTCTCCTATGGGATTTTTTAATTTGAAAGGACAGCAACTCTGTTTTTTCACTTGTCAATAGTTCTATAAGAATAGGAATTGTTTCATTTTTTACGAAATAGTGATCCACTGGAGGAGTGTTTGATATTTTACCCTCCTGTAAATCAAAAATTTGCCCTTTAGGATGTTCCACCTGAATACCGATACCTATTTTCTCAGCGAGCTTTAACATAAACCAAATTGGATAGTTTGTCAATGTATCAGAATTGTCTATCCACTTAATTTCATGCACTAAAAAATTATAGACTTTCGTGTCTTGGTCACTGTTGTAAAAGACTGACGATAGCACTTCAGCGATAAAAAAAGCTATACTACTTTTGATGGGATTAAAAGGTAAACTTTGTGGCGTATAAGCTAAGTTCACTTCTGTAATTTTCCCTAAATCGCTGTCTTTTCTTTTATATGATGAAATTTCTACAATACTGAGCGCTTGCAACAAGTTTCCTTTCTTCTTCTTTCCTCCTTGAAAAATATAGGCAGAAAAACCATCTTCCAAGGTGTAAAAGTGTAAAATCAAACTCGTTTCACTATAATTAAATCGCTTGAGTAGAATACCCTGTTGAACCCCTTTCATTGATAGTTTCTTCGACTTTTTTATTGATTTTTCAAGTAATACTTACTCAATTACAAGCACTTTTCCTACATATCGGCCTTTAAACTCATAGTCGTCAATACTTGTCCAGATAAGGTAAACCCCTGTTTTCACACGTTCTCCTGTCATAGTTTTACCATTCCATGTGGCTGTACCTCCATTTGACTTAGTTTTATAAATCAACTTCCCTGAAACATCTGTTATTTTCACATCAGAGTCATAGGCAATTCCTTGGATTGTAATTGGTCCTTGCATTTCAGGATAAACAGGGTTTGGAAAAACTTTTACTTCTTCGTATTCAATGTCTCCTTGCGAAGCATCAGAGCGATAGGAAATAATTCCATCTTCTGTAAGAAAAAACACTTCCCCTGTGGTGTGATTAATTGCTAAATCATACACTGTATTGCTCAACAATGGACTATTTTCTTTAGTAAACACTTTCAAAACTTCCAATCCATCTGATGAAAGTAAAAACACGCCTGAATTTCCTGTAGCTATCCATTTTCTATTGGCTCCATCAATTTTAATCGAAGTAATGTGCGTTGTTCCCAATACAATTTCTACATTCTCTCCATACTCGATGAGTAATTTTTGGAAGTTATACTCTCCTAGTTCTGCATCAAAAACATTAGATGAGTTATAAAGCACACGCATACCTTCAGGAGTTCCAATCCAAATATTATTATCAAAATCTGCTGCTATTGCCTCAATTTCATTTGAAGGTAAATCTCCTGTATTAGCACCTGTATTGAATACTTTATACTTATCATCGGCAGCATTTTCAATACTACTTCCATGATTATACGCAAGTATCCCTCCGTTTCTAAAGCCCAGCCATTTCACACCATTATTATCTACGATTAATCGTTTTGCAGTATGCCCTTTCGCATTAGTAGGCACTTCAAAATCATACCATTCTCCACTATTAGTTAATACTTTAAGCGGTCTATCAGCCAAAGAGTTGGCAACCCACAAATGACCATCTTCATCATAACTCACATCTCCAATGTAAGTCCAATCTGTGTCTCCTGCCTTTTCAAGAAGACTATTCTGAGGTGTAAATGTCTCTGTCACAACTCCATCATTGGTAATTACAATCGGAATATGCGAAAGTGTACCAAAAGCCACCTTTTTATTGTCCTTTGGGCTCACTGAAGTACAAACAAAATCCCACACATTTTCATCTTTCAACAAATCTTCAGTACGGATATCAATATTCGTCCAGTTTTCATTTTCAAAGATTGTTCCCCCATCTTGAGTATAAGAAGGTCCTGTTCCAAGATAACCTCCACAAGCGATTGCTAATTTATCATCTAACCATTCGGCTCGGTATGCAGAGTTGTATCGAGGTCCTTCAAAATGAACGTAGCTTCGTGCATACGAATTAACTGCTCTTACCAATCCATTATCTTTATCAGCGATATAATACATTCCTTCATAACGAATTGCGTTCATAGGTCGAGGCGACTTTCCATCTTCATATTGATAAACCAAATCAAGATCTTGTAGGTCAGCGTCATATACATACAAAGCGTCATAAGCTGAGACCAATAGTTCATTTCCAGTACCATTTACTTTTTGAACTTCCTTTTCGCTATCAAAAATGATTGGCGTTCCATTTACAACTTGATACAAGGTATCTGAATTTCCAAAAGTCTCGTTGTTAAAAACTAACAGTAACTTGTCACCATACGTTTCGATGTCAGTGTATTTTCCGTAGGCAGTATAATCAACAACATCTTCAACCCTAGTCCATTGACCTGGGTCAGCTAAAAATAAATTCTGTACATTGCCTTCATACAATCCTTCGTCTGTAATTACATATATTTTTTCATCCTTGAAAGCAATATCAATGTATTCTGTTTCGCCACCTCTTGCATGATAGGTATCTCTAACTTCTCTTTTTTTTAAATCTATCACCACGATTCCTACACCAGTTGCTAAATACGCAAAGTCACCATAAACGACAATTTCATTAATTCTCTTTCTCCCTGTTGTTGAAGATTGCAAAATATAAGGGAAATTAGACACTCTGTTGTTCCTCACTAAATCGACATTTCCATTCTCATATCCAATAATTATTGTCCCTGTACCTTGATGAAAAGATATTGCAGATGGAGAAACGTCGGACAAGAAATCTGCGGCTGTCCACAAGGTTCTTTCTCCTGTACTTACCTCATATTCTAAGATTCCTTTTTCTAATGCTACGTAAATAGCTCCTTTAGCTTGAATCAAATTATGTGTAGAATATGGAGAAACGTGCATACGCCATTCTCCTACACCCAATTGAGCATTAAGAAAGGTTGCCCCAAATAGCATGATGAATATTGTAACAATTTGCTTCATATCTTAGAAATTAACGACAGTTCTTCAAAAATATTTGATTTTCTTTTGAATGTGACGCATTTTAGTTTTTATTTTTAAAACTCATCTCGAAGTTCTCTTCAAATCAAGTGCTAAATTCTGCATTTTTTATGATTGACCGCTATGTTGATAAGCAATAGCGAGTAAGCATTCACTGCACAAACAATCATCGTAATTGCTTTTTATATGATGCAATAACGCTTTAGAAAATACAACTTGAAAACAATGACAGTTCTCAACGCAATGAACATTACAAGAAAAATCATTTTTACAACGAGCGCATCTTTTAGCTATCTTTAAGCTCACAGTATGAGATAATGATTATTCGAACTCAATAATAAGTTCATCTTTTTCTACCACAGATTCTTTTTCTTTGATGATTGATTTCACCACTCCCTCACCTTCTGCTTTAATTACGTTCTCCATTTTCATAGCTTCTAAGGTAAGTAAAGGCGTACCTACATTTACAACATCTCCTACGTTCACATTAAAATGAAGAATACGTCCAGGCATTGGAGATTTTAGCTGATGAAGTTTCTTGATTGTTTTTTTGTCTAATCCTAACGCATGAATAACCTCATCAATTGGTCGTTTCTTATTAATTTCAAATGTTCTGTGATTTACTTTTACAGTTAGTTTTTGATCTTCAATTGCTTCTTTAATTATTTCACCATGATATTTTTTTCCTAGAAAATGAATTGTGAAATATGTATCATCAATCCATTCGATTGAGCTCACACCTTCCTTGTTCAACACATCTTGCCCATCAATTACATATCTCGCTTCTCCCATATTTTTTTCTTTTGCATTAGAAATCTGTTACAAATATACTTCTTTCTTTCGCATTTGTGAGTTGAATAGGCGTGAGATATTTCATGTTAGTAGTTTATTTTGTATCCCCGAGCAGCTTTTCGGGGTTTGCTTTATTGAGTTTATGGTTTATTACACAGAG
>Ga0209075_1004454_pt1 | contig 11215 bp, 9 predicted proteins | sample Stecom2011_FD_187523 | JGI IMG/M metagenome (GOLD analysis project Ga0209075, IMG submission 187523) | Agricultural soil microbial communities from Utah to study Nitrogen management - Steer compost 2011 (SPAdes) (version 2) | ecosystem: Environmental > Terrestrial > Soil > Agricultural land...
CACGGGCATTTGTGCTGCAAGCTGGATGTTTTCTTCGAGGGTATTGGCCACTTTGTCGCTCGCTAAATCGGCTGCAAAACGATCAAAGTCTAGCCCTAGCTCATCGGCTAACTGTAGCAAGGTATCCTCTTCGGACGGATTCATTGCACGCAAATAATACGCAGCTTGAATGGCATATATCATTGCTTGCTCGGCATTTTGTAGGCTAGCGGCAATTACCGCACGGCAAGCCGGCCAAGTTGCTCGACGGGGGCTGCAGGCCTTCCAAAAGCTATGGTTAAACTGTGTACCGGCTTGCTCTTCGATAGTACGCCAAATTCCCTGTAATTGTTGTTGCTGCTCAATCGGCATGGGTTGGTCGGTGTCAGGCGCTAGGCCACCGAGCAGCTTAACAATGCTAACACCATGGTTTTGCAAGCCGCGCTCGACCTGCGCGAGTATCGGTCGATATGCCCAACACCAGCTACACATAGGATCATGCACATAGTACAGCGTCGCTTGCTTATTCATACGTGCACAAATACGCTGTATCAATCGCTACCTGCAATTGAAAATGTTGATTAGCCGCTACCGTGAAACTTTCGCCGACATTAAACACCTGCCATTCCTGCGCACCGGGTAACTTCACCGTTAATACGCCACTAACCACTGTCATCACTTCTTTTTGGCTAGTGGAAAATTCGTAATCGCCGGGCTGCATAACACCCACGGTAGCGGGCAAGGTGATACTTTTAAAACCAATGGATTTTACCCTGCCATCAAAATATTCATTCGTTGTTAACATGGCTTTCCCCTCAAAAAATAGTGGCGTAGATTACGGTAAAATCTACAGCCTATAAAGCCTTGTTACTGGCTCGATTAATTTGCAAATACACTCAAGCCGTAGCTAAGTAGTTTTTGTGGTAAAACAGCATCTAATTGCTCAATATCATCATCACTGACATCAATAAAGCGTAGTCCATTGGCACGATAAAACGCTTGTTTATCCATTTTATCCATTAATGAGCCCGTGCTCGGGTCTATCCCCCAGTAATCGATAAATATTTTGCGTGCGGGTAAAAAAAAGGTGCACGTGTAATGACTACCCGGCACCGGATGCTGCCAAGCGCGTACTATTTGATGCAAATAAAGCCAGTTATTTAAGCGTTGCTGCGCGGCATTATCGACGATCAAACCATCTAAGCACGGGCCACGCTTTTTGCCCTTGGTATTTGCTATAACAGCTTCTAACAAACTATTGTGCTGTATATCCAAAGGCCATAGCACAAAAAATCCGTGCTTACCCGTGCGTTGCATACCACCTTGTTTTTTGCCTAAATCCGTTATCATCCAGCCGTTTTGTTCTTTATCTAACCAGCCCAGTTCGGCAAACAAACTGTTCATACAGTAGCCACTGAGCTGGTTTAATTCACCGAGTTTGCTGGCCGACAGGTAATCCCGCCCGCCATTACACAATAAAGGATGCTCCACTAGACGGATTGGCCAAACAATATAGCGGCCAAATTGCTCGCTTTGCTGATAACGTCCGCCTTCAACTATGCCATGGTCGGTTAATTGCCATTGATTAGCATCACGTACTATCCATCCGCTGTCGCTAAGTAGGCGAAATAGCACCGCCACTTCCACTTTTAGCATACTGGCTAAGCGGCTAGTTGATACTTCTTGCTGTTCGGCCATAAAAGCACCCGTCTCCCTAGCAAATATAAAAGCGCTGAAGCTCGCTTCGGCGCTATTTGAAGTCAATCACAAATAGACAATAAAGCAACTAGCTGCTAATGTTCAGCACTACTTTGACTATCAATCTGTATGTTAATAATACTATGAAACGCCTTATATCTCTCGGTTTTCCCAGCGCATTGCTGACATTGTTTCTCGCCACACCGGCACTCGCACTGTTCACCAGTGTGCCAGTAACAGAGGTGACCGAAACGCAAGCCTACCAATACGATGTTATCGTTCGTAGCCAGCCGGGCGACAGCCTTGAGTTAAAGCTGATCGACGGCCCTAAGGGCATGACGCTCAATAGCGTTAACAGCCTTCGCTGGCAAACCGGCTACAATGATGCTGGCGTTTATCCCATTCTTTTGGAGGTGTCTGATGGGCATAATACCCAGCAACAAGCTTACGAACTAACGGTACACAATAAAAACCAAGCGCCTATTATTACATCCTCCGCGATAAACACGATCCATGAAAACGATTTGTTTAGCTATACAGTAAAAGCCACCGATGCTGATAACGACAAGTTACGTATTGAGTTTTTGGATACACCTAAGCAAATACAAGTCAGTGGCGACACATTAACTTGGCAGACTGACTACCAAAGCGCTGGTGAGTACCCATTGCATATTCGTGTGCGCGATAACGAAACATACACCGATCAGATCTTTGTCTTAACCGTAAAAAATGTTAACCGCCCACCTGTGTTTGCTGCTGTCGATGAGGCAAGCTTACGCGGTAAAGAAGATCAGCCATGGCAATTAGCTATTGCAGTTAGCGACCCCGATGGAGACAAAATTTCTCTATCGTTAAACAATGCACCTGAAGGCATGACGCTAGAAGCTAATACCTTACGCTGGCGCCCTAGCTTTCAGCAAGCAGGCGACTATACCGTACAAATTATAGCGAATGATGGCCAAGATAAAACCACGCTCAAGCTGCCCATCAGCATAGAGAACGTTAACCGTTTACCTGAATTTATTAGCCAGCCCACAACCACTATCACTGAAACACAACTGTATCGTTATGATATACGTGCTTATGATCCCGACGAAACGCCGCTGCATTACCGTTTATTAGCAGCACCAGAAGGCATGTCAATAAACAGCCAGAATCAGCTGCTATGGCAAACCGGTTATGAAGATGCCGGCCAATACGACGTACAAATTGAAGTGTCTGATGGGGAAGCCAGTATAGAACAAAGCTTTAGTCTCACCGTTATCAATAAAAACCGCCCCGTTGACATCGTTTCACAGCCGGTGACGCAAATAAATGAAGCCGAACTGTTTAGCTATACGTTCCAAGCTGTAGACCCTGACGGCGATGATATTACTATCGATTATGCCACCCTACCTGGGCAAGTGACACGCGAAGGCAATGTCATCAGCTGGCAAACCGACTATAAAAGCGCGGGTAAATACCCCTTTTTAATTCGCGCTAGCGATGCTGAATCAACAACGGAACAATCGTTCGTTTTAGAGGTTGTCAATGTTAACCATAAGCCCGTTATTAGCAGTAAGCCCAGCCTCAGTGCCATTGAAGCTGTGGCCTATCAGTATACGATTAACGCAACGGATGCAGACGATGAGCCCTTAACATTTACGCTAGTCACCGCCCCTGAGGGCATGAAAATACGCGATAATATTGTTTCTTGGGTGCCAAATTTTGATCAAGCGGGTAAGCACCCTATCGTTATTGCTGTTAGTGATGGCATTGATACCGTAACTCAGACGTTCACCATCAATGTGGCTGATACCAACCGTGAGCCGACACTGATGGACATTGATAATCAAACGGTAATCGCCGGCGAGACCTTCCGCTATCAACTTGAAGCAACGGATGTTGATGGCGATGAAGTTAGTATTAGCCTGCTACGCGCGCCATCCGCTGCACGTTTGAATAGACACGCCGTATTAAGCTGGCGCACTAAAACAAACGATATTGGCGAGCATATTTTTATTATTGTCGCTTCCGATGGTGACTTAGAGTCTCGCAAGCACTTTCGTTTAAACGTCATAGAAAAGCCAAGCGAGCCCTAGCGCTTACCGCTCTAGTGAACAACTATAAAAATGCCGGGACTTGCCCGGCATTTTTAATTGTACTAACTGCTAAGAACTACTGCTCTCTAGCAATCGCCCGATAAGCGATATCCGTTCGATAGTAAGCATCCTTCCACTGAATTTGCTTCACATTTTCATAAGCCAAGGCTTGCGCCTCGGTAACCGTATCACCCAACGCTGTAACGCATAGCACTCGGCCACCATTGGTCAATACTTGACCACGCTCATCTAAAGCAGTACCGGCTTGGAATACCTTGCTATCACTATTACCGGCAGGTATGCCGGTAATCACGTCACCTTTGCGATAGTCACTAGGGTAGCCACCGGCTGCCATCACTACACCGACTGCTGCACGTGGATCCCATTGCGCGGTTTTACCCGCTAGCTCCTGCTTACATGCGGCTAGGCAGAGTTCGATAATGTCGCTTTGCATGCGCATTAAGATAGGCTGGGTTTCTGGATCACCAAAGCGGCAGTTGAATTCCAATACTTTAGGAATTGTCTCCTCGCCTATCATTAAGCCTGCATATAAAAAGCCGCGGTAATGAATACCTTCAGCCTTCATACCCTCAACGGTCGGCATAATTACTTCTTTCATGACGATATCATGCAGCGCATCGGTTACCACAGGCGCTGGGGAATATGCACCCATACCTCCGGTATTAGGACCTTTATCGCCATCATCGCGTGCTTTGTGATCTTGCGAGCTAGCAAAGGGCAGCACATCGGTGCCATCGACCATAACAATGAAGCTGGCTTCTTCACCGTGTAAGAACTCTTCAATCACTACACGATGGCCGGCATCACCAAAGGCATTACCTTGTAGCATATCCTTAACTGCTGCAATGGCTTCGGCCACAGTCTCTGCCAAAATAACGCCTTTACCCGCAGCTAAACCATCGGCTTTAACAACAATAGGTGCGCCTTTCTCTTCGATGTAAGCGATCGCCTTATCAATATCGGTAAAGTTTGCATAATCGGCTGTAGGGATTTTATATTTCGCTAAAAAATCCTTACTGAAGGCTTTAGAGCCTTCTAACTGCGCAGCCGCTTTACTCGGGCCAAAGCACAATAAACCTTGTGCTTCGAAATAATCAACAATGCCGGCAACCAAGGGCACTTCTGGCCCAATAAGCGTAAGGCCGACATTATTCTTTTTCGCAAAATCTGCTAAAGCAGCGAAATCCAATACATCAATATTAAGATTCTCCACCTTTTTTTCTAAGGCCGTACCCGCATTACCCGGCGCTACATAAACCTGCTCTACCAAAGGGCTTTGTACGGCTTTCCATGCTAAGGCGTGCTCACGCCCGCCATTACCTACAATCAGTACGTTCATCATCTATTCCTGTATTAGTGACGGAAGTGGCGAATACCGGTAAACACCATTGCCATACCGTGCTCATCAGCTGCTTGAATCACTTCATCATCGCGGATAGAGCCACCTGGCTGAATCACGCAACTAATGCCGAATTCTGCAGCATTGTCGATACCGTCGCGAAAGGGGAAGAAGGCATCGGAAGCCATAACTGCGCCTTTGGTTGCTAATCCGGCATGCTCAGCTTTAATTGCGGCAATGCGTGCGGAATTAATACGACTCATTTGGCCAGCGCCCACACCAACTGTCTGGCCATTTTTAGCAAAGACAATGGCATTGGATTTGACCATTTTTGCGACTTTCCAGGTGAAAAGTAAGTCAGCTATTTCTTCTTGCGTAGGCTGGCGCTTAGTGACGATGGTTAAATCCGCCGCTGTCACCACCGCCAAATCACGATCTTGTACCAATAGGCCACCGTTAACACGCTTATAATCTTTACCTGCAACACCATCCTGCCATTGACCGCAGCTTAACAGGCGCACGTTTTTCTTCGCGGTAACAATATCTTGCGCTGCTTGGCTAACGCTAGGGGCAATAATGACCTCAACGAATTGCTTCTCACAAATCAAGGCCGCTGTTTTCGCATCCAGCTCACGGTTAAAAGCGATAATGCCACCGAAAGCCGATTCCGGATCCGTTGCAAACGCTTGTAAATAGGCTTGCTCAATACTGGCTGCAACGGCTACACCACAAGGGTTAGCATGCTTTACAATGACACAGGCTGGCTCTGCAAATTGCTTAACGGTTTCCAGTGCTGCATCGGTATCGGCGATATTATTGTAAGATAGCTCTTTACCTTGTAACTGTGTGGCGGTAGCAATAGAGCCTTGTTGCGATTGCTTTTCAATATAAAAGGCGCTGCGCTGGTGAGAGTTTTCACCGTAGCGTAAATCTTGTACTTTATGGAATTGACTATTGAAGGTGCGCGGGAAGTCTTCGCTACCGCCGTCCACTTTCGTGCCAAAGTAGTTAGCAATCGCACCATCGTAAGCGGCAGTATGCTCATAGGCTTTGATGGCTAAATCAAAACGTGTTTTGAAGGAGGTGCTGCCTTGGTTTTCTTTCATCTCAGCCAATACGCGCTCGTAATCGCTAGCATTAACTACAACGTTAACAAAAGCGTGGTTTTTAGCCGCCGAACGTAGCATAGTTGGCCCACCAATATCGATATTTTCCACCGCATCCGCTAAGCTGCAATCGGGCTTGGCTACGGTATTTTCAAACGGGTATAAGTTAACAACCACCATATCGATCGCTTCTATACCGTGCTCGGCCATTACCGCATCATCTTGGCCACGGCGCGCTAGGATACCGCCATGCACTTTTGGATGTAGGGTTTTTACCCGGCCATCCATCATTTCAGGAAAACCGGTATATTCAGAGACTTCCGTCACTGCTAAACCTTGCTCACATAATAAACGGTAGGTTCCGCCTGTGGATAATAGCTGCACACCCATAGCGTGTAATTGCTTGGCGAAATCAACAATGCCTGCTTTGTCTGACACACTTAGCAGTGCGCGACGAACGGGTAATAAATCTGACATGAACTTGCTCCGGTCTTCGAAAAATGGCTTATAGCATATTGTACTGTTTTAACTTTTTACGCAGTGTGCCGCGATTTAAACCCAGCATAACTGCTGCGCGCGTCTGATTTTTTCGCGTGTACTTCATAATCGCCTGCAGTAAAGGCTCTTCGACTTCAGCCAGTACCATGTCATAGACATCACTGACGTCTTGGCCATCTAAATGCACCAAATAGTTTTGCATGGCTATGGCAACGCTTTCACGTATGGTTTGCGCATTGGCAACCGACGTTTGGGTAAACTGTTCTTTTAGCGGCTTGGCTGAGTTGGTTTCAGTAACCAGCGTTAGAGGGGGTGTCGCTTGAGGGTTCATGCAGCTTTTCCTTTAGTAAAATGTTCACACAAACTATCGACAAACTGTAGTTGTGTTGTAGCGTCAGTGATTTGGTTAAATTGCGCCCGATAATGTGATAACTGTAAGTGCTCTAAATACGCTTGCATGTGTTTACGAACAAAGCCTAGACCTTTACGCTCACCATAAAATTGATGCAGCGCTTGTATATGCTCGCGCATGACTTGCAGCTTTTGTTGCACCGATGGTTCTTCAGCCGTAGCACCTTGCAATGCCGCGGCTATCTGCTGTATTAGCCAAGGCCTACCTTGTACAGTACGGCCCACCATCAAAGCATCCGCTTGGGTATAAGCCTTCACCCATAGTGCTTTTTCCACACTATCGATATCGCCATTAGCAATCACTGGAATGCTAATGCGACTTTTTACCTCGGCAATGGTTTCGTATTCGATCTCACCGTGAAAACGACAAGCACGTGTTCGACCGTGAATCGCTAGGGCTTGGATGCCTGCTTGCTCAGCAATATAGGCAACTGTTACCGCATTGCGGTGTTCCAAATCCCAGCCGGTACGTATTTTTAGTGTAACAGGGACAGTAACAGCTGCAACTACCGCTTGTAGTATCTGCGCCACTAGCAGTTCGTCTTTCATTAACGCTGATCCTGCCGCTTTTTTGCACACTTTTTTTGCCGGGCAACCCATATTGATGTCAATAATTTCAGCACCATAAAGTACTGCTTGGCGTGCCGATTCGGCCATCAGCGCAACATCACCACCTACAATTTGTATGCTATGCGGCACCTGCATTTGCTCAGGCTTTGCTAGTCGCAAACGGGATTTATCACTCTCCCAATGTGCGCTATTAGCGATAAGCATTTCGGAGGTTGTTAAACCCGCGCCCCAGTCTTGGCAAATTAATCGCCATGGCGTGTCTGTAACACCTGCCATAGGGGCAAGCAAAACGTCGCTGGGCAAACTATGATGGGCGATGGTAAGCACGTTGAGCAAAAAATCATCAATTATCAGGGCTGCGTATGATACTCGCTTGCCCTGCTTGATGGTAGCCTTGAAAGCGCGCTTTTTCTATGAAAAGCCTCGCTAGAGACTAAAATGGAGGGTTTATTACGGTTTTATTATCATTCACTGTAACGTAGCTGCACCCAATAGCCACTCGCTTGACTGCCCGGATCATTTAACTCTAGGGCTAAATGAATCGGCTGCTGGCTAGGCATTAATTGCGCATAACGTAGCTCGCCGCGTAAATAATCATCTGGCAAAAATTGCCGTGCGGCTACGACTTCACCTTGGATATCCGTAAAAAATAGCTCTACATTGGGAAAAGGCTGCTCTTTATCCGCCTGATTAATAATGATGGCATCAACCATTAATGCATGCGCATAGTGTGGATGCGATTTTACCGTTAGCTGACTGGTGCGTATGTCGGCAACACTGTATGCATCAGGCAAGCTGCAATCGAGATACTGGCAAATCGTGGCATAGCTATCACGCCACTGCGCTGTACGCGCCAAGCTATCAAACTGAAAATATAATAGCTGCGCTGCAAGACCGACAATGGCAAATATAGCCAGAAAACCGAAAGCAAGGTTTAGCAACAGCGATTTACGACCGGCCAAAGCAAACTCTAGGGGTTCTGCCTGTATTCTGCCGCGCAAATCATCTTTCGTGAAGGCGCCAAGCGCTTCTTCTTCATCTTCGGTTAGCTCTAGAGAGATGTCCAAACCTTCTAAATCTACTGCAAAAGGATCTTCATCTAGACTGTCTGTGTCATCGGTTTGCTCTGTTGCTGATTGCTTAGTTTTGCTATCACTGTCGTTTTCTTCTAATAATAATTCCGCCCAAGACTCATCCTCGCTTAAGGCTTGAACGCTATCGCCATCGTCATAGAGGTCATTATCGCGCAGCACCTGGTCAAACTCGGGGCTAAATTCCATTTTGCTTTCTTCAGGCTTTTTGTAGGGTGCTTGCTCGTCTAATCCATCATCAAAATCATCCAGCCCATCATCAATCAGCTCGTCGTCAAAACCACCTAATAGCTTATCGTCATCTTCATTCACAAATGAAGAGCGCTGCGGTTTACTCATCGTTGTTGGAGGTTTCTCAGCTGCAGCCGTAGGCGGCGCGGCTCTTACCGGTGCAGGTGATGCCTGAAAAACTGTCATACATGCGCCGCAACGTACTTTCCCGCCAGCAACAGCAAGCTGTTCAGGCGTTAGCTTGTATTGTGCATGGCATTCTGGGCAACTGGTGATAATGTCTGGCATAGGCTGATCCATCAATGAACAGTTCGGCTAATTATTTTCTTGCTTAGTCAGAGTGTTAGCATCCAAAAAAGCGTGTTGTTGGTAAATTTAATGCTTTTTTATACCATATAAACACAACCATTGCTCTTGCTGATGCGCTTGTGTGAACTCGATATCAGTATAGGCAGCAATTAAGTTTTCTTTCTGCTCAACCAATAGACCAGACAGTACCAATTGCCCGCCCGGTTTTAGCATTGCCATAATAGGTGTTGCTAACTCGACCAACGGCCCTGCTAAAATATTTGCTAGCACGATATCCGCCTGCATATTCTCAGGCATGTCTTGGGGCAAATAGACAGCCAATCGCGCCTTCTCTATACGGTTTCGCTCTGCATTATCTGCCGTTGCGCTAATGGCTTGCGGGTCAATATCCACGCCCACCGCTGATTGTGCACCTAATAATAAAGCCGCAATGGCTAAAATACCGGAGCCACAGCCATAATCGATCACGGTTTTATCATTGCAATCGATGGCGTCCAATTGCTGCAAGCACATTGCCGTGGTGGGATGTGTACCTGTACCAAAAGCTAAGCCCGGGTCTAGCAATAGATTAACTGCCTGCGGATCCGGTGGCGCGCACCAGCTTGGGCATATCCACAAACGCTTACCCATCTGCATGGGCTGATAGCTATCCATCCACTCTCTTACCCAGTCTTTATCTTCTAAGATTTCAACTTTATGCGGCGGTAGCGCCTCACCATATAGCTGCTGGCACAGTGCAAGGGTTTGTTTTACATCGACATCGGCCTCAAACAGTGCAGTTAGCACTAACTGATCCCACAAAGGCGTTTGGTATAAACCGGGCTCCAAAATGGGCTGATCGGCAGCATCTTGATAAGTTAATGATAATGCACCGCCGCCCATCAAGGCTTCTTCCAGTGCTTGCTGTGAATCTAAGTTGCTAGTAAAGCGTATTTGTATCCAACTCATATAGAGGCCCAAAAGAAATCAGGCCGCCATTGGCAGCCTGATTAATAAACAACACGACGTAAACCCTGCCTTATTGGGCTAGCTTTTTCTCTAGGTAGTGAATATTCACACCACCTTTGGCAAAAGCTGGATCACGCACTAGATCGCGATGCAAAGCTGCATTCGTACGAATACCATCAATAACCAGCTCATCAAGCGCATTACGCATACGGTTTAACGCTTCTTCGCGTGTATCACCGTGAGTGATAATTTTACCGATCAATGAGTCGTAATTCGGTGGCACGCAATAACCACTGTAAATATGCGAATCCACACGAACACCCATACCACCTGGCGCATGATAATGGGTGATTTTACCCGGACATGGCATAAAGGTCTTTGAATCTTCAGCGTTGATACGACATTCAAAAGAGTGGCCTCTTATTACCACATCCGACTGCTTAATCGTTAACGGCATACCTGAGGCAATTTTTAGCTGCTCTTTAATAATGTCGACACCCGTCACCATCTCAGACACAGGATGCTCTACCTGAATACGCGTATTCATTTCGATAAAGTAGAAGGCTCCATCTTCATAGAGAAACTCAAAAGTCCCTGCGCCTTCATAACCTAAATCGATACAGGCCTTAACACAGGCATCGAATACTGGCTGCTTTACATCATCGGGAATACCTGGCGCTGGCGCTTCTTCCATCACTTTTTGGTGGCGACGCTGCAAGGAACAGTCTCTATCGCCTAGGTGAATGGCATTACCTTTGCCATCAGACAGCACTTGTATTTCCACGTGACGTGGGTTCTCCAAGTACTTCTCCATGTAAACCGTGCCATCACCAAAAGCCGCTTTAGCTTCGGATTGCGTAACATGAATAGCATTCAACAGATGGCCTTCAGTATGCACAACGCGCATACCGCGACCACCGCCACCAGCAGATG